>OKSF01001535.1_pt1 | contig 18374 bp, 13 predicted proteins | sample 1606061 | NCBI WGS metagenome assembly OKSF01 (sample SAMEA3541567, study PRJEB24748) | human gut metagenome | biome: human gut; feature: human-associated habitat; material: faeces | place: China | collected 2012 | reverse complement strand
CCCGCCGTTCGTCAGAACGGCGGAACCTAAGGGCGCAGCGTCGGCCGGTCCGCCGTTCGTTAGAACGGCGGAACCTCTAGAGCAAGGTGACGCTAAAGCTGCGGACGTCTGTCTCGCCCGGCGCCAGCGTGATGGTGTTGACCTTGTGCTCAAAGACGTCGTCCTCGGTGTCCATGGTGGTGTGGCCGGTCCAGGGCTCGAGCGCCACAAACGGGGCGTCGTTGGCGGCAGACCACACGCCGATGTACTTAAAGCCCTCAAAGTCGATCTTGACGCCGTGGCCCGACTTGCGACCGCGCAGCGTGAGCGTGGAGCCCGGGGTATCGGTGAACATGATGGCGTCGTTATCGAAGCTGCGGTGCGTGATGGGCAGCACGTCCGAGTTATCGGGCGCCTTGTAGCTACCCTCGAACGTCATAAGGCCATCGGGCGTGATGACGGGGGCCTCGTTAGTCCAAGCCTCGGTAAACGCCAGCTCGTAATCCTCGAACGTCTCATCCTCAGCACCGGGGGCGGGCACGTTAAATGCGGGGTGGCCGCCCACCGAGAACGGCAGGTCCACGTCGCCGGTGTTGGTGACGGCAAAAGTCTGGGTAAGCGTGGCGTCGCCGGTCAGGGCATAGGTCATGTTGAGCTTAAAGTGGAAGGGGAAAGCCTTGAGCGACTCGGGCGTGTCGGTGATCTCGTAGGTGACGGACGAGCCGTCCTCGGAGACCTCGACCAGCTTGTGCTCGACGATGCGCGCGAGTCCGTGACGCGCCATCTCGCAGGTGCCGGCCGCAGACGTCGCCGTGTTGTTGCGCAACGAGCCCACAATGGGGAACAGAATGGGCGCGTGCTTGCCCCAAAAGGCCGGGTCGCCCTGCCACAGATACTCGTTGCCGTTGAGGGCAAGGCTCGTGAGCTGGGCGCCCATGGAATCGATGGCCGCGGTAAGGCCGCCGCGCTTGATGGTGGTGACGGTGGACATGCTACTTCCTCCAAAAGTAAACAACAGTGTCGAGGGCTATTGTCCCACTCTTGGCGGCGGGGTTGAGCGTCAGGCGCAGTTATTGAGCAATAGCGCAAAGGTCAAACCCGCCCTGTGGCGTGCTATCGACCGTATCGGGCGCCTGTGAATTAAAGCTCACCGGAACCATGCGCTTTGAGGCGCGGTAACGCGTGCCGTCGGTGGCGACGGGCGGCTCATCGACCGTGAGCTCGTAGTCGCCGGGCTTGAGCTCGATACCGTCACCTTCGGAATTGACGTATTGATACTCGTCGATTGCTTGTCCCTTGAGCGTGCGGCCCACGATATGGATGAGCATCTGGCTGTCGCCGCGGGCGGTGTCCCATGTCGCACCGTCCTTAACCTCGACCGACACATGCACCGAGCGCGTGCGGCTGAGCGATTGCTCGACAGACATCTCGACCTTGGCGGCGTCTTGGCGCTGTTGTTCAACATGGCTCCAGACGTTTCCAATTACCGAGCATGCGATAACGCCGGCCATGAAGGCGATAAGGATGGGGCCAAGCGGAGAGCGACGTCCCGCATCTTCCTCGAGAGCCAGATCGGGGCGATGCGTGGGCGCAGGCGCCTGGGCACCCTGCGAGGGCACGTCGAGTATGCTGAAGGATGCCGTGCTGTCGGGATCGATAGTGTGACGCGGCTGCGGGGTCTTTGCCGGCGAGATAGACATGTCGGCTGGCTCACCCAGTGTGGCCGTGGTCCCCAGTACCGCCGCAATCGCAAACAGCACCAGCAGATGCACCGGATAAAACGCATAAAACGGATACTTCAGATTCAATCCCCGTTTTCCGTTATAAAAATGCACCGGAATCATAGCCAGAAAACAGGTGATTTCATTCAGACTCAACAGCGTAAGCACCGCACACCCGATTCCGATACAGTACATTTTATTCTTTCTCATATTATACATCAGCACAATCGTCAGAATTCCCATTGCACTGTAATCTGTCTTCAACAGCGTGGCCACTGCACAGGCTGCCACAATCACCAGCAGCTTGCCAACCGAAACCTTCCAGTTCGCCCTCTGCCATGCACCGGCATCTTTTTGCGCTTTTGAATCGATTTTCTGCAGAAAAATCATCATCACAAGGCCGATAAATAAAGTGAAAAAGACATTCTGATAATCCAGATAAAACGGTTTTCCCGCAAATGCCAGATCGAACGGAATTTCCGAAACCAGTGCAAAAATCCCAAGATTCAGCGCATACTTTTTCACATCATGCGTATGCATGAACCCTTCAATCAACAGAAAACAGAAAATCGGAAAACTGATCCTTCCGATTGCGCGCATAATCATATCCGCATAATAAATCACAGCTGTGTTTCCGGTAGAGAGAAATGATGCGCCTCCGTCCGAAGCGTTCACCGCATTCAGAAGACCGCGGGAAATCAGGATTCGGTCGAAAAGTACAGCTGCCGTATGGTCAATCAGCATGCAGGCCATAGCAATGATCTTTAGGGTGCTGCCGGAAATTTTACCAGCGTTTTTTACAGGTTTTACAGTAGTCGTTGCCATAAAGGATCCTTTCCGGAACCGAGATGAAAGGCAGAAAATGTAAGTTGTCTGCATATCAGGTTCCTATAACAGTAAACAGCAGAAAATCCTGCTGTTCTGCCAGAATTGTAATACTATGATTATACGTTCAGTTAAGAATAATGTCAAAGTAATCTTTGATGACAATGTTAACAGGAAAGACAGTGAAAACAATAAAAACAGGCCGGTTCGTTATTCCGTATTTCAGTCAAAGCGGATATTCGCAATCCGCTTCGCTACTTGCTCATAACCGAATAGCTGCTTCGCAGCTTATCAGAAGTGGCTTGTACCACTCCTGATACAAGCAAGTCCCAACCCACTGCTTATTGCTTCACGCAATAGAAACAGTGGGTTGGGACTTGCTTGATTCGGTTAAAATACATCCAGGTCTTTTCCGTTCACGACATATCCGTCATACCCTGCATCCCGGATTTCATCCAGTATCGCAGTATCGCGCCATGCCATCTCGGCGGCAAGGTTTTTGTGGTTATCCTGTACATTCATATGGTAAATCCGGTGATACGTAACGAGCAGTTTCGGATTTGCCTTTTTTGCAACACCGGCAAGATCCGTGCTTAACGTATGCACTTCCCGGTGGTATTTCTGCCATTTTGGTTCGCGGCAGGAGATTCCGGCGGCGTATTCCACTTCGTGCAGCAGGATATCACAGCCTTTCGATTTTTCTGCCACGAGATCCAGCGGAGCGGTATCGCCGGTGATGACGATTGTGCGGTCCGGTGTGGTGAATTTATAGCCGTAGCATTCCAGTGTTCCGTGGCTGACCGGAAAAGCCTCCACCGTAACCAGGTCATCCCGGTAGACAATGCCGGATTCAATTTCTGTTACCTCAACGCGGTAGCCGGATTCGTTTGCTTTTTCGAAACCGTGAATTCGGAAATCAATGTCGGTTTCATAGGCCTGTAAGATATGATCGGTCATGTGCTGTAAGCCCTTTGGCCCGAAAACTTTCAATGGAACCGGGCGCTCCAGCACCCACGGAGTAAAAATCAGATCCGGGTATCCTGCGGTATGGTCTGTGTGAAGGTGCGTACAGAAGGCAACGGTCAGAAGATCCGGCCGCAGGGCATCCACGCCGTTAAAATAGGCGGCTGAGGCCTGGCGGACAACGCCAGGGCCAAAATCTACCAGATAAGCACGGTCACCGACCACGACAGCGGAGGAAGGTCCGTTGGCATTCGGACACGCATTTGGTGTGCCGGTTCCGAGAAGAACAAGTTTTGTCTGCATTCTTTCTCTTTTCCTTTTCTTTTTTTGTTTCTGTTTATGATTTCCTGTTACGATTTCTGCTTTTGCCTTATTTCTCTTCTTTTGATTCATTGTTTTTGGTTTCCGGAAGATGCTTAATGGAAATTCCGGTAAATCCATAGAAAATACTGAAAACCGGGGTCAGGTAAAGCAGGAATAAGTACGGGAAAAATGCCGACCATGCAACACCAAGTGTGCCGGCCATGTATACGCCGTAGCCATGCCATGGAATCATAGGACCAGCCATAGTTCCGGAGTCTTCGAGGCAGCGGGAAAGAATTTCCGGTGCAACCTTGCGCTCCTGAAAGACAGGTGCCATCAGACGGCCGGTCAGAACGTGTGCCATCGGCTGGGAGCAGCTGATGAGGCTGGTCACGTAACCGACAATCATCGTTGCCAGGATCATACTTCCATCGCTGTTGATTCTCTTTACAATCGCCTGAAGAATGTGATCCAGTACACCGAGTTTTTCCAGCATGCCGCCCATGCCGACAGCAAAGCAGATAATGGCTACGTACTGGAGCATGCTTCCCATGCCGCCGCGGTTTAAGATGGATTGTAATACCGGTTCTTCGATTGCGGTTGTGTAACCGTTGTAAGCTGTGCGGATGATGCCCTGCAGAGTATCGTGCTGCACAAAATAGGAAACAAATCCGGCAGCGAAGCTGGAAAGACCAAGTGCAGAGATCGCATTTACTTTGCAGAGGAGCAATACAATAATCAGGATGGCAGGGATCATGGTAATCCATCCGAGCTGGAATTCACCGTTTAAAGCATCGATGTAAACGGTAATGCTTCCCTCGGTATAGCTTCCGCTGGTCTGCTGGAAACCGAGAATAGTAAAAAGAATTAAGGTTATCACATATGTTGGAAGGGTGGTCCAGAGCATCGAGCGGATATGATCACCAAGTTTGGCATCTGCAACGGCCGGAGCAAGGTTTGTGGTATCGGAAAGAGGACTTAATTTGTCACCGAACATGGCACCGCAGATGACAGCACCGGCTACCATGCCAGGATGGATACCCATGGCGTTTCCGATCGCCATCATGGCAACACCTGCGCTTCCGACGGAACCATAGGAAGTACCGGTTACAATACTCAAAATGGAGCAGAACAGCAGCGTCAGAGGCAGCAGCCAGGACGGGTTAATCATTTTTAAGCCCCAGGAAATGATGGTGGCAATGGTGCCACTCTGCAGCCAGGTGCCGATCATGACACCGATGGCCATCAGAAGGCAGAGCGTCGGGACGACCATACGGATGGCATCGTATGCGCCGGCAACAATGTTGGCGTAAGAAATACCGAAAATCTTACAAAACAGATAGATAAAAATCCAGCTTGCAAACAGGCCGATCATAGGACCGCCGGTTTTCAGGCGGATACAGACTGCGACGGATACGATGATCAGCAGCAGCAAAAGCAGTGACTGTGGCAGATTGAGTTTTTTTTCTTTCGTTCCACTCATAAAAAAATCCCCCATTCATAGGTAAAATGATTTGTCCATTCAACGCGTTAAAGCGGAAAAGACATGTAATATATTATAATGGTGAAATGCAGAAAAAGCAAGGGAAATTCTCTTGATTTTTTGTTCTATGGTTGCTATAATAAGCGTGAGTGTGGGGCGGAGAATAAACTTCGGCCCTTTTGCAGCTAACTATAAACGGAATCAACAAGATAAAGAGGTTAAATCAATGACAAGAATAGACATTATTTCAGGTTTCCTGGGCGCAGGAAAAACAACCCTGATCAAAAAACTCCTCGGAGACGCACTGAAAGGCCAGCAGGTTGTCCTGATCGAGAACGAATTCGGTGAAATTGGAATCGACGGAGGCTTCTTAAAAGATGCCGGTATCGAAATCCGTGAAATGAACTCCGGCTGCATCTGCTGCTCTCTTGTGGGAGACTTCGGCGCAGCATTAAAAGACGTTATCACCAAATATCACCCGGACCGCATCATCATCGAGCCGTCCGGCGTAGGTAAACTCTCCGACGTCATCAAAGCGGTAGACGGCGTAGAAAAAGAAGCAGGCGTAGCCCTGAATTCCGCAACAACCGTAGTCGACGTTATGAAATGCAAAATGTATCTCAGAAACTTCGGCGAATTCTTCGAGAATCAGGTAAAGAGCGCAGGAACCATCATCCTGAGCCGTACCGATAAAGCCGATACGGAAAAAGTAGAGGCAGCTGTAAAAATGCTCCGCGAACTGAATCCGGAAGCACACATTATTACCACACCGGTTGAAGTACTGGGTGGTAAGAAAGTACTCGATACGATGGAAGGTGCCATCATCAACCTTGCGCAGGTAGAAGAGGAAGAGCATCATCACCATCATCATGACCACGACGAGTGCTGCTGCGGCCATGACCACGATGAGGAGCATGAGCACCATCATCACGATCATGATGACGAGTGCTGCTGCGGTCACGATCACGAGGAACACGAGCATCACCATCATGACCATGATGACGAATGCTGCTGCGGTCACGATCACGACCATGAGCATCATCATCACGATGATGCGTGTGGCTGCGGTCACGAGCATCACCATCATCACCACGCAGACGAAGTTTTCACAAGCTGGGGTCAGGAGACTGTGAAGACCTTCACCAAAGAGCAGATCGAAGGCATCTTAAAGAAACTTTCCGAGGATACCGCTTATGGTATGGTTCTTCGGGCCAAAGGTATGGTAGCAGGCGCCGATGGACAGTGGATCTATTTCGATATGGTTCCGGAAGAGTACGAAGTACGTGACGGAGCACCGGAATTCACCGGAAGAATCTGTGTCATCGGTTCCAAATTAGCAGAAGATAAGCTGGCAGAGCTGTTCGGACTGTAAAAATACAAAGTAGCTGCGAAAATTACGGTCCGCAGGGTACCTGTGAACTGTAGTGAAGCTGCCGCATCAGAAACAAAATCCGATGTGGCAGCTTTTTTCTTGATTTAGAGACAAAGCAAAAGGCACGCCCGGAATCTCAGCCGCAAAAGCAAGTGCAGAAAGATTCCGGGAGTACGTCAAAGACAACGGAGGTACAAAATGTACGAAGAAGACGAAGTAGAAATTCCGATTTATCTCATAACAGGATTTCTGGAGAGTGGAAAAACCTCTTTTATCAATTTTACCGTAGCACAGGAATATTTCCAAATTGACGGGCCGACCCTTCTGATCACAACCGAAGAGGGTGAGGTAGAGTATGACGAAAAAGAACTGCTCAAACACAATACAGTACTGGAAATCGTAGAAGGACCGGAGCAGTTTACTTTAGATTACCTGAAAAAACTGAACCGTAAATATCGCCCGGAGCGTATTATTCTGGAATACAATCCGCTCTGGAGTGTAAAAAAACTCGAAGAAATGGAGCTGCCGCGCGGCTGGGGCATTGTACAGGAGATTGTGACAGTCGATGCAAGCTGCTTCCAGATTTATATGCAGAATATGAAATCTGTTTTCATGGAGATGGCAAAAAATGCGGATATGGTTATGTTCAACCGCTGTCGTCCGGAAGATCCGCTTCCATCCTTCCGCCGCAGCATCAAAGTAGTCAACCAGGCGTGCGACGTTCTGTTTGAGAACGAAGAAGGCGAAATTGACAACATTTTTGAGGATCAGATGCCGTTTGATACCGATGCCGATGTGATCGAGATTGATGACGCCGATTACGGAATCTGGTATGTCGATATGGGCGACAACCCGGAGCGTTACGAGGGCAAGACTGTTCATTTCCGCGGTATGGTATTAAAGAGCAAGGATGTCGGAGCCGATTTCTTTGTTCCGGGTCGTATGGCAATGACCTGCTGTGCAGATGATACTTCTTTTATCGGCTATGTCTGCAAATGCGCAAGCGCCAAATCTCTCGTAATGGGTTCCTGGGTTGACGTGACTGCAACGGTAAAATGGGGCTATATGAAGGTTTACGATGGCGAAGGCCCGGTTCTGTATGCAAAAGAAATCAAACCGGCCAAGAAACCGGAGAGCGAACTGGTATACTTTAACTAAACATTGCCGAAGCATTTCAGCGAATAAAAGAGCAGGAAAAAGGCTGCTCTTTTGTTCGTGTTCTTTCTTTATGACAGATGGAAAAACAATATATCATTTTTCGGTGCGGCGAAGCAGCTATTCGGTTATGCGCAAGTAGCGAAGTGGATGGAGAATATCCGTTTTGACCGTGACGTGAACAAAAACTGCGCCGGAAAATGGTCTGATGACAGGAGAATTTATGTATATTATAGTAGGTCTGGGAAATCCAACGCGCCAGTACGAAGGGACGAAGCACAATGTCGGATTTGATACCATCGATTATCTGATCGATGAATATCAGATCCCTTCCTCCGGTACAGGCCACAAGGCTCTGTTCGGAAAAGGCATGATCGCAGGTCAGAAGGTTATCGTTGCAAAGCCGATGACATATATGAACCTGAGCGGTGAGTCCGTGCGGGAGCTGGTGAACTATTACAAAGTGGATCCGGAGAGCGAGCTGATCGTGGTTTACGATGATATCAGCCTGGCGCCGGGACAGATCCGTATCCGCAAAAAAGGAAGCGCGGGCGGCCACAATGGCATCAAAAACATCATCGCTAATCTTGGCACCGACCATTTTATGCGTGTGAAGGTCGGCGTCGGTGAGAAACCGAAAAACTGGGATCTGGCGGACTACGTGTTAAGTCCGTTTACGAAAGACGAACGTCCCCTTGTAAATCTGGCGATCGAGCATGCGGCAAAAGCAATCGAGCAGATGCTGAACGGGGATGTGGACGCAGCTATGAATGAGTATAACCGCAAATCTGCAAACCCGGCAGAGTAAGGAAAATGAAAGCGTTATTAGAACCGATCAAAGAAATTGCCCGTTTTGACGAGCTGTTCCGTGATCTGAAAAAAGGAACCGCAGGTGTGACGGTGATCTCGGGCTGTCTGGAAAGCCAGAAAGCCCATATGATCGCAGGTCTCTCCGAGGATGCCCCGGTGCGGCTTCTGATCGCGGAAAATGAATTAAAAGCAAAAGAATTATATGAGGATTACCGGCTGTACGATGCGGAGACGCTGTATTATCCGGCGAAGGACCTGATTTTCTATCAGGCAGACATTCACGGAAATCTGCTGATCCGGCAGCGGCTTCAGGTGATCCAGGCACTTCTTGAGCGGAAGGAAGTTACCATCATCACCAGTGTAGGGGGATGTATGGACTTTCTTCTGCCTCTTGGCGTGTTCGAAAAACATTGCATCCATCTGCGCAATGACAGCGAACTCGATCTGGATAAAATAAGAAAAGAGCTGGTGCGGCTCGGCTATGAGAGTACCTTTCAGGTGGAGTCGACCGGTCAGTTTTCCGTCCGCGGCGGCATTCTCGATATTTATCCGCTGACGGAACAGAACCCGATCCGGATTGAGCTCTGGGGCGATGAGATAGATTCCATCCGAAGCTTCGATGCGGAGAGCCAGCGGTCGATTGAAAACCTCGAGGAAATCACAATCTATCCGGCATCGGAGCTGATTTTAACAGAGGACACGATTGCGCGCGGCGTAAAAGCTATAAAAAAAGAGGCGAAAGCGCAAAGCACAAAATTCCGCGACAAGATGATGACAGAGGAAGCGGCAAGGATCCGCCATGCGGCAGAGGAAATCTGCGATCAGATCGGCGAGGGCGAAATTCTGCAGGGAGCGGAGCAGTATCTTCATTATTTTTATCCGGAGACCGTCTCGTTTCTTGAGTATCTGCCGGAGAACAGCCGCATTTTCCTCGATGAGCCGAACCGCATCATCGAGTGTGCCGATGCGCTGGAAGCAGAATTTCAGGAGAGCGTGAGCCACCGTCTCGAAAAGGGATACCTCCTGCCGGGACAGGCGAAGCTGATGTGCAGTACGGCGGAGCTTGTGGCAAAACTGAACCGCTGCGGCTGTGTTGCCGTGTCGCTGATGGAGCCGCAGAAGGGCGAGTGGAATATCCGTGACGAGTTCAGTGTGACGGTGAAATCGGTTAATTCGTATAACAATCAGTTCCCGCTTCTGGTAAAAGATCTGAAATCCTGGAAAAAAGCGGGTTACCGTATTGTACTGGCGAGTCCGTCGCGGACGAGGGCGCAGCATCTGGCGGAGGACCTGCAGAATGAGGAGATTCCGGCCTTCTACAGCGAGAATGAGGAGCGTGTTCTGAAACCGGGCGAGGTCATGCTGATCCACGGCGCGGCCCGCAGAGGCTTTGAATATCCGATGCAGAAATTTGTGCTGATCACAGAGACGGATATTTTTGGAAAAGAGAAGAAGAAAAACCGGAAGAAATCGGAGTATTCCGGTCAGAAAATCCAGAATTTTGCGGATCTTTCGATCGGTGACTATGTCGTGCACGAGAGCCACGGTCTTGGTATTTACCGCGGCATCGAGAAAATTGAGATGGACCGCGTAACGCGTGATTATATGAAAATCGAGTATGCGGGCGGATCGAACCTCTATGTGCTGGCCACCCAGCTCGATACGCTGCAGAAGTATGCGTCCGGCGAAGCTGCAAAGGTGCCGAAGCTGAATAAAATCGGCGGTCAGGAATGGAATAAGACGAAAACACGGGTTCGCCATGCGGTAAAAAATATCGCACAGGATCTCGTGAAGCTGTATGCCGAGCGGCAGGCGTCATCCGGCTATCAGTTCGGAAAGGATACGATCTGGCAGAAGGAATTTGAGGAACTGTTTCCGTTTGAGGAGACGGACGATCAGCTTGCGGCGATCGAGGCGACAAAGGCGGACATGGAGAGCAAAAAGATCATGGACCGCCTGATCTGCGGCGATGTCGGATACGGCAAAACCGAGGTTGCAATCCGTGCAGCGTTCAAGGCAGTACAGGAGAGCAAACAGGTCGTCTACCTCGTTCCGACCACCATTCTGGCACAGCAGCATTACAATACGTTCGTTGAGCGCATGAAGGACTTTCCGGTGCGCGTTGATCTTCTGTGCCGGTTCCGCACGCCGGCAGAGCAGAAAAAAACGCTGGAGGATCTGAAAAAAGGACTCGTGGATATTGTCATCGGAACACACCGCGTTCTGTCGAAGGACGTAAAGTTCAAAGATCTTGGCCTTCTGATTGTCGATGAGGAGCAGCGGTTCGGCGTGACGCATAAAGAAAAAATCAAACAGCTGCAAAAAAATGTGGATGTTCTGACACTGACGGCGACGCCGATTCCACGTACCATGCACATGAGCCTGATCGGCATCCGGGATATGAGTGTGCTCGAGGAAGCACCGCAGGATCGCCAGCCGATCCAGACCTTTGTCTGTGAATACAATGAAGAAATGGTCCGCGAGGCGATTAACCGTGAACTTGCGCGGGGCGGGCAGGTTTACTATGTCTATAACCGTGTCCAGTCGATTGCGGATATGGCGAACACGATCCAGAAGCTCGTGCCGGATGCAAATGTGGGCTTTGCGCACGGGCAGATGAAGGAGCGCGAGCTCGAGAAGATCATGTACGGATTTATCAACGGAGAGATCGATGTGCTCGTGTCAACAACGATCATTGAGACAGGACTCGATATTTCGAATGTCAATACCATGATTATCCATGATTCCGACCAGATGGGACTGTCACAGCTCTATCAGCTCCGCGGCCGCGTCGGACGGTCGAATCGGACTTCCTACGCATTTCTGATGTACCGCAGAAACAAGATGTTGAAGGAAGTGGCGGAGAAGCGTCTCCATGCGATCCGTGAATTTACGGAGATGGGAAGCGGCTTTAAAATTGCGATGCGTGACCTTGAGATCCGCGGTGCCGGAAATCTGCTGGGCGCGGAGCAGTCTGGGCATATGGAATCGGTTGGATACGATCTCTATTGTAAAATGCTCGCAGAGGCGGTTAAAGAGGCGAGGGGCATCGCACCGGCAGAAGCGTTCGAGACAACGATTGATCTGAATGTCAGTGCCTATATTCCGGACAGCTACATCAGCAACGAGTCTCTGAAGCTTGACACCTATAAGCGAATTGCGGCGATTGAAAATAAGGAAGAGTATGAGGACATGACGGAGGAGCTGACCGACCGCTTCGGGGAACCGCCGAAAAATGTACAGAATCTTCTGGCTGTTGCAGAACTGAAAGCGCTGGCGCACTGTGCGTATGTGACGGAGCTGAAACAGATGGGCGATTCGGTACGAGTCACCTTACAGCAGCATGCAAAAATCGATGTGGCGCGGATTCCGGAGCTGCTGCAGAAATACCGAGACGAACTGAAATTCCAGATGGAGTCGCTGGCGTTTGTCTACACGCCGCGGCGGAGAAATTCAAAGGAAAAGATCGATCTGCTGGAGAAGAGCCATGCACTGGTGGAAGATCTGCTGCAGATCACACAGGAGTGAAATACTCGCATAACCACAAAATCGTGTGAAAAAGGCGTGAACAGGGAAGAAAAAAGTTGCCCTGTATCAACAAAAAGGGTATAATAGGAAAAGCGTTTATAAAAATCGATGCAGGACCGGAAATTCGAACGTGTAAAAAGAAAAACTCTTTTTGAGCATACATTTCGCCCTGCATGAGGAGGAAGTAATGAAAAATTTAAAAGCAAAAGCAGTCTGCGTTATGCTGAGTGCTTCGATGGCAGCGATGGGACTGACTGGCTGCGGTTCCGACAATGTGGACGGAACAAAAACGGCAATTACTGTAAATGACGAGTCGATTACACTCGGACAGGCAAATTTCATGCTGAGATATCAGCAGGCAACCATGTACAATTATTATTCCAAGATGTACTCGATGTACGGAATGCAGATGCCGTCTGAGATGTACGACAAGGAAGGCGACGATGGAAAGACTACCGGGGAAACGTTCAAGGAGCAGTCTCTTGATACGATCGAAAAAGAGCTTCTGATGCGGCAGCACGCAGAGGAATACGGAATTTCCCTGACAGACGAGGAAAAACAGCAGGCGAAAGAGGCTGCACAGGCATTCGCAGATAAGAACGGTGACGATGTGATGAAAAAGCTGCACGCAACCGTTGAGGACATCCAGGATGCACTGGAGCTGTATGTTATTCAAACCAAAATTTATGATCCGATCATCGCAGATGTAGATACCGAGGTATCCGATGAAGAGGCAAAGCAGACCTCCATCAGCTACATCACGGTATCCACAGCAGGAACCGAGAAGGATGACGATGGAAAAACGATTGATTTGACGGACGAGGAAAAAGCGGCAAAGAAAGAAATCGCACAGAGATTCCTGGATCTCTTAAAAGAGTCTGAGGATCCGGCAACCGCATCGTTTACCGATCTGCGCAAGGAGCTGAACGATCAGTTAAATGCGGAGAATACCGCAGATTCCACCGATTCTGCAGATGGCTCCGATGAGAGCAGCTCTTCTTCCGATGCTTCCGACACAAGCGCATCCGACGCTTCAAGCGCGAGCACATCAAGCAGTTCCGACAGCGATTCCTCCTCTGAAGTTTCATATCTGACCTCTTCCGAGACATCCTTTGGAACCGGATCAGAGAAAGACGATGACGATACCTGTTCTCTTGGAGATAAGGTAGCGGAAGAAGCAGCAAAGCTGAAGGATGGCGAGTATTATGACGGTGTCATCGAAGGCGACGATGCATATTATGTGATCCGTGTAGATAAAGCATTCGACGAGGATAAAACCGAGTCCAGAAGACAGACTATCATTTCCAACCGCAAATCGGATAAGTACAACGATACACTGGATGGATGGGTAAAGGAGAGCGATATCAAGGTCGCATCCAACTGGAAAAAACTTGAAGTAACGGACGCAGATCTGTATACGATGACAGTTGACAGCGCTTCTACAGATTCCACAGATGGAACCACAACCGACAGCACAACAACGGACAGTACAACGTCTGACAGCACGACATCAGGCAGTACCGAAACGACATCGACAAGCAGCACAGGCACTGCTTCGACGTCTTCAAGCACTGCAGAATAAAAGCATACGATACAGGACAAACGGCAGCCGGATCCGGGAGAGGGGTCCGGCTGCTGTTTGTGTCTGAAAATATTTTGGAACAAAAAAGGTAACGATTCAGAGCCCCATCTCGATTCCGCTTACGCTGCATCTCGATGTTGCTTCTCGCCATATGAAATTCCAGAAAAATAGCTCATTCATGTAAACATGATTCGCGATTTTTCTTCCATTTCGCATGGCTCTGAATTGTTACATTTTGTTAGTATACCCGGATTGTCGAAGAAATCTCCTGGATCATCGACATTCCGCCTAAAATCTGCATGGCATCCTCAAAATGGCGCTCTTTGACCTCGTCCGTAATGACGACGATCTCGGCGTATTTTCCATTGACACGTTTCTGAAGCATCTGTGCAATCGAAACCTTGTTGTTTCCAAAGACAGAAGCTACCGATGCCAGCGTTCCATACCGATTTTCAATCTGCATGCGTACAAAATATTTCGACTTAATTTCGCCGACACGCTTGATCGGGCATTCCCGGTAGCATGTGCAGCCGATTCTGCCGCAGCAGTTCCATAAAATATTGCGCACAACATCGAAAATATCGCCCACAACGGCACTCGCAGTCGGAAGCTCTCCGGCACCTCGTCCGTAAAACATCGTATCCTGTACGGCATCGCCTGTCAGGAATACGGCATTGTAGGAATCATTGACAGTCGCAAGCGGATGATTGCTGTCGATCAGCATCGGATGAACGCGGGCTTCGATTCCTTCCGGGGTATCTTTTGCCACGCCGAGCAGCTTGATCGTGCATCCCATCTCTTTTGCGTACTTGATATCGGTCGCCGTGATTTTGGTAATGCCTTCGGTGTAAACATCTTCAAATGTCACTCTGGAATTGAACGCTGCAGAAGCAAGAATTGCCACTTTCCGGCCAGCATCAAGACCTTCCACATCTGCGGTCGGGTCTGCTTCCGCATAACCCATGTCCTGCGCCAGACGGAGTGCATCGCCAAACTCCATGCCTTCCTGCGACATTTTTGTCAGAATAAAATTTGTGGTACCGTTGAAAATACCCATCAGCTCTGTGATATGATTGGCTGCAAGGCACTGTTTCACCGGACGGATGATCGGAATTCCTCCCGCCACGGATGCCTCGTAGAGAAAATCCTTTCCGTTTCTCTTTGCTGCCGCAAGGATTTTTTTACCCTCGGATGCCACCAGGTCTTTGTTTGCCGTTACAACATTCTTTCCAGCATCCAGGCAGGCAAGAATGTAATTCATGGCCGGCTGTTTTCCACCCATAACCTCAACAACAATCTCAATCTCCGGGTCATTGGCAATGTCCTCAAAGTTCGTGGTAATGATCGACGGATCGTCAACCTTTGCAGCTGCTTTTTCCACATTGCGCACGAGAATTTTTTTCAGCTCCACACGCGCTCCCAGTTTCGGAAGCATTTCCTCCTGCTGGCTTTTCAGCACTTTGTACACACCGGTACCGACGGTGCCAAGACCCAGCATTCCGATTTTAATTACTCTTTCCTCTGCCATACTAATCTCTCCCTCTTATTTCAGGGATACGATGCATTCAATTTCCACTTTTGCTGCTTTCGGAAGAGCGGCAACTGCTACACAGGAACGAGCCGGTTTGGACTCGCCAAAGAAAGCACCGTATACTTCATTTACCTTGGCAAAATCGTTCATATCGGTCAGGAAAATGGTTGTTTTCATCACTTTCGTGCGGTCAGTTCCTGCTGCTGTCATGATTGCGTCCAGATTCTTTAAAGAGAGGGTTGCCTGCTCTTCTACGGTTTCCGGGATCACGCTGCCATGCTCTACATCAAAGCCAAGCTGTCCGGAAATAAATAAAAGGCCGTTGTCTGCGACTGCCTGTACATAAGGTCCGATTGCTGCAGGTGCTTTTTCTGTATTAATGATTTCTCTTGCCATAATCATATTCTCCTTTATGCTTTCTTTCGCGCCGTCTGATTCGCCGCGTTTTTTTCCTATATCATGCGGTTTTTCCGACACTTTTTGTCGTTCCCATCATATCACATGTGGGAGATGTCCGCAAGTGCGAAAAAGCATTGCAGAAGTCTATTACGCCAGATCCTAAAGAGCGGTATTGCCATCACGTCGTAAAACAGCAAAACGCCACCAAGCACTTTTCCTTTGACATTTCTGCCAAATTTCACCGTGTTTGGTGGCGTCTTAGCCTGTTTTATTTATTGATTTCGTACAAGAATCAATTATTTATTGTAGTTTACGATAGCTCCGAAATCCGGTTTCAGGGATGCTCCGCCTACCAGGCCGCCGTCGATGTTCTCCTGTGCGAACAGTTCCGGTGCAGTTTTTGCGTTTACAGAGCCGCCGTACTGGATACGGATAGCTGCTGCTGTTGCATCATCATAGATTTCAGCGATGCACTCGCGGATGCCTTTGCAAACTTCCTCAGCCTGCTCTGTTGTAGCAGTTTTGCCGGTTCCGATTGCCCAGATTGGCTCGTAAGCGATAACGGCTGTTTTGGCCTGATCTGCTGTTACATTCAGGAATCCAACCTTTACCTGCTGACGGATGAAATCCATCGTTACACCCTGCTCTCTCTGCTCCAGAGTTTCTCCGCAGCACATGATCGGGGTGATGCCGTGCTCGAAAGCTTTCAGCATTTTTTTGTTTACGGTCTCGCTGGTCTCTGCGAAGTATTCTCTTCTCTCAGAGTGGCCAAGTACAACGTATTTCACGCCAGCGTCTGTCAGCATAGCCGGGGAGATTTCGCCTGTGAAAGCACCTTTCTCCTCAAAATACATATTTTCAGCACCAATCTGGATGTTGGAGCCTTTTGCAGCCTCTACAACCGGGATGATATCGATGGCCGGTACGCAGAAAACAACGTCAACGTCGTCATTTGCCACCAGTGGTTTTAATGTATTAACTAACTCTACTGCCTCGCTCGGAGTCATGTTCATTTTCCAGTTTCCGGCGATAATTTTCTTTCTTGCCATGATCGTTTGATCTCCTTAGTTTTACTTATTGAAACGGTTCAGAGCCACCTCTCGATTCCGCTTGCGCTCTGAATCGTTGTTTTATTTGTCGTTTGCTGCTGCAACGCCCGGCAGTTCTTTTCCTTCCAGGAATTCCAGGGAAGCGCCGCCGCCAGTGGAGATATGAGTCATCTTATCGCCATATCCAAGCTGATTTACAGCTGCTGCGGAATCTCCGCCGCCGATGATCGTAACTGCATCTGTTTCAGCCAGTGCTGCTGCAACTGCTTTGGTTCCTGCTGCGAAATTCGGCATCTCGAAGCATCCCATCGGTCCGTTCCATACAACGGTTTTAGCAGTTTTAACAGCGTCAGCGAACAGTTTTGCAGTTTCCGGTCCGATATCCAGACCTTCCCAGCCATCCGGAATCTGTCCGGCCGGAACAACCTGTGTATTTGCGTCGTTTGAGAATGCATCTGCAACAACGTTGTCTACCGGAAGAAGCAGTTTCACGCCTTTTGCTGCTGCTTTTTCTTTCATTTTGTTTGCATAATCCAGATAATCCATCTCAAGCAGAGAATCACCAACGGTGCCGCCTGCTGCTTTTGCGAAGGTATAAGCCATACCACCGCCGATGATCAGGACATCAACTTTATCGATCAGGTTGTCGATAACAGAAATCTTACTGGATACTTTGGATCCGCCAAGGATGGCAACAAACGGACGCTCCGGATTGTTGACAGCATTTCCAAGGAATGCGATCTCTTTCTCCATCAGATAACCAACAACTGCAGTGTCAACATATTTAGTAACACCAACATTAGAGCAATGAGCACGATGTGCGGTTCCGAATGCATCGTTTACGAATACGTCGCACAGGGAAGCCAGTTCTTTGCTGAACTCCTCACCGTTTTTGGTCTCTTCCGCACGATAACGGGTGTTCTCCAGAAGGATTACATCTCCGTCTTTCATAGCCTCAACAGCTGCTTTTGCGTTCGGTCCTACAACCTCAGGATCTGCTGCAAATTTAACTTCCTGTCCGAGAAGCTCGGAAAGGCGAACTGCAACCGGTGCAAGAGAAAGCTCTGGTTTTGGTTCTCCTTTCGGTTTTCCAAGATGAGAGCAGAGAATTACTTTTCCGCCGTCAGCGATCAGTTTTTTGATCGTCGGAAGAGCAGCTACCAGACGGTTCTCATCTGTGATTTTTCCATCGATCAGCGGAACGTTGAAGTCGCATCTTACAAGGACTCTTTTTCCTTTTACGTTGATATCATCTACGGTTTTTTTGTTTAACATGGGCGTTTCCCTCCATATATCCAACTGCATCTGCCGCGCCGTTTCTTTGTTTTTGCGGCATCGCGGTCCTTATTTAAAAATGCAGTTTATAATTTTTGCACACGGAAAAGGGCTGTTTTTGTGCCGTATTTTTCCGCCGCATTCGCAAAAAGGGTCCGGTCCTTAACAGACCGGACCCTTTGGGCTCTGAAATTTTGCCGTTCAGTTTGTTAAATTATGCTAACTCGCTGAAGTATTTGATGGTACGAACCATCTGGCTTGTGTAGGAGTTCTCGTTATCATACCAAGAAACAACCTGTACCTCTGTTGTTCCGTTGTCCAGCGGAAGAACCATGGTCTGAGTTGCATCGAACAGAGAACCATATCTCATACCAACGATATCGCTGGATACGATTTCAT
>OKSF01001530.1_pt1 | contig 18428 bp, 13 predicted proteins | sample 1606061 | NCBI WGS metagenome assembly OKSF01 (sample SAMEA3541567, study PRJEB24748) | human gut metagenome | biome: human gut; feature: human-associated habitat; material: faeces | place: China | collected 2012 | reverse complement strand
TATTTTGAGCTTGATCAAGTGGGCAGTTGCCGTTGTTGAAAGTATTTTGAGCTTGGTCAAGTGGACACTCACCGTTGTCGGCAGTATTTTGAGCTTGGTCAAGTGGACACTCACCGTTGTCGACAGTGTTTTGAGCTTGGTCAAGTGGACACTCGCCGTTGTCGGCAGTATTTTGAGCCTGATCAAGTGGGCACTCGCCGTTATCCATAGTAGTTTGAGCTTGGTCCAATGAAATTAGGTGTTTGACGGGAGCAAAATTATCTAAAATATTAGAAATTCCTTTTCCAATCTTCCCAAATGAACCGAGGGCATCTTTGACAGTATTTTGAATATTACCGGATAAACCATTCTTAATAAGATTGCCTAAGATACCTGTAGATTTTTGTAGAAAATCATTACCGTTTTTAGCAATATTGCTTAGGACGTCGGAATTATTATTGCTACCATTATTTGTATTTAATTTTGAAATTTGTGAGGTAGTAGCTGTATTAGCTTGATTATTAACATTAGTTAAGGTGTTAGAAGGGTTATTCTTATCAAAGAAATCACCGTTAGATAGTTGTGAAACTGATTGTGGATTATCAACTTTTAGATATCGTAACCATCCTAAACGCTGGTTATTAATATTTCGTTGTTGATTTGCTAGCTGCTTTTGTTGCCAATTATAAAAATGCACCATGAATTTATTCTCAGGGTGGTTAGCTTCCATATCTTGTTGCTTAATCCGAGCTTGTTGTTGTTGCTTGGCAAGGTTTTCTTGCAGCCGCGTAAGATTTTGGTAATTTTGATAAGCTAATGGATGTTGACTAATTAAGCCAACTGTATCCTTAATAAAATTAATACCAGAACCAATCTTAGTTCCAGTACCTGGTGAAATTAAGACATCTAAAAAATCACCTAAGATTTTACCGCCAGTTGCCGCATTTTTAGCTCTAGTTTCAGCATCAGGTGGCAAAACATTATAATAAGTTAAAGGTACTGGATCAACTACTGGTTCTTGAGGAGTCATAGTTGATCCATCTTTAGAACTTGTTAATTGTAGTGTGTTAGAAGACGTCAGATTTTGTACATTTCCTTGTGTCGTAGATTGAGTAGGCTGGTTTTGTGTATTAGCATTATTATTACTACTTTCCAAAGGAGCAGAAGGCGATGTACTCATTGAATTGCTATTATTACGCTGTAAAATACTAATATTATTTTGTGATAATTTATCTTGATTGGAAGATGAGTTGTTTTGGTTATTATTAGTATTAGTAGAATCTAATGAAGATGATGAGTGCAACGCAGGATTAGTTAGCGTATTAGTTAGAGCTGCTTTTAAATTATCTTCATACTTATCGGCTTGCGGGGTAATAAGTGGTTGGTGATCAAAAGAATTTGAATTTGCTACTGCAGAATTAGTACTTGTAGCATTCATTTTATAATTATCAGTATTATTTAAATTAAAATTATTATTAATACTCTGATAATTATTATTCTCGTTAGAAGATGAACTTGGAGAATTTGAGTTAGCTGATGCAGTAGAAATACCTGTAAATGTAACACCTAATAAAACAGACGCAGTACCAATACTTAATTTTTTCAAAGTAAAGCGTTGGATTTTATCGTTACATTTTTTTGATAATTCTTTATTATTATCATTTGATAACATTTATATTTCCTCCTTTACTAGAAGAATAATTTAAAATTATTCTTACTGACTCACTTTATCATTTTTCTATGTTTATATGTTAAATTTGTATTTAAATTTTTAAAGAACCCGAAATGTCAAGTTTTAGGAATAGTTCCAAGGATGTGCGGTAATTGAGTAACTTTCGTGGAATACTATTTTTGATGCATTAACTGAAGAATTAGTCCGTGGAAGTCTAATCATTTACTTAAATCATTGCAATGTTAAGATACTATTTTTCATTGCGGTTATTCTTTCATTTTATTTTTCTACGTTTTAAAAAGTGCAGAATCACAGTAAATTACCGCAATTTTGCACTTTAAATTTCATTTATAAATATAATTAGTTGATTAAGGTAATTATTTAGTAGTATCCTTACTACAATCAAAATGAAAGGATGATAATATAAATGTCTACTATAAGTTTTTTTGCTAAACCATTTTTGAAAAATCTTCATAAATCTATTGATGATTTTGATTACAATGGTATTTATTTAAAAGTATCAAAGCTCTTAAAAGAAAATGACTTCTCAGATGAGGAAATTCAAAAAATCTTTATGAATATGGATAAGGTAATCTCTGATAATATTAAAAAGTAAATATTTTATTAGCTCACTATTTAAATCGTAATTAAAACTCTACCCCCTAGATATGCTGTCGGTATATCTGGGGGGTATTAAATTTAGGTAAAAACAGTGGAAGTTTTTAGATTCCTTCAGAACGAAAGTAATCGCTTTTGACTTTTTTAATATCTTTAGACCTAGTTGAGTGCGTCAGAGAAGCAGGTACATGAAACAAAGAACACCCACTGTGCATGTAGGAGATAATAATTATATAAAAAGGCCTCTTTTACTTTAAGGTGTAGGTATTTAAGCCAAGATTGAATAAGGAAAAAGAGGTTTTATAAATATGGCTAATAAATTAAATAGTTTAGCCCATAAGAATTGGCGATATAAACACTGTATCGAATTTATTCTAAAGGAAAATAATCTATAATCAATAGGTACGAGTATTAACTTACATACAATATTATCATTAGATTTACTGAAAGCAATATCAAGTAGCATCAGAATTACACTTTGTAAAGTAATCTTATGCAATTACTTTCAGTCTTATAAATGCTTCTTGCTATAGGTGTAGTATTTTGCTTTGAACTTTCGTCAGGTTCTTTCTTGCGCTTTTCAACTCATGGTTTTAAATGCAGTCCAACAGGTTTTCATCGACTGGCTAATATACATGCTAAACCTACTAAGAAAAAGCCGAACAATGAATACTTAAAAATTAAGTTCATTGTTCGACTTTCCTTTAAGGCTGGGAAATTCTTCCCAGTCTTTTTACCTAGGAATAAGAATTATTTAGTAAATTCTTATTCTCTTAGATAGATTGATAAGAACTTATAAAAGGCATGTAGCTAAGAACGACTCATGTGTATTCTATTTGTTAAACAAATTCTTTGTTTAACAAATAGAAATATACAAGATAACAATATTATTTACAAATTTTTATATTTAAATTTAATAATGATCCGAAATACCAATTTCTATGAAAAGTTAGCTGTGACATAACTTAGGAATACTTCCAGGAGTATGCGGTAATTTAATTTATTTTTGTTGAATGCTAGTTATTCGATATTAGTCAATCTGGTAAGGTACTGGAAGTCTAATCCTTTATTACTGCAATAAGATAGCATTGTTCTCATTGTAATCCTTGTTGATTAGGTACGCCAAAAACAGCAAATTCCTTACCATAAAATGATTGTCACTTTAAAATGAGATTTTAATAATATCATTACCGATTCACTATAAGTTTTTCTTGAACTATACGAGCTTCAAAGCACTCAAGTTCTAGTAATGTGGGTAACGTTTACCTGATGGACAAAGTGCATTGTTTACGGGCAAAGATGCGATAAATAGTCCGTATACTACAACTAAAACAGTGTTCTGCGCAAATTTGTTGATGTAGCTAATCTCATCTTTAAGTAGCTGAACTTGCTTATGAACACAGTGTTTCTCATTACGTTAGTAAGTTTTAAAATACTATTTAATTAAGAAAACGTTAGACTTAATAAATAGCTTATTGGTTTCGGTGAAGTAATTTAGTAGCCTAATAAGCTTTGCTACCGAAAATTAGCTATGACGGTCAGTTCACGTATATGCTTATAAGTAATTTGTGCGTATCTTTCTTTATTTAGGGATATTCAAAAGTCTATCAAAAATGTTTTTTATTTTCTAAGCGGTATTTAGCATATAATAGTACTTTTTATAAAATACTATCTTCTAAAAATTTAAAATACGTTTGTTGTGGTATACAAAATAGTTTTCAATATTTCCAAACTTATTTTATAAACATTTAATTAAATTAAAAAAATATATTAGCTGAGAATCGCTATAACTAAGCTATTTAATCTTTGTTATTTTGTATATCAATTGATAAAATAATTGACTAATGGAAATGCAATCAGTAAACTAACATGCGAAGAGCTTGGTGGCTTTTTAATATTTAATTAGGTAATTAAGGAGGATGAATATGCTATCAAAAGATAATTTAAAAGAGCAGATACAGAAATTTGAACCTCAAAAACAAAGATTCACAATAAAAAAGTTATCTGTAGGTGTAGCTTCAGTATTATTAGGATTAACTTTTGCAGGTGCAACTACTGTCTCTGCAAATACAGGAATTCCAACAATAGGTAATGATGCTGATAGTGATTCTTCAACACAACCGAATAATTCTAATGAAAATATTTTAAATTTAAAAACTGCGGAGAATAGTAATTTTGATAATGCGACAAATTCAAATCAAAAAGCTAGCTATCAAGACGAAAAGCAGGCTGAAAGTCCTATTACTAATAGTTATATTAGTAAAGTTAATTCAGCAGTTAATACTAAGGATGATACTAATCCACAAAAATATTTAACAACTAGCTCAGATAATGAGAATTCGATTTTTAAAAATGAAAAATTAAATAAAAAGATTCCCATTGCAACTGTAAATAATGATTCTACAAATAGTCAGAATAATTCAAATGTAGATAAAGATTACTCTGTTGTGTCAGATGCACAATCCTTAAAAAATGCTCTTTCTAATATTGATATTAAAGGAGCTATTGTTAAAGGAGATATCACAGTTAATGAACCTCTATTAATTAATCGAGATTTTGCTATTAAAGGTTTCGATGGTGCAGTATTAAATTTAGGAAATAATGCAATTAAAAATAATGCATTATTAACACTAAAGGATATTACTGTTAATGGAAGCATTATTGGAGACGGTAGTGTCAATATTGAAGGAACAGTTAACTCAAATGTTGATAATAATAATTCTGTACGCTTAACAGATGAACAATTAACAAAACAAATTGGTAATGCATGGCAAGGTGCTAATATAAATAACTGGAAGAGTGCTAACATTGTATCTTCTAAAGTTAATATTACCCAAGGATCAACTCTCAATATAAATAGAACAATTACAGGAGACGGCATTGCTTTAATAAATGGTACATCATCGTTTACAAATGATGGTTCAACATTTGGATCTACAAAGCCTACTAATGACAATGGAACAATTAGTGTAGGTACAAATGCTAAATTAAATATTAATTTAAAAGACAGTGAAAACGCATCAAGGGCAAATGAACAAAATATTAGTTTAGATAATGCCTCTGTAGGTATTAGAGCTGAGAATGGGAATGGGCATTTAGTTACTAATGATAGCGCAAATGTAAATATTAATGCAGGTCATGGTAGAGCAATTGTATTTGGAGAACATTTTGGAGGAAAAAGTGCTATCCATAATGTAATTTTTGATGCTTGGCAAACTCCTAGGGTTGGAAACCATGTCGGGGATTTTCAAAATTATACAAATAACAGCTCTGTTAATTTAGGAGATTCTACTAAATTAAATATTACTGGACGTGAAGGGCTACTATTAGGAGATAGAGCAACATTTGTTACTGGTGATCATAGTATAGTTAATATTAATAATAAGGGTAATGGCTCAGGGTTAGTATTAGGTAATTTTAGCAAAGTAGTAGTTTCCCCCCAGTCCAAATTACTTATGACATCAAATGGTAAAGACTGTACAGGTAGTTATAATAATGGGAATTACATAGGTATGGGTGATGATGGTCAGTTTCGTGTAGAGCATGATGCCACATTTAAATATACTTTAACAGATCGTGGTGATGGTAAAGCACGACCATGGGATGATAACATGAATATTATCTCACAGTCTTCAACAGCTCATCCACTTGTATATGTAGGTAACAATGCTACATTTGATGGTGAAAGCGATTATGCACAATTTAACGGGGAGATTTTCTCATTTTCACTAAATGATGGAAGAACACCTACAGCATTTCAAATTGATGGTGCCAAATATGTTAATTTGCAAAGAAATGCAGATACTTCTAATGGAGCAGGTCCCGTTGGCGGTACAAAGGGTCAAGGAAACTTATACTATTCAATGGGACCTGGAATAATTGATGCTAGTGGTCAAACATATCATGTTTTTAAATGGAATAATCAAAATTTAAATGGGAAAGCCCAAACTTTTAATGACGATGATCCAGAGTCAACCCAAAAATCAATTAATAATTTTATGAATTCGGCTGATAAATATTGGAAAGGAATTACTAATTTAGCCACTCAATACAGTAAGCAAGGTAATACTGGAGAATTTCCTGGACATAACGTATCGGCAAGTGATATTACAGGCGTTAATACTGTGGACTTAAAGACAGGAACGCCTGCTAATCGATTTAGTGACAGTAAAACAAATGATACCGGATTTGATCCTAAAAATTCTCAACGACTTGTATTAGTAGCTACAAAAATTCCTACTCAAGAAGATAAGTCTAATCAGAAGGTGACACCATTTAGTATACAAATTAAAGAAAATAATCAACTTAAACCTGGAGAAGTTAAATTAGTTCAAAAGGGGCAAGATGGGTTAAGTAGAACTACCGAAACAACATATTACATTGTCGACACAACTACTGGAGAAAAAACCATTGATACCTCAAAAGGAAATAATGGGCATACTATTAATGAAAAGGTTATAAATGAACCTCAAAATGAGATTATTGAAGTTGGACCTCAAACAGCAACTGTTAAATATTATTATCAAGGTGGGGATGCTAATAATAATGCCCAACCTATTTCGGTTAATGGTCAACAGCTAGAGGCTCAAATTACTAATATTCCAGTAGCTATAGATAATAATGGTAATATACTATTCAATGATAATGGCGAAGTTATTGCTAATAATATCGATTATAATGATTCTCAAGATATATTTATAGGTAAACAAGCTGTAAGTAAAATGACTGGTTTACCGTTAGATAAGGTTTCAGTAACACAAAATGATTGGCAAGAAGCCGTCGATAAAGGAACAAATAAATATAATACTGGTAAAATCACAAGGGATAAAATTATTAATACTGCCGAAAAGACTGGTTTAAATAAAGTTTCTACTTTATTGCCAACAAATGGGCCAACTTATAAAGTAATTCTTGGTTGTGATACTTGGCATAATTTATCTGGGAAATTAACGGTTAACTTTTTAGATAAAGATACAGGCAAACCAGTGGCAACTCCAGACCAATCGTTAACAATCAGTGTTCAATATGCAGATGATGATAAAGGTAACCATTATGATATTCGTCCAAACGCCTTTAATAATGGTAATAAAGTTGATTTAGCCGAAGGACAGTGGAATAACGATACGTCTGATTTTACATATGGTTATGTAAAATTGCCAGATCTTTCCCAAGAAGGTTACAAGTTAGTTAATGTAAGCCCTAATAATGCATTGAATGGTGATACTGTTGGCGGTATAACTACAAATTGGCAAAATGGGTATAATGCTACCATTAATGTCTATTATCAAAAACAAGATTTAAAGAAGAATGTAAATAGTAAATCAATTCCTTCAACCCAAACAGTTAAATACTTAGATACAGATGGAAATGAATTACAACCTGATAAAGTACAAAATAACTCTTTTAACTACTCTGGTGACATTGTAGATGGAACGTCTGGTCAAATTATTGAAAATGGAAAATGGGATAAAGATACTTATACTTATAAAGTTGAAAATGTTCCTGTTATTCCTGGATATGTAGCAATTTCTGGAGTTAAAGAAGTTGATGGTACATTTGTAACTGGAGGGTTAACAGCAACGATTCAGAATCCTAATGTAGTTGATACAGTGATTTATAAGAAGGTAGGACGAATTATACCTGTAACTCCCGATCATCAACCAATTCCAAATGCTCCAACACCCGAATATAATACTGATCCAACTAATCCGAAAAATGTAACTCCCGATGAGCCAGTACCAACTGTTCCAGGATATACACCTACAGTTTCAAATATTACTCCAAATGATCCTACACAAGATACTCAGGTTGTTTATACTAAAGATCCTGTAGCATCACAGGCAAAAGTATTCTATATCGATGATACTACTAATACGGTATTAAGATCTGATAGTCTTGATGGTAACGTTGGCGATAAGATAAATTATACGACTGCTGATAAAATAGACTCTTATAAAACAAAAGGTTATATTTTAGTTTCAAATAATTTTGTTGATGGTAATGAAGTATTTACTCCAAATGATTTAGTATTTAAGATCCATTTAAAACATGATGTTGTTCCTGTAAATCCAATGAATCCTGGAAAACCTGGGGAACCAATAAATCCAAATTATCCTGATGGACCTAAATATCCTGCGGGATCTGATCAAGTAACTAAAAAAGTAGTAAGAACAATTCAATATGTTGATAAGAATGGAAATACTATAAGTAAAACAGTTAAACAACCAGTTACATTTACTGCTATTGGTGTTTTAGATAAAGTGACAGGCCAATGGATTTCTCCGCTAGCTTGGACTAATGATCAAACTGTCGATGGTGTTAAAACTCCAATTATTAATGGATACCATATTGTAAGTGTTAATAAAGATGCTAATGGTGTCAATGTAGCAAGTAAAGTATTAACGCATAATGACAATGATTATACTGTTACAGTTACTTATGCAAAGAATGGACGAATTATACCTGTAACACCTGATCATCAACCAATCCCAGATGCTCCAACGCCTCAATATAACACTGATCCAAATAATCCGCAAAATGTAGTACCAAATGAGCCAGTACCTAATATTAAGGACTATGTACCATCAGTTCAAACAGTTACACCAAATAATCCAGAAGTGGATACAGAGGTTGTTTATAACAAACCAACAACAAGCTCACCAGCAGCACACACTTCAGTAACCCCACAAGAAAATATTAAAGATGATGTACCATCAACTAATTCACAAGAAAGTAATCAACAATTACCTCAAACAGGTAATAAGAGTGAAAATTTAGCAATAATGGGATTAGCAACTATGAGTTTAGCAGGGCTTTTAGCTGTTACTAGAAAGAAAGATAGTAAAAGTAAAAATTAATTTATATTAAGGAAGGAACTAAAATTATGGCATTATCACGTAAAGCAACTGTATTAACAGGCGCCGCATTAGTAGGAGGTACTATTTTAATTGGAAGTAATGCTTCTGCAGATACACATGTAGTTGTTAATAAAGGAGAAACAGTTTCTAAACTTGCTGAACAATATGATTCTTCTGTTGACAAAATTAAGCAGGCTAATAATTTAGAAGCAAATAAATTAACAATTTATGAAGGTCAAAAACTCGATATTCCAAATCAAAGGAATGATGAATATGTAGGACGAGATAGGTCAACAGCAAAAGTAATTAATGAAGCAAATTATAAGTATTATGGGGCTAACTCTGCTTCAACTGGTATGCAATCATCCTCATATGGTAATAGTTCACAAAGTAATAATAATTTGTATGCTGCGAATTCTTATGCTGAGCAAGCTACAATCAATTCTGAAAAAAATAATTATCAACAAGGTAATGTTGTTCAGAAAGCGCAAAGTGAGCTTGGAAGACCTTATGTTTGGGGCGGAAATTCTCCTCAAACCGGATTTGATTGTTCAGGATTAGTTCAATATGCTTATGGTCTCGGTCCAAATTACAGAACAACATATCAACAATCCCAATTAGGACAGCATAAGTATGATATTCAAAATGCTAAAAGTGGTGATCTTTACTTTTGGGGATCTGATTCTGCACCCTACCATGTTGCTATTGCTGAAGGAAATGGCCAATATATTGTTGCTCCAGCACCCGGTCAGAATGTACAACAAGGGAATATTAATTCTTACAGACCAAGTTTTTACATCTCTATGAATAATTAGGTGAACTTTGTTTCATGATAGAAGGAGTAAAATTATGAATAAGACCACTAAAACAACTATTGCTCTAGGAACTACTTTAATTGGAGTAGTTGGCTTGGGTGTAACAGCTAATGCATCAACTGATGTTCCTAATGTTAGTAATGATAATGGTACTACACAGCAAAACTGTCAGCAAAATAATTTAGAAGGACATGAATATAATTTAAAAACTGGAAATACTGGTAATAGTACGGTTAACCCAATTTATAATTACTATAAGACAGGACAAGTACAAGTTAATAATAACTATGTTAACAATGTAAGTAGTCCGATTTATGATTATTATCAATCTCAATTAAATACCATTAATGATTCTGGAAATAATTTTAATGATAACTTAGCTAATAATAACATTGAAGGAAATAATTTTAATGGTAACTTAGCTAATAATAACATTGGCGATAATAATTTTAATGGTAACTTAGCTAATAACATTGGTGATAATAATTTTAATGGTAATTTAGCTAATAATCAAAACTTTAATAATATTAAAGGAAATAATGTAAATAATGTACAAAATTTTAATAGTTCAGGATTAGATCAGACTCATAATACAGTAATTCAATCCAATACAAATATTAGTAATCCTCAGACACATGAAGATCCAGTTGGTTATGAACGGTCTGAAGGGCATTGGCCAAAGAATACTGCTACAGTATATGTAAAAGCAACAAATCCTTTAATTCGAAGTGCTGTTAATTCGGCAATTAGTAATTGGAATAACACAGGATCATTTACCTTTGTACCCACTAATGACCCAGCTAATGCTAATATTGTAGTACAAGAAGATTATAATCCTACAACATCTGCAGATGGAGTAACATATACTAAAATAAATAGATTAAGTAACGAATTTACTGGGCAACAAAATGTTTATTTAAATGATTTTTATTTATTAAATCCTGATGCTGGATATACTCAAGAGAGTAGGGTTCACGCTGCTACTCATGAACTGGGACATGCAATTGGTTTAGGTCATAACCCAGTAGATAAAAGTTCTATTATGTATCCATCAAATACAGGAACTCCAATTCAAATAAATGATGTTCGAGCGGTTAATGCTATATATAGATAATAAAGTTTTATCTACTATTTATAATCAATAAAATTATCAGCATAAAAGGTTCAAGATTGTAAAGCTTTATTAGCGCATTAAGCTTTATTACTTGAACCTTTTTATTAATCAGAAGGTGATTATTATTAAAAAAGTAATTTTTACAAAGAAAGATGAGCAATTGCTTATTAATTTTGAAAAAAGATTTCCTAATACAATTCATAAATTACTTGAATTGGATAAAAATAATATGAGTTCATTAGTAGTTTATTTAATTGGAATTCAAAGTCTTGAAATAAAGTGGATTCCTAACTCAGTTAGTGAGTATCAAGAATTACTGAAATTGCATAGTCAATTATTAAATATTTTATATAATTTGACTGCTATGGCAAATTTAACAGAATTAGATGGTCGATATATGTTGCATGGATGGAAAAACATACTGAGAGATTATCTATTACCAAGTATTGAAAATGTACTAAATAACTATAAAATTGTTAATTCTTTATAAGAATAATATAGAATATTAAATGGAGAATATTAATGTATTTATTGAATAAAAAAATAATAATATTTTGTGTTTTATTATTTTTTCTATTATCTGGTAAAAGTGTCTTGGCAAAAGAGAAAATAACTAGTTTAAGTCTAAATATACCAAGTAGTTTAAAAACACAATTAAAATATGAACAGGGTAATTATTTATATCTAAGGACTCAGAATGAAAGTTTTACTTTCTCTGGAAAAACTAACCCAAATTCAAAAGTTTATATAGTTCAAGTTCAAAATAATCTAAAAATTAACGTTAAGGCGGATCAAGATGGTAATTTTCAAAAAAAAGTTGTAATTCCAAGTGGGAAAAAAACGGAATATTATATATATTCTGTAGGACCTAGCATGGCCGATAGTGATTTATTATATGTTATGTTAGATAATTCTGTACTAAATGAAAGCAAATCTTTAAATAATAATAATCTAAATATGAAGAAGAAGGGGAGTAAAATAAATTTAAATAAGACATTTTCATATCCAGATAGTGAGTTGGTAAGTAGTTTTAATGAACAGAAATTTCTTATTAAGGACATTGGAATCGATAATAAGAAAAATTATCGAATTTTAATGATTCCTGATAATAATAGTCAAGAAAAGTTTTTTACTATTATTAAGAAGAATGGCAATAAGCAATTAAAACCAGGAGACACCATTGTTATTGATGGTAAATTGAATCAACGTGGAACTATCCTACAAGATCAAATAAATACTGGGATATCATCAAAATTTTTAAATGATAAAGTAGTTGTAGTTAAGACATTTTCTTATAAAGTTGATAAAAATTAACTTATCTAGTTGATTTTTTATGGGAATGATTACTTATGAAGAATAATAGATTAGTCATAATAGGTGTTTGCTTAATAATAATATTTTCTATAGTTGGAGGAGCAGTTCTTAAGCAGAGAAAAGCAAGACACTATAAAAATTCTTATGTACCAACTATAATTTTTATGGATAAAGCCAATAATGGTGGGAAAAATATATCTTTAGCAAATAAAATAAAAAATAAAGGAGTAACATCAAATATTTGTCAATTTAGTATTGTAAAAGATAATAAGATAGTTGTTAGAGGTAATTCTAGGTCAAAAACTTTAAATCCAATAATACAGGTTAAGGGACAGAAACTTACCGTTAACTCAATTGATAAAGTAATGAAAAAGGCAAAAAGCATATATCATACGAAAAATTATAATATTATTTTGTTATATGGAGTTGCTAATACGTATTTTGATTATTTAGTGAGACAAAAGAGATCTAATATTAAATTAAATAATTTAATATGTATTGCTGGAGATTTTGCATTTAATGAAGATAAAAGCCTTATTATAGATCAAAGTGGGAAACCAGATTATATAAGTAAGAATTATCGTAAATTTTTACTTTTAAGACATAATAAGATGCTTAACCAGACTAGAGTATTGAATATTATGGGAAATAATTCTGATAACTCAGACGGAATTGTATTAAATGCATCTTCAAAAGCGTTAAAATATCTTGTTTATCCAGAAACATCAGTTTATGTTGAAAAAGTAATTACTGGAAAAAATTCAGAGCATTTTCAATTAATTAAAAATAAATTGGTCGAACAGACTATAATTGATTTTCTATGGTTAAATAAATAATTAGCCAAAATTTAACTAAAATTAACATAAATGAGGAAAGTTTTATGAAACGTTATAGTAAGTTATTTATTTGTATTTTAATATTTTGTGGACTTTTGTTATCGGCGTACTTAGGACGCCATTACTATAGAATTAAAGAGCAACAGCGGATTGAGAAAAAAATAAAGGAGCAAGATCGCCTTGAAAAAGAACATTTCATAAAACAAATAACTCCAGAAGCACAAAAAATGCAGAAAGATTATCATATATTTGCTTCAGTTATACTTGCACAGGCAATTTTGGAATCTCAATGGGGAAAAAGTAAATTATCGTCTCAATATCATAATTTGTTCGGGATTAAGGGCACAGGAGAGAATTCTCGATTAATGGAAACTAAGGAATATGTTAATGGTCATTGGATTGTTATAAAAGGAAGATTCCGTATTTATAAGAGTTGGGATGAATCCATTGAAGATCATACAAGACTAATGCTCAATGGTACTGATAATAATAAGCAAAATTATGATAGAGTAGTTAATGCAAAAAATTATAAAGAGGCAGCTATTAATTTGCAGAAAGCAGGATACGCAACTGACCCAGGATATGCGAAAAAACTAATATCAGTTATTCAAGCTTATAATTTGGATAAATATGATAAATAGTATTGTATATCTGAAAATTGAATAGGCCGTAACAGTAAGGGGGGGGTAGATGAAGTCTTTGGATTTAGTTTATACAAAATCTGGTATTGATATAGAAAGTAATATTTCTAGGTACTGTATCATGTTAAGTTTACACATTAAATAATAAAAATTAATTGGCTTTGCCGTAACGAAATTCTGTTGCGGTAAGGTCATTTTTTTGCTGAAATAAAAGTATTTGTAGAGGACGGTTATAAAATGTAGGAAATCGGTGGTTTAAAATTGTCGTTTTTCCTATATTTACACCACCGTACGTACGGTTCCGTATACAGCGGTTCGACAACTTAATCACTTTGAATAGACTGGAGCGTCCTGGACAGATTGATTAGTCCAAGATGCTTCAGTTTCCTGTTCATTAGAGAACAATTTAGGGCCTTACTGTGCGCGGTTCGTCAGTAGCTCTTTTGGGTACTAGCGAATTTATATGCATCACGATAAGCCAGATATATTACCTTATTCAAGCCTGCAACCATTGGTCAAGGCTTGAATATAGCCGCTCAGTTTCCATTGAGTAATATTGAAGCTTTCGATGGATTTCTTTAAATATTTTTGTCAAAGATACCCTGCAGTTACGCTTAGTTAATCACTTCAATACTTTCTTTAATCGTTGCTACGATTACTTTGCCAGTCAGACGTAAGCAATATTTTTAACGAAAACCCAAGAAAATTTAGTCGTAGCGAGCTACCAGCTTTGACCTTATATGAATTTGCTTTAACTTTCAATCACTCTTAGCGAAAAGCCCATAATCTAAAACTCTGCTAGTTAGAAACTTACGAATAAGTTTTAATGTCCATTATCAAATATAAGTAAGCCTTCATGTCTAAATTAACAACTTGTTGATAACCTTATCGACAAGTTGTGACAACATCTTGGGACTCATAATAGAGCTGGAAGCCAAAACTATTATCCAAGAAAAGCTGCTTAAAAATGGCAGTGAAAACCTAAGATACCACTTATTAGACTATTCTGTCTAAACTATTGATATCCCCAGTTTTCTCAATCTACCATTGAGCTTCGGAATTTCAACCCGTTTAACTGGTACTGAACTATAACTACCATCATGTATACTAGTAATTAATTTAAGTATAGTCTTAGCCACTTTATTTATCTTACCCCGTAAATAGGCCTGATTAAGGTTATTGCAGTCCAAGACTGAGTCTTGAATAATGACACTCATATCTCTACCTTTACCATAATCGGTACTACATGCCTTTGTATACTCTTGATTTTTCAAATCTATACTCGATAAGTGATCAGCTTGTATTTCTGTTTTCTGAAATTGTCGCACCTGATTACAACTCCAATATAATTTATGAGTGTTGTTCAGTCTTTTGTCTGATTAATCAGACTACTATGATCTCGGCTGATTTCTGACCTACTCAATGCTACATTACTGCATCGCTTGTTTCTATGGAAACTATCTTATCTTTTTTATTGGAAACATGTAAATCAGGCAGAATATTAACTTTCGTACCATGTTACCGCTAGATTTACTAAAGACAGCCTAGAGAAATATTGAACTTTAGCTTGCTTAGCAGACTTATAGCTACCTCTTGTTCATTGGTGAAGTGCTTCCTTAGACTTTCTTCAGATTACACCTCGCAGTAGACACCCTTGTACTTAGCTCATGTTTCCGATTTACTACAGCCAATAACGCGACTTTCACCGTTTAGACGACTAAGTAAACAGCTCACGCTAAAGTCCAGACACGAGCTACTTAAAAACTTATTCTATTTTCTTATTTATCTGACGTTTTCTTATAAATACATCATTCATTTTTAATATGAATATTTCTTGCTTTCTATATCCTAAATTAAGCAGGCAATAGCTATTATTTGACGTTACGTACTTTTGCGAATTTTATGTTGCGGACTACTTAGCATCGTTAAACTCGATTAATAAAATCTATCTACTAGCATAACTTCAGCACCACATTTTATTTCTAAAATTACTTGACCATTAAATGAATCAAGTACACAGAAGAAAAAGAATCTTTATGGACATCTATAACAACATAAATCGTCTAGACATAAGAGTAACTTTCTTATTATTTTAAGCTATGGCCTCAGTTGATATTATTCTTTATCATTAATAATGAGTTCATATCCTAGACTTAACTTAATAATTAACTCATTCCTTATATAACTTTTATATTAATTAATTTTATCATCTATCTGAAAGAAATCTGTAACATTTAAATATTTATTAGCATTCTTCGACATAAAATATAAAACAGTTTTTACATAAATATTATTAGAATCAAGATTTTTTAATCCTCTATATACAAAGGATAAACTAACTGCCTTAGTTAAATCATCTAAATATTTATTTGCAAGAAATTCCTTCAGACAAATAATCATACTATTTTGGGCTTCCAAAGCAACTTCTGGGTTTTCATCAAATAATTTTTTAGTAGCTATATGAATATCTTTAATCAAAATATATCCATGTACTTGAGTTAATTGCTCTTGTTTTTTCATCAGCTCATTAACCTGATTGTTTAATATAGCTAACCTATTTTCTAATTTATCAAGATCATATTCATTAATTAACTTCTCTTTTATACCTATTTTCATTTTTTCAATCTGTTTATCAGATAAACGCCACTGCAAAACGCCAAAGAAAGCAGTTATTGCTATCGATACAGTAAGAACAATTCCAATTATCCAAAAGTAAAAAGTATTTTGTCGGTTAATTTCTTGATAAAATTGATTGTTCAAATCTAAACCCATTTGTATCCACATATAACCATCTACTTCCTTTCGAAAGATAATATCTTTATAGATTATATTCTTTTACCATATTTATAGCTACTAATCTTAATTTTTAATTTACATAATCGAAGACTAGAAATCATTCATAAACTATGAATTGTCTTCACTAAACTATAATTAAATTTATAAAGTGCTTTAAAAGAATTTTGAAACAGGGAACTAGTTTGAACTACTCAATTCGTTATAACTTCAAACTACCGTTTATTTATTAAAGTATTATTTACCTATTAGAATTATTATTAGAAAATTAATTATATTATTTTTAACTAACTAAATATAAATATTAGGAATCCATCTTAAAAATTAGCCAATAAATAAAAATTTTTCTTACCATTACTAAATAACAATTTTATTTAAAAGTAGAAGCTAATTAAATTACGACAATTCTAAGTTTCCAGATCTTATTTTCAACATTAAACTTATATTAACAAGCATTATTATAATACAAATAATAGATATTATTACTCGTATTATATACAATACAAATAATATCTAATTAAAAGGAATGATACTTTTGAAAAAAATAGTTTTAATTATTGGTTATTTTTCATTTATAAATGTATGTTTTTTCACTACCAATATATCTGCTTCAATAACCGATAATACCTTTAACTATGTAAAAATTGATAATTATAAAGGATATAATAAATCCATTAGAAAATGGAAAAAGCCTACAGCAAAAGTCTTTATAGATTCTAGCAGTTCACAACTAACTCCTTATATTGTAACTGCTATTAAAGATTGGAATTCAACAAACGTATTTAAGTTTATTCTTATAAATGATCCAACAAATGCTGATATCATCATTTATAAAAATTTTGATCCTGGAGCAAAAACAAGTGGTCTTACTTATTCAAACGTAGATAATCAATCCGGTTATTTTATACCAACACAAGATATTTATTTAAATGATTACTTCTTTGAAAAGTACAATACTCTCCAAAAAGTTCATACAATAGCTCATGAACTCGGACATGCTATTGGCTTAAATCATAATGAATCAGACAAAAATTCACTAATGTATCCTATTACAACTGAAAAACTAATCCAGCCTAATGATATAAAAGCGTTAAGAGCAATATATAATACTCCTAAATAGTACTTATAAAAAGGTAATGACTTTTTCATTTCCTTTTAATAGACGTAAATTAAATGAGACTGAGAAATAACTATTAAATTTCTAGTCTTTGATATAGAAAACCGGACCATAATTTTTGATTTTTTAAATTTGGAACCTATAAAAAACTAAATGCATTTGTAGGTATTGATTTGAATCGCTATCAATCCGGCCAGAATATAAAGGGAGATTCAATAAATAGACGGGGTAACACCTACGCTTGATTGGTAGAATTTGAAACGATTAGGAGTATGTTAAGAAATAAAGGCCGTATAAAAAATCACTTAATAGATTACTATTACAAACTAAAAGAGCCACCATATTCTAAGCATAATTTGGTGGCTCTTGTTGCATGTGCTAATCATTTAAATAGGACTATCATAAATTTGGTTCGCACTAATCAAACTTACGATTATACAAAAGATTCCCATTAAATGTATCTGCATTTATATAGTATTAGGCTTCAAAAAATATTGAATTTTGAAGTACTTTTAGTATATACAATTATTTATAATAATTAGTACTTGACATTATATAAGAACTAGTATTGATGGATATCAGCGCCTCCTACGAGAATGTGGGAGGTGTTTTTTTACGCAAATAAACAATCAATTCTTAAAAAGAAAAATTGCTGATTGGCAAAACCATAAC
>OKSF01001528.1_pt1 | contig 18446 bp, 20 predicted proteins | sample 1606061 | NCBI WGS metagenome assembly OKSF01 (sample SAMEA3541567, study PRJEB24748) | human gut metagenome | biome: human gut; feature: human-associated habitat; material: faeces | place: China | collected 2012 | reverse complement strand
CATAAATCGAACCAGGGTCCACTCTAGCTCCGATGTTTGAAGCAGCTGCCCGATTGCTACCATTTCTTTTTTTGCCTGAGGAAAGGCAATTCCAGCAAGGATGCCAGCTACAACTGTTATTAATGACTTTTTGTCCTGTTCAAAACGGATACTGGGTGTTCCCCAGTCTATGAATCTTTTTACACCCTGTTCCTTCATTGCCTGAATCAGGATTTTATGTCCTTCCAGTGACTGCATGACAGGGTATTTTCGTTTCATAGGAATACCAACACACCAGATGACAGCGTTTTGTCCTGATAAAGCTTTGGTTATCTTTTCCTTGTCCGTTATTTGACCTTGGATGAGAGTCAGATGATCACTAGTTATTTGTACTTTTTCAGGATGACGAACATAAGCAGTTACATGATGTCCGTCTTGAAGGGCATATTCAACAGCCCATTTTCTAATTCCACCTGATGCACCAAAAATCAATACATTTATAACATCACTCCATTCATTCTTGCGTTTACATGAATAAGTATATGATGTATAATCAATAGTATCAAGTACAGTATTTTTTAATAGGTACTATCAAAAATAATAGTATTGGGGTGTTAACGTGGAACAATTTCATGAAATCGATATTACGAATTGCCCAGTAGCAAGTGTTCAGAAAATAATACGTGGAAAATGGTCGATGGTTATTATTTATTTCCTTTATCACGAAACCCTGCGCTTTAGCCAACTGAAACGAAAAATGCCTCAGGTTACGGAGGCAAACCTGACAAAAGAACTTCGCATGCTGGAACAATATGGCTTAGTGCACCGGGAAATCTACCGTGAGGTACCGCCCAGAGTAGAGTATTCTCTAACAGAAATTGGACGAAAATTTGTTCCTGTTTTAGAGGCGTTGGAGCAATGGGCGACAGAATATGAGCAGGAGCGGAAAATGATGTGATATTTTATCACTATTCCATACTCAAAATTAAAAAAGTTATATTTCTATAATAAGGAAATAGGGCCATAAAAGCTGAAATGCTCATGTAGGAGATGATGAAAAATATGAAACGAATTTTCTTTGTGGAAGATGATCTTAGTTTAATCAACGGACTGTCCTTTGCCATGAAAAAGCAAGGGTATGAGGTGGATGTTTCCCGAACAAGCTTGGAAGCAGAGCAGCTGTGGATGGACGGAAAATATGATTTGGTCATTTTAGATGTGTCTTTGCCAGATGGCTCCGGTTACGATTTGTGCAGAAAAATTCGTCAGACTTCCAAGGTTCCGATTATCTTTCTAACAGCGGCGGATGAAGAAACAGATATTATCATGGGGCTTGATATTGGCGGTGATGATTATATCACAAAACCTTTTAAATTAGCAGTATTCCTGTCAAGGGTTCATGCGTTATTGCGCAGAAGTGAAAACTTTCATCTATCCGATGCGGAGCTTAACTCAAACGGAATTACAATCCAGCGCTTAAAACATGAAGTATATAAAGGCAGCAGGCAGATTGACCTGACAGCGAATGAATATAAACTGCTTTGCTTGTTTATGGAAAATCCCAACATTGTCCTTTCCGCGGAGCAGATTTTGAGTAAGCTTTGGGATTGTGAGGAAAACTATATCGATAACAGCACCTTAACGGTTTATATTCGCAGATTGCGCACAAAAATCGAGGATGATCCCAGCAATCCGCAAAAGATTGTCACAATCCGCCGGATGGGTTATAAGTGGAATGTAACAGAATGAGGTGTGCTATGCGAATTTTGGCAAATCGAAAAATGAAACACCTTTTCTGGCAGATAGCATTATTTATCGCTGGTTTTTCCTCTATTTCTATTGTTTCTGTCAGTCTGCAATGGAAGTATTCTGTGTGGTGTGTTTTAGTATCTGCCATTTTGATGGGAGTTTTTATTGTTGCGGCTTTGTACCTGTATTTTAGGAAACAGGATCAGATCATAGAAGATGCGGTAACGCAGATACGGGAGTATCTTTCCGGTAATCAGGATGCCCGAATTGACTGTGATGAAGAGGGTGAACTGTACCGCCTCTTTCACGAGGTCAATTCTCTGGCTGCAATTTTGAATGCTCATGCAGAAAATGAAGGCAGAGCAAAGTACTTTTTGAAAGATACCATATCCAACATCTCGCATCAGTTAAAAACACCCCTTGCTGCACTGAATATCTATAACGGACTTCTTCAGGAAGAGTCCAAGGATTTTCCTGAAATCAGAGAGTTTACCGACCTTTCTGAACAGGAACTGGATAGGATGGAAGCCTTGGTACAAAATCTCCTGAAAATGGCAAAGTTGGATTCCAGAACAATCGTACTGGAAAAGAGAATGGAAAATCTTTCCGAAATGATGGACTGTGTTCAAAGAAACTTTACCTATCAGGCCCAGCAGGAGGAAAAAAAGCTGATCTTTTGCGGCGGCGATACGGTTACTTTACTATGTGACCGTATCTGGCTGATGGAAGCTGTCAGCAACCTTGTCAAAAATGCTTTTGCCCATACCAAAGCTGGGGATACAATCTCCATCCAGTGGAAACAATTTGCATCGATTGTTCAGCTGGTTGTTCAAGATAATGGCAGTGGAATCCATCCAGAGGATCTTCCTCATGTTTTCAAACGATTTTACCGCAGCCGTTTTTCCAAAGATACACAGGGCGTTGGTTTGGGCTTGCCGTTGACAAAGGCAATCGTGGAAGCTCACAGCGGCACAATTGAGATTGACAGTGATCTGGGCAGGGGTACGACTTTTACCATCAATTTTTTGATTCCTACAAAATTGTAGGCTGGGTGTCATGTCACGGTAGGATTGTTATGTTACTCTTTCCGTAACAAAAAAGAAAGAGGTGTTTAGCTTCATGAACTTGTTAGAGGTGAAGGAACTTTCCAAAACATACGGAAGAGGAGAAACTGCCGTACACGCGCTGAAAGCAGCAAGTTTTTCTGTTCCGAAAGGGGAATTTGTCGCGATTGTCGGCGAGTCCGGTTCTGGCAAAAGCACATTGCTAAATCTGATTGGTGCATTGGACACCCCCACATCTGGTAAGGTGTTTGTTGACGGCAAAGATATTTTTGCAATGAAAGATCGCAATCTGACGGTATTTCGACGCAGGAATATCGGTTTTGTTTTTCAGAGCTTTAATCTGATTCCAGAACTGACTGTTGAGCAGAATATCATTTTCCCAGTACTGCTGGACTATCAAAAGCCAAATCAAAAGTATCTGGAAGAGTTGTTGAATGTACTGAATCTGACAGAACGGCGTAAGCACCTGCCAAGCCAGTTGTCTGGCGGCCAACAGCAGCGTGTAGCAATCGGGCGTGCTCTGATGACGCGTCCCTCTTTGATTTTGGCAGACGAGCCAACCGGAAATCTGGATACCCAGAACAGCAGTGAGGTTATTGCGTTGCTCAAAGAAGCATCCAGAAAATATGAGCAAACGATTGTGATGATCACACACAGCAAAAGCATCGCTCAGACGGCAGACCGTATTTTGCAGGTATCTGATGGAGTGCTGACTGACTTTGGGAGGTGCCGAGAATGAAAAGTTATCTCAGCCTGATTCCCATTTCAGCCAAAGTACGAAAGAGACAAAATCGGATGACGCTATTATGCATCATCATTTCTGTGCTGTTGGTTACCATGATTTTCAGTATGGCAGATATGGCGATCCGCATGGAGAAAATGCGGGTGATAGAAGAATACGGAAACTGGCATATCATGTTAAAGGAACCATCGGAGCAGCTGGCGGAACAAATCACACAGCGAACGGATGTGGCAGCCTTCTCCCGCTATGATGGACTCAATTTCGATCTGTCTGAAGATTATACCATCCACGAAAAGAGCTGTGTCGTCGTAGGTGCTGACGAAGCCATTTTGACAGAGATCTATAACAACCTGACGGAAGGACATTACCCTGAAAAATCGGATGAAATCCTGCTTTCCAACCGTGCAAAAGAGCAGCTTTCCCTGAATATTGGGGATGCAGTGACCCTGTGCACACCAGCTGGAGATTTTAACTATACGATTTCTGGCTTTGGGGGAGATGTTACCATCAGTACAAATGCTGATGTTGTGGGTGCTTTACTGAACTGGGACGCTTTTCAAAGTCTTGCCAGAGCAGAAGGAAGTAAGCTTCAACCAGTTTGCTTTGTACGGTTTGATGAGAATGTCAACGTTCGTAAAGTGATTGCCGAGCTGCGCCAGACCTATGGTTTGTCCGATGATACCTTGTCCGAAAATACAGCTTTGATGGGATTAACAGGGTTCAGCAGTGATTCTTATGTGATGGGAATGTACCTGGTAGCGGCAATCCTGTTTGCACTGGTTTTGGCAGCAGGAGTCTTTATGATTGCAGGAAGCCTCAACAGCAGAACTGCAGAACGAACACAATTTTTTGGAATGCTTCGCTGCATTGGAGCAAGTCGGGTACAAATTATGCATATCGTCAGACTGGAAGCGCTCTATTGGTGTAAAACAGCGGTTCCAATCGGTGTAGCAATTGGAATTGCAGGTACCTGGATTCTTTGTGGATTGCTCCGGTTTTGTGCGGGCAGTGAGTTTGTACAGATTCCTCTGTTTGGGATTAGTTTAGTAGGTATTTTCAGCGGCGTTGTTGTCGGTGTTTTGACCGTGCTTTTATCTTCCATTTCACCCGCAAGACGGGCAGCAGGAGTTTCTCCGGTTGCGGCAGTTACCGGCAACCTTTCCGAAACAGGAAAGATATCCCGACCAATCAAAAGAAGCTTTTTAAAAATTGAAACAACCTTGGGAATTCATTATGCGATATCTTCGCCCAAAAATCTGTTTCTCATGACAGGCTCTTTTGCATTGAGCATTATTATGATTTTGAGTTTTTCTGTTTTGGTACAATGGGTTCAGATGGCACTCAATCCATTAAAGCCATGGGCACCGGATGTCTTTTACAGCAGCCCGGACAATCTGTGTGAAATTGAAGAAAGCTTTGCCGCAGAGGTAGAAAGTCTCCCATATGTAAAGCGGGTATTTGGACGGATGTATCAAAGTCTTCCGGCAGAATATGAAGGAAAATCGGGACAAATTGATTTGATTTCCTATGAGAATCAGCAGTTTCAGTGGGCAGAAGAAGATTTGGTTGCAGGAAATATCGAAGCTGTCAGTGAAGGCAGCAGTATATTAACAGTTTTTGATAAAAGCAACTCTTTGCAGGTAGGTGATACCATTCAACTGGAACAAACAGAACTTACGGTAGCTGGAGTTTTGAAGGACAGTCCCTTTGATACATCAGATCAGCCAACGGTAATTTGTTCTGAGAAAACGTTTGAGGAAATTACCGGTGAAGATGCCTATGCGATTCTGGATGTACAGCTGTCCAAAGATGCAACAGCACAGGATGTCAAGGAGCTTTATACATTGGCAGATGGAAAATATCACTTTTATGATAGACTGGAACAAAACAAAGATACACAAAATACCTATTATATGTTCTGCTTGTTTGTTTATGGATTCTTAGCAGTGATCACATTGATTACTATTATCCATACGGTAAACAGTATTTCGATGAGTGTGTCTGCAAGAACAAAGCAATACGGAGCTATGCGTGCAGTGGGAATGGACAGCTTACAAATTAAGAAGATGATTACCACAGAAGCCGCCACGTACACAGCACTTGGACTGTTTGCAGGCTGTGGTTTAGGTTTGCCGCTGCATTATTTTCTCTATTCGCAGATGATTACCAATTATTGGGGAACAGCATGGCAGGTTCCTTTTGCATCCATTGGAGGAATCCTGATATTGCTTGTGTTCACTGCTCTTCTTGCACCGCTTGCCCCTGCAAAGAGGATTTGCAATATGGCAGTGTCCGAAACCATTAATGAACTGTGATTCATATTTTATTGATGAAACAACGGGTTTGAGAAATCAAACCTGTTGTTTTTTGTGCTTAAGGTCGCTTAACGCAAAGGCAAAATAATTTTCCGCAGATTTACTTTCTCAATCCAAAGTAGCTGAGAGCTGATTCCGTCAAAATCCGATCTATTCTACTGGTAAATGGAATATGGAATTGTTGATAAATTTATGGTATCATTCATACAAAAAAGATTATCGAGAAATTAGGAGCTGCTAAAAGATGATAACAAGATTTAAACAACAAGTTGACATACCGTATAGCTTACATGATATGATTGTGAATCAGATCATCTTGGAAAATAATACTGTTTATCTGCGATTTGAGCATGGATATATCCGCGCAAAAGAACCATATCCACAAGTGAATGGTAGTGTTACCATTGAAGAGGTCGATCAGAATTCTGCCTGTATTTTGCTGTTAAGCGATTTGGGAAGATATGGTGATTTTAGAGGAAAGAAAATGTCGTTGGAAGATTTTCTTGATCAGTATAATGAGTATTCCTTTGAGATTGTAGATGAAATGTATGGATTTAATAAGGTGGAATATATTGGTTATCTGCGTTTGCCTGATAAAGAAGAGTCGATTCAGATGTCACTGTCCATGTACTTTACAGGTGATATTGTATATGAAACGGAAGAATAGGTCCTGATTTGCTTTGAGCAAAAGTTTGGTCAATAGGGAAGGAAACCTTACAGCAAATAGTTTTATAATTAGAATAAGATAGCATTTATTTAGGACTTTCCTTTATTTCTACGAATATAGATTGAGCTGTTGATAAATTTATGGTACAATTTATTTAAACAAAGTGGATGACAAATCTAAATTTGAGAGGCTGTCTTATGTTTGATTTAATAGTGGATGCTTTGGGAACCATTGGTGACATAATCATGGATATATGGGTAAATAAGATTGTGTCAAAATTCAAAAAGAAATAAGGGATTTTCAGTTTGTGGGAGTGTTACTCCAGAGAAACACCTTAGAACTCAGAGAATACACCTTTTGTTTTCCGGCTGGATATATCATGCATTCTGCGGGACATCATTTTCGTAATTCTCAATTAGCTTAAAATAAACAACCTGTAAGGAGGGACGATTTTTATGAGTAATTACATTATCAAACCAATGCAGACCGAAAGTGAAATGGACGGAAAAGGCCATGTTCACTATCAGTCCTATCAGGAAGCCTATACAGGGCTGATGGATGCCGAATATTTGAGCAGCATGAGCGAAGAAAAGTGTAAGGAAATCGCCCACAAATGGCCGGAAAACCTTTTGGTTGCTAAGGATGGAGAAAAAGTGATCGGCTTTGTCGGCTATGGAAAATACCATGATGATACACTTGCAGATTGCGGCGAGGTGTTCTGCATCTATGTGCTTGCTGATTACTACGGAAAAAAGGTCGGCTATGAGCTGATGAACGCAGCATTTGAAAAGCTCAAAGAGTATAAAAGGGTTGCACTTTGGGTACTCAAAGGAAACGAAAGGGCAATCCGATTCTATGAGAGATACGGTTTCCGTTTTGATGGGAAAGAGGAAACGATTCAGCTCGGTAAGCCGAACACAGAATTGAGAATGATTTTTGAAAAAGAATAAGGCAGAGGATTTAACCCATAGTGGGAGTTGTTATTCTGTTAGATTTTATTTGGAAGTTTAGATATGTTCATCGAATCGAAAAGGTGATTATATAGATATCTACTATATTGAGCAACTTCCTGTTTAGAGTAGTCCCATTTAAAATTGTTGGTTGTTATCCTTTATCTTTCGAGTATCCTTTGAAACAGCCTTGATAAAAAGCAATAAGTCAAAAAAAGAGGAGCTTTTTAAGCTCCTCTTTTTATAATATCGGGAAAAATATCACCCTAGACGCTTTATATTATCATAACTGTTTTGGGGGATAAGAAGGTTTGCTGTCTAGGCGGTGGATAAATCAGGAAATCAGTCTGAACTGGTCTTAGTCAAAAGCAAAGAAGTTGTTTTTTGTGATATAATCTATTTATTAGGAAAACTTTGTATGTCTATTCAATGGTTTAATTCAACACAAGGCACTGTCTGTGTTGTTCCATCATACTTCTGATTTTGGTAAGATAGAAGCATCAAATCAAGGAGGTAAAAACTATGAACACAGACAAAATTTATGCAGAACACCTTGCAAACGAATATGCACCTAAGGACGACTCCAAAGTCATTACCCTTCGGAAACTGGATGCCAAAGCAAAATTACCGGCGACAGTATTTACCTATACCATTGGTATTCTTTGCGCACTGATAGCCGGAGTTGGTATGTGCCTGTCCATGAAAGTGATCGGAAGCGGCAGTTCAGTTTCGTTTGTACTTGGTGTCATTATTGGGCTTATTGGCTTAGCAGGCATGGGTATCAACTATCCCGTCTACAAGAAAATGCTGGCGAAAGGAAAACAGAAATACGCTTTCGAGATCATGGAACTGGTCAAAGAAATAAGTGGAGAATAAAAAATGAAGAACAGATAACTCAGTCCCAAGTAACTCTTATTAAATTGAATCATTAAAAATTAAAAGTAGGTGGAACGCAATGAAAAAATCCGAAAGTAAATATTTTAACACTGCTTTTCGAATGGATCAGGCTTTTCTGGAACTGTTGGGAAAAAAGGATATGGAATATATCACAGTAAAGGAAATCTGTGAAGCAGCAGGTGTTAATCGTTCCACCTTCTATCTGCACTATGAGACAATCGGAGATTTGATGACAGAAAGCATACAGTACATGAACGAACAATTTCTGGAACATATGAAGCTGCGTGCAGAAATGTTCGTTTCCAAGATACAGGAATGTCCTTTGGATGAATTATATCTGGTTACACCGGAATATCTAACTCCGTATCTCGAATATATCGCGCGAAACAAACGTTTGTTCCGAACGGCATTAAAAAATTCTAAATCTTTTGAACTGGACAAAACTTACAGCCGGATGATGAGCCATGTTTTTGTCCCAATTCTGGAGCGTTTTCAGATTGCACAAGAGGATCAGCAATATATGGTAGCATTTTATATACACGGCCTTATGGCAATTATTTCGGAATGGCTGAAAAATGACTGCAGAGATTCTATTAGTCATATTAGTGCTGTTATGGAGCAATGTGTCATGTGTGGACGCGGAAAACAGGAGGAAAGTAAATGAAGGCTGGAATTTATTTAGGAAAAGAAGTGCTTGAAATCCGGGAACTCGATTTACCTGAAATAGGTGATGATGATATTTTAGTGCAAAACATCTACTCCAGTGTTTGCGGAACCGATGTGGCTGTATTCCTCCATGGTCCCAATACAGGCCACAAGATTACTGTGGGCGGAGAATTTGGACATGAAACGGTTTCCCGTGTGGTCAAAGTAGGGAAGAATGTTACTGAGTTTGTAGTGGGAGAACGGGTCTACCCTTATCCCAGATATGCCAAAAATGATACCAGGAGAGCAGGGACGATTGGTGGCTTTTCTGAATATATTCTGATTCCGCAGGCTCGATTCGGCAGATTACCAACCAGGTCCGCGCCTTTGCCGCCGATCACATTTGGGACTGCACGATGCGCGTCCAGGAAAACCAGGCCTCTGTCTCCGGCGTTTCCGGCGGCTTTGGCCGCGGCTCCGGCAACCTGCGCTTAGAGCTGCGCGACAAGAACAACGACGAACTCGTCGCCAAGTCCCATGAAATCGAAGAAATCATGAAAAACGACGTCGCCGGCCTGCGCGACATCAGCAGCTCCTACGAAGAAGGCATGCCCGAATACCGCCTCGTCGTAGACCGGGAAAAGCTCAAACACTACGGCACGTCCATTGGCGACCTGAACAACACCTTCGCCAACGCCATTAGCGGCCAAAAGGCCGGCGTCCTGGCGAACGACGTGAAAAATGACAACAACGATACGGACATTTACGTACGTCTCAAGGGCTCTGACGGCTACCGCATTTCCGATTTGGAAACGATTCCTTTGAGCGCCAACGGCCATATCATCTACCTGTCCGACGTAGCGACAGTCAAAGCCGAAACGGGACCGGTCACGATCCGCCGGACCGATAAGGAACGGAGCATTACCCTGGGCAGCACCCTCGATAACCGGCCTCTGAACGAAGCCATGAAGGATCTGAGCCAGCGCCTGGACAAGCTGGACCTAAACGGCATTACGTACCGCTTCACCGGCCAGGCCGATCAGATGAGCGACACCTTCCGCGATTTAGGCTTAGCCCTGGTCCTCTCTCTGATTCTTATCTATATGATCCTGGCCATCCTGTACGAATCGGTAAAGACGCCCTTTATCCGCATGTTTTCCCTGCCCCTGGGCCTCATTGGCTCCCTCTTTCTCCTCTTCCTGACGAACCAGTCCCTAAACCTCTATTCCCTCATCGGTATCCTGGTCATGGACGGCCTCGTCGCCAAGAACGGCACGCTCCTCTTGGATTACACCCTGACCCTCATGGAACGGGGCCTGCCACCACGGCAAGCCATTATCGAAGCAGGCCGCGTCCGCTTGCGGCCGATCTTCATGACAACCCTCACCATGGTCGTAGGCATGCTGCCTACAGCCCTCTCCCTCTCGGCCGGTTCGGAAACGCGTTCCAGCATGGCCGTCGTCGTCATTGGCGGTCTCCTCACGTCGACAGTCTTTACGCTGCTCATTATCCCCATTATTTTCCTCTTCTTTGAAAACCACAAAGTAGCCCATATAGTGTACCAAAAGCTGGTCCACGTATTTCACTGAGAAAGACAAACAAACGCCTCCCGGCTACGGTCCCTGTATAGGGGCCTGGTCAGGAGGCGTTTTCCTTTTATACTATATATAGAGAGAGAAAGTTTCTTTCAAGCGACGACTTCAATGCGGCGGAGCGTATTTTCGGCAAAATCCTGGGCATCGCTCAGGCGGAGATCTTCATTATCCCGGATCGGTTCCTTGGCGTGGCTGCCATCGGTGCAGGTGACGTACGTCCCATCGACCCGCGTCTGCGGCGGCAAGGATTCAATCATATTGCGCAAGGTTTTCGATACATTATCAGAGAAGACATCGTCATGAACCGTTGCAAAGATGACGATGTGCTCATTTTCCAGCGTCTTCAAGACAGCCTGGGCTTCCGGATCCGGACCGCGCCGGTCTTCCCAAAGGCCAAAGAACACGCAGTCATAGTCTTTTATATTCGCCGGCATTTCGTTCAGAGGCAGGCACGGCGTACCTTGCGGCAATCCGGCTGCAATGGCTTCGGCAATCTTGCGGGTACGTCCGGTTTGCGAGGAATAAATGACGATAGATTTCATATGAATCGCTCCTTTCATAGGATTCTCTTTTTTTCTACCTAAACTATACCGTTATTGTATCATTTAGTCTGTTGCGAATGCAACAGTATTGAAAAATTTTCTCATCACGTATTCTGTGTTGACATGTATCTTCTATCCGTCTATTCTTAAAGTATATCATCTCTTGTGACCCCAAGGAGGCCTGCTCATGAAACCGTATCAGCCTGATTTTTCCATAGAAAAAGCTGTCCAACAGGAATTACCCTATATGATGACTATGCGTGAACACTTCCACGCCCATCCCGAATTAAGCGGCAAAGAGTATCACACGTGCCAGCGCATTGTAGAAGAACTGCATAAAGCCGGTATTGAAGACGTGCGCACCATTGCCGAAACAGGCGTAACGGGCCTCATTCGCGGTGCCCTGCCCGGTCCGGTTTTGCTCCTGCGCGCCGATATTGATGCTCTGCCCCTGACGGAACAATACCAGTGCCCGTACAGTTCTCAAACGCCGGGCGTCATGCACGCCTGCGGCCACGACGGCCACGCAGCCAATCTCCTCGGCGTCGCCCGCATCCTCCAGGCCCACAGAAACTGCCTGCGCGGCACGATCCGCCTGGCTTTCCAGCCGGCGGAAGAAGGTGACGGCGGCGCAGCCCGCATGATCAAAGAAGGCATCCTGACCCAGCCTACGGTAGATTACGCCTTAGGCCTGCACGTAGCCGGCAGCATGCCCCAAGGCTACATCGGCCTGCGCCACGGCGACTGCTCGGCATCGTGTGATGATTTCACCATTACCATTCACGGCAAGGGCGGCCACGGCTCGCGGCCCAGCGACTGCGTCAGCCCCATCCAGATGGGTGTTTCCATCATTTCCCAAATTCAGGATTACGTCTACCACCGCCGTGCCGATGGCGACGGCGTCGTCCTCACCTTCGGCCAGTTCCAGGCAGGCCACAATCCCAACGTCATTCCTGACGATGCCGAACTGAAGGGCACGCTGCGCACGTACGACGAAACGAAGCGCCACGAGATTCTCCATACGTTAGAAGAAATCCTTGCCTCTACTGCTGCCATCTACGGCGGTACGTGCCATTTAGACGTGGTCCCCTTTGCGCCGGTCTGCCAAAACGACCCGGCCGTCACGCAGCACGTCGAAGATATCCTGCGCGATACCTGCGGCAAGCGCGTAAAAATCGTCCCCATCGAACGGGGCTCGGGCTCAGAGGATTTTGCCTACTTCAGCGCCGCCGTACCGGCGTGCTTCTATTACGTCGGCGTCTACGACAAAGACCCTGTATACGGCCACAACCCGGAATTTCACTGGTCCAGCAAGGCCCTGGCCTATATGGCAGACAGCCTGCTGCACGTCGTCTATTATTTTGCCGACAAGGTCTGATGCAGGGCCGGCATTTCAGCCGTACTGTTCCAGCCCTCGGCCATTTCCTGCAAATACGGCCGCAGGACGTCCATGATACGGGCTACGCGCTGGGTCGGATGCAAATGGGTAATTAAATAACAATGACGCGCCGGCGGCGGCGGGGACAGCTGTTGCAGACAATAGTTGCCCGTCGCCGCCATTCTGCGCGCCAAAGAGGCCTGCAAAATCGTCCACTGGCCAGGCTTATTCAGCAAGAGAGGAATGAGGTCGGCATTGTCGAGACTGACGTAGCTGTTGCGCGCTGCAGGCCACCATTCGTCGTGCCAATCCTGAAAGCGGATGCCATTGTAGTTGTATACCTCATTTTCCGGCCGCAGCTCCTGCGGCGTGCAAACAGGGCCGCTCAAGAGAGTGCCCTTAGGCCGTACGACTACCAGAGGCTCACTAAACCACGGTTCTACATGAACGTTGGGATATTCCCTGGCAAAGAGAGTAAAGCCCAAATCGGCTTCGTGCTGCTCGACGAGGTCGTAAATATCCTGGGAATGGGACGTAAGGATGCGCAAATGGAGATTGCTAATGTGCTCATGCAAAAAATCGGAAATGCCCGGTATAGCCTGTCTGTTGAGACTACTCAGGGAGGCAATGGAAAAGACAGACCGCTTGTACTCCATGTGCTGGGCCTGTTCCCAAAGGCGCTGCATCTCATTGGCAATGGTGAGGAAATTTTCTCCTGCCTGAGTCAGGCGCAACGCTTTCATGCCCTGGCCCCGTTCGACCAGCGTCAAATGGAGGCTCTCTTCCAGCTCCTTCAGGCGCTTGCTCACCGTCGACTGGGAAATATTCAGGCGCTGTGCCGCCTGGGAAATGTTGAGCGTCCTGGCGACCATAATAAAAATGCCGATATCCGTACTGTTGTACACAAACAAGACCTCCTCCTGTTATATGGTACGTATTATTCTCTAAATCAATAAATGTTTTAATACAAGCCATTCTTTTACAAACCTATTCTATCATAGAATAGGTTTGTGCAAAACTTGCTATTTTACAAGTTCCCCATAATCCCGTATGATACATGGTAGGATATCTCTAAAGAATCGAGGTCATACTATGGTTTTCCTATTTATTCTCGAACATACAATGCTGCCCCTTTTCACACTCGTTCTCATCGGGTACCTTGTAGACAGACGCTTTCACATTACCGTCACGACATTATCCAAGTTCTTATTCTACCTCGTCGTCCCCAGCTTCATTTTCACCAACATTTACACGACAAACTTCCCATCCAACAGCATCAACATCATTGCCTGTATTGCCATTTTCATGATCATTTGCTTTATCATGGCCAATATCATCAGCAAATGGCGCCACTACGACGCAGGCATGACGGAATCCTGTCGTAACGCCCTCATGTTCAACAACACGGGCAACCTGGGCGTAGCCCTCATCATCCTGGTCTTTTCCCATGAACCCTTCGTCGTCAACGGGCAAACGCCTTATTTGGCCGAAGCCATGGTCATCCAAATTATCATCTTCGTCATTCAGAGCGTTGGCCTCAACACGCTGGGCCTCTACCAGGCCGGCCGGGGCCGCCTCTCTGCCCGCGATACGATCAAGGTCATCTTCCAGATGCCCATCGTCTACGTCTTCGTTGCCGCCGTCCTGTGCCGCACCTTTTCCCTCGATGCCAAAGCCTTTTACTTCTGGCCCATCATGGAAATGGCGGCCAAAGCCATTACGCCTGTCGCCATGTTTACCATTGGCGTCCAGCTCTCGCAAACGAAGATCAACTGGTTCGATAAAGAAGTCTGGATCGTCAGCTTCCTCAAATTCTTCATTCTCCCCCTCGTCGGCCTGGCCATGATCTACGGCGCCAACGCCCTCGTCCCGGGCACCTTCACAGCCGTCGGCGCCATCGTCTTCCTCATTTACTGCTCCATCCCGACAGCCGTCAACACGGCCATGTACGCCTTGGAATTCGATAATAATCCGGACTACGCCACACAGGTCGTCATGAACACGACCGCCCTCAGTGCCATATCTATGACCATCGTCATCTTTGTCGGGCATTTGCTATTTGTATAATCTGCACGCACCAAAAAAGAGGTACTCATCCACTACGATGGGTACCTCTTTCTATTACTCTTTCCCTGCGTTTCTGATAATATCTACGGCCTGCGTGCCCATGCGGATCAGGGCTTCTTTCGTATTAGCTGCATTGTGGGGCGTCGCTACGAAGTTGAAGCACGTGAAGAGGACGTGGTCGGCCGGCAAGGGTTCCTGCAAAAAGGTGTCAAAGCCGGCGCCGAAGAGTTCGTTTTCCTGCAGGGCCTGGCACAAGGCGTCTTCATCGACGATGCCGCCGCGCGACGTGTTGATGAGGATGCTGCCCGGCTTGAAGAGGCGCAGCTCTTTGGCACCGATCATGTGGCGCGTCGCCTCGGTCAGGGGGACGGATACGGAAATGACGTCACAGGTTTGATAGATTTCTTCCGGCCCGGCGGCTCTATGGAAGCCCAGTTCACGGCATGCGTCGTCGGTCAGATGAGGCGACCAGGCCGTGACGTCCATGTTAAAGCCTGCCTGCAAACGCTGGCCTACGCGGCTGCCAATATGGCCTACGCCGATGAGGCCCAATTTCTTACCTGTAATTTCACAGCCACAGAGGAATTCCGGCATTTTCTGCTTCAGGCCGTGAATGCCTGCCAAATGGGACGCCGTAATCTTATGGGCACAGTCGAGGATCAGGCCGATGACCTGCTCGACGACGGATTCCACATTGGCTAAGGGTGTATTCTGCACTAAAATATGTTTTTCTTTGGCATAGGCCGTATCGATGGCGTCGAGGCCTGTACCGTGTCTGGCAATGACCCGTAAACGCGGCATAGCATCGATCATTTCCCGCGTGACCGGATGGGTCCGCACCATGAGCGCTTCCGCATCAGCCGGGTGGCGGCACGCGTCATCGTCCCAGGTGACGACGTCCAAATATCGCCGGGCATAGGCCAGTGCTTCCGGAGCGATGGGATCTAAAATATAGGTTTTCAATTCAGGTCCCTCGCTTAGACAAACAAGACATCCCGCGTATGCTGCAAAACGCGGTCCAGGCTGCCGCAGGCCGACTGGGGCGTATAAGCACCGCTGACGGCACCCTTGGCGACGCTGGAAATGATCAGTTCCATGTGTGTCGAATCGCTGTCCAAATAGATATGATGGGCATTCGTTTCTACAGCCGGGTCGACGATGATGACCGATTCGGTCCGGTCAAAGCCGATTCCTGCCAGGGCGACGGAGGCATGGACGTTGACGTTACGCGGAAAAAGCTCGCAGGCTTTACGCGTAGGCCCATCATACAGGATGGTCCGTTCTGTATCGGTCCGGCCCAGGCTCTTCGGGCTCTTGGTAGTCACGATCTTTATGGCCGTCCACATAGCGCGGCCGTCAAAGATGCCGTCCAGGCCCAGGATGGCGCCGTGGGGAATATAGAGGTGATGGCCCGACGTTTGTTTGCACTGCACCATCGTATCCCAGAAGGACGGATCGCTAAACGCCGTGACGGAAAAGGTCAGGACATCTGTCGCCTGCAGCATGGTCACGCCCCATTCCTTGAGAACGCTGGCGTTGGCACATTCGATGATCAGATCGGCCGTGGCGTAGAGGTCTTTATCCCCCTTAGTGACGACAGGAAAGGTATCCCCTGCCGCTTTGGTATAGACCGGGTCTTGTACAAAGGCCACGTCGACGCCGTCCAGTTCTTTTATATGTTTTAGCAGGGCCTGGCCGATTTTGCCACAGCCCAAAAAACCGATTCGTTTCATAGTCTGCCTCCTTTATTTTCTGTAGCGGTTCATGATGACCAGCAAGCGTTTCACCGCAGCGATGGCCGCTTCTTTATCCTGCGAGAAATTGAGGCGGATAGAATGGGTCCAGCCCGGGCCAAATTCCGTGCCCGGCGTAACGATAACCTGGGCCAGCTCCTTGACGATAGACGTAAAGTCCGCAATGGATACAGTCAGCTCCGGCAAGGTCGGGAACAGATAACTGCCCGCATTGGTAGCGCGGACAGTAACCCCCTCTTCCTTACGGAATAAGTCCAATAAGGCATCGCGGATTTCCTGATGGGCTGCTACGCGCTGAGGAATAAAGTCAGGCCCTTCGTGGAACCAGACGCGGAACAGGGGCTGGCAATAGCCGGCTGCCCGGAGGGTCATAATGGCCTGCAGCTTTTCCATCCGTTCGATAATGGCCGGCGTACCGAAGGCACAGCCCAGACGGAAGCCGCTCATGGATTCCGTCTTCGACGGCCCGATTATCGTCACCAGCGTGTCCGGCCGTTCTGCTTGGGCACAAAGATGGGTAAAGGTCCGGCCTTCATAAATCTGGCGCGAATACAATTCGTCTACAATGACGGCGACCTTGTATTTTTTTGCCAGTTTGCCAATAGCCTGTACTTCTGCAGCACTATAGACAGCACCTGTCGGATTATTCGGATTGGAAAAGAGGAAGACCTGCACGCCCGCGGCAAAGACGTCTTCCAAGCGCTGCAGGTCCAGGCCGGCCCGGTTGTCATCGTCCATATACTGCAAGGGTACCGCGTGGATCGTCGCACCTAAGAAGGCGGCCAGCTTGTGGTTAGCAAAATAATCCGGCGTCACAATCGCTATATCCCCGCCGTAGGGCAAGAGGGAATTGACCGCCAGGAAGAGGGCGCCCTGCGTGCCTGCCGTCAGGATCAGGCCTTTATCCCCGTCGACGGGCGCACCCATAAAGGCGGCCAAATCGGCGGCCAGCTGTTCGCGAATCGCCTTTTTCCCGCTATATTCCGTATACGCCTGCGCAGCGCCTTCAGCAAAGCCCTGCAAAAAGGCCTCCTTACTGGCCGGCGGTGGCGGAAACGCATCGACATCACCATGCGAAAAATCTACCTTGCGGCCGGCCAGTGCCGGTCCCTGCAAATCCAGAGCTTTGGCCTGCAAATTGACTTCCTGGCCCGGTGCATGTTCTACACCCAAAAGAGAAAACCGTTTTTCCAATTCGTCCATTCTGATCAGCTCATTTCCTACAAATTAACTCATAACACCTTTTTTTCTTTCAACGCCTCGATTTCATCTTTCCGTAATCCCAACAATTCTTCATACACCTTTTCATTATACTGGCCCAAAGACGGTGCAGGCGTCTTAAATTGAACCGGCGTATCCGAAAGCTTCAAGGGCGAACCCGTGACGGTAATCTTTCCTGCCTGAGGATGCTCCTGTTCGATAAACATCTGACGGTCTCCGGCAATATGCGGATCGTGGTACACCTGTTCAATATCGTAGATGGGTGCCGACGGTACACCGCCATCGAGGCATTGCTGTACGACTTCAGCTACTGTATACCGGGCAGACCATGCTTCAATAATTTTCTTGATGGCCACATGATTTTCAATACGCTTCTGCGTATCTGCATATTCCGGGTCGTCTGCCAGTTCGGGATGCTTCATAATGCCGCAAAACAGCTTCCACAGCTTATTGTTGCCGGCACCAATAACGCATTCCCCATCGGCACAGGCAAAGGAATCGTAAGGATACATAGATTCATAGCGGTTGCCAATGCGCTGGGGCAGACGGTGTTCGCCAAAGTAGATCATGTTGATGTTGCCCATGGCAGAGACGGCAGCATCGACTAAGGCAATATCTACCTTCTGGCCGCGGCCCGTGTGATTCCGGGCCTGCAAAGCGCCTAAGACGCCGATGGTCAGCCACAATCCCGAAAGGACATCACCCAGGGGTGTACCCGTACGGGTCGGGCCCGAATCCGGCCAGCCTGTCGTACTCATGAGACCGCTCATAGCCTGGGCGATAATATCGTAGCCCGGCCGTTGTTCATAGCGGCCGCTGTGGCCAAAGCCGGAAATGGAACCATAAATAATGCGGGGATTTACTTCCTTTAGTATATCATA
>OKSF01001514.1_pt1 | contig 18588 bp, 20 predicted proteins | sample 1606061 | NCBI WGS metagenome assembly OKSF01 (sample SAMEA3541567, study PRJEB24748) | human gut metagenome | biome: human gut; feature: human-associated habitat; material: faeces | place: China | collected 2012 | reverse complement strand
TCTCTAATGGCAATATTTTCATCTCAGGCAGAGGAGAAAAAGCATCCGGCACTGCCATCTAAGCTAATAATTATGCCTTCACCAGAGAAAATCTTAATTGTTGCACCTTTCTTCGTTTTTGCAGAAACTGAAATTCTTCGGTCCGTCGTTTTATGTTCTTTGTTTCCACCGTATAAAGGTATTAGCTCATCCCCATTTTGTAAGGACGCATAAATCGCTTCATCTGTTAAAGCGTAATTGCCTTTATCAATTTCATTAAAAACATCAAGAAATTTCATTAAACAACCTCCTTATACTATCGTCTATTTGCTTTAATTCATTGTCAAAATCATTTTCACTAATGTAGTGCGGAGAATATGGTCTCAAATAATACTCTGGCAATAAAGTTTTATAATGATCATTTTCGATTATATTGATATCGACATTACCACCTTTTCTTGCAGTTTGCGCAATACCTTTCTCATCAATCCATGTCGTAGGGGTGGCACTATCATCAAAAGATAACCAACGTTTCTCCAAAACGCCAGGCATTTCAATGCCATCCGTGCTAACCCAACCGGATATTTCATCGTGCATCCAACCGTTGCGATTATTACGTAGTTTAGTGGGAAATCTTTTATCAGAATTAGCTAATCCGTCATTATCAATGATATACATCCAGATAGGTTCATCCTGTATTTTAGTAACTTTGTCACTACGTTTTTTAATGAATAAAGCGTAAGTCTTTTCCTTGGTATATGGTGCAAAAGCGAATTTTGGCAATGAAACTATTGCGTATATTTCACATTTTTCAAGAATTTCTTGACGAAACTTCTTATATGAGGGATTTTCTAATACACCGTCTGGGGTGATAATACACGCTTTTCCGCCAACTTCAAGCAAATCAATAACCTTACAAATAAAAGCTATCTCTGTTCTGTTTGTGGAAATTGCGTTGGTTTTTGCTTTTATTGTACCGCTACCATACGGAGGGTTTGTAATTACATACTGGTATTTTTTACTAAGCGTGGCTTTCCCGTTTTGTTTTGTCGGATTTAAGGAATTATCCGAATACATATGGGTATGCCCGTCACCAACCAAAAACATATTTAAGCGAGTTCTTGATATATTTTCATCTCTAACATCTACGCCGTAGAAACATCTTTTAGAAAGGAATTCTCTTGCTCCAGCTGTTAAAGTGCCGCTTTTCTCATAATTGTTTAACAAGACTTTAAAACTTTCAGTTAAGAATCCACCCGTGCCGCAAGCAGGATCTATAATAGAAAACTCCTTTTTCTCATTGTAAATATCTTCATCTTGAAGTAATAACTTAGAAAATATATGCGTATAATGACGCCTTGTAAAATATTCTCCAAAATCTTTTTTCTCTTTAGAAGAAGCGAACATTTCATATACAGCACCAAACAGGTCAAATCCAGTTCCGTGCAAAGGCTTCATAGAATCAATTATGCTATAAATTTGTTTTACATCATCTACGCCAATAAGCGGTTTGTTTCTCCCATCACCACTGATTGCAATTCTAACTACTTCCATAACATTTTTGAATTCTTTGAAAGTTGTTTCATCTTCCAAGCGGCTAATGTAACCACTCAAATTATTCTTTACTTTTTCTGCTACATCATCGTTACAAGTAGACCAGTATACTTTAGACGCATCTTTCGTACCATCAATTTCCTCTTTTTCCTCGAAATATTCAAGGGCAACAAAACCTACTGTAAAGTCAATCTTTTGAACATTGTCTTTGAAGTTTATACCACGATATACACCTGCAAGTTCCCAAAGCTTCTTATTAAATATTGCTTCTGAAATGGTGGATATAGAGTCAACATTCGTGTTGATTGAATCCAAGTCAGGATTTGCAGTTAATTTGTTCTTGATAAGTCTATAAATATCAATAGTCTGAAATTCACGAATAGGATTACCATTGAGTGTTAACTGCTTTAAGGTTTTCGCATTATAAAAATATGTGGTTTTGCAGTTTGTAACAATGAAATAAGGTAAACCCAATTTAGGTGCCTTGATTTTACCTTGTTTCAAAGCATCTTTCCAATCTTTATCTCCAACCTTGCAATCATCTTTTGCTTCTGCATATGCGACAAGGTTTTTGATGTATTGTTCGTCATTGGTGCCATCGTATTCAAATTCAGAAATAAGGATATCGGGTCGTTTTGAACCAGTATATTTTGAAAAAGTGGTGTCGTTGACAATTTGGCGAAAAGGGATACTTAATTGTGCCACTAAAACTTCATTTATAAGTCGACTAACCGACAACGCTTCCTGTTTCTTTTGCTTTTTAATCATTATTGTTTCCTCCGATTATCCATTCATTTTTGCTTGCAGGCCATTTTTTAGTAAATTCTTCGCCTTTGACTGCCGCTGTAAGCGGTTTTGTCAAAAACGACTCAATTATTTTTAGCACTGTATTGAAATCATCAGTTTGTGTATCAATCTTCCGACAGAATGCTTTCCACTTTTTCTGCATAGCAGAATCGTCTGCAAAGCTCATAACCTGTTCAAACTGTTCAATCGTAAAGGTGTGTCCACGATTTTCAAAAGTTTTCTTCAGTGCTTCGGTGAGCACCTTGCCGTCAAAATCAAATTTATTGGCAAGATAGTAGATATCGTAGTAATCCTTCATTCGGCTGGAAAATTCCATCAGACTGAGGATTGCGTCTATCTTTTCAGCAATCGTCGTTTCAAGAGAATATGTATTTACCACCGGCGCAGTGAAATCGTCAAGCTGTGTCGGGATTTTTCGCTTTTCCTGTTTTGGCACGATAACATCACCCACGCCGAAGTCTATACTAAACGGCGTTCGTGTGTTTTTAATATGAGCCACAATAGAAGCTCCGATACCAGCGTATTTTTTGGCAACCGCAATGGGTGTAATATCTTTAATTTCAAAGGTAATAAAATCATTGTCGGTGGGCGTGGATATGATTTCTTCCAGTACAGGTTTTAACTGTTCGGGAGTATTCGGTACTCTCCGAAGAAGAAAATCAACATCTACCGTTACTCTGCTGTCAAAATCGGTAACAGAGTAAATAAACAAACCACCTTTCAGGACAAGATTTTCCGCATATTTGGATTTTTCCAAACGGCGCAAAAATTCTTCCTGACAAAAGAGCTGCAAGCAAAGCTGATAGCTTCTTCCGCTTTCGGAAGCTTTGTTTTTCAGTCGTGCAAGCACGGATGCGGCAACATCAGCCATTGAGCAACACCTCCATTAGTTCCATAACTTTTTTGTAAACACGCAGTTTTTTTGCATAAGCAGAAAGATTAGTCAGATTCTTTTTACCGTCTTTTACATAAGCGCTTAGTGCCTTGTTAAACATTTCATTATCCAGCCTTGAACGATATTTAAAACAATCACATATTGTTCGCTCACGGTCATATATAGACAGCTTAACTCCGTTAAAGTTATCGGTGGTTTTTCCAAGTTCGTACAACTCAGGTTGCATATAATAAGGCTGAATGGTAAGTGAATCCACTTTCAGTTTTGTTCTTGACATTGAACGAGGCACAGCTATTGACCATTTTCGTGGTGCAAAATCGCTGTATCCATAGTGGAACAGAGCAGATTCAACACATACTATTCCTTTTGGGATGAGTGTGGCAAGCAGTTGTTCCTCCGAGGAAGCGTCCTGTTCGGCAAGCTGATAATAACCGTGTCGTACACGATCAAGATATCCTGCATTACACATATTCACAACATCAGCAGCACGAATTCCCGCTGCAACAAAATCAGCGGATTTGGCAATGCCACCATTGTTTATAATAACTTCTTTTGCTCGTTCTCGAAGATTCACTCATTCACCCACTTTCTCAAATAAAATTCACGCACAATAAAAGCGTGGTTGTGTACTGATTTATTATACCTGAGATGCTTAAAAAAATCAATAAATATCACGCACATTTTTTAAAATGTGTGCGTAAAATTAAAATATCCTCTTGCAAAATCAAAAGTAATGAAGTATAATACAATAAGTAAGATCAATCCGGTTGCAATTATTCTTTTCTCGCAACCATCGGTTTTATCGCACCTGATAAGATATTGATAAATTCTCGTCGTACAGGCAGTATAATATGGATTATCAGAATAATACGAAAACTACATCACACGATTTATAAACAAAAAGCGTTAAGTCGTGGTTCTCGGCATCGAGTGGGAATAAACAAAAATATTTAGGAAATCCAGCGTTTATGCGGGTTTCCGGCATTTCAAAAAGTCTTTTGATAACAATTTGATAACAGTTGCATGAAAGCCATTATTCTTGTAATCCAGTGGTTTTGGAGTTGGAGAATGATAGAATGGTGGCTGTGCAACGAATAATCCATATTCAGAAAGCCCTTAGCTGTGGGTAGTAACTCATAGCTAAGGGCTTTTTGTCGTCTTTATGCAGCCTGTTCAAAAATTTGTTTTTGCATATTCAAATAGTATTTTAAATCAGCAGAGGTTTTTTTATGAAAATATTTTGGTCGGTTTATGGAGCGTGTACTAATATTGTTAGCTTCTGCCAAACGTCTGGTGAAATCAAATATGCAATTTATTAAGTCACTGAATTGAGCGGCAGAAATATTGAGGTTAATAGACTTCTTTGGATTATTTTTTTCGATTGCTTCGATGGAGTTAATAAGATTATCCAAAATGTCAATATTTAAAGCTCCGTTACGGGCAGAATCTACGTACTCCTGTAAAGCTAATCCAAATTGCATGTCAAGTTTTCTTTGCTTACGATGTGCGATGTAACCAACAGTACCAGCAACTGTACCGCCTACGACAAGGACACCGCTTATTATAAAGGTTTCCTTTTGGTGTAATCGAACAAAGTCAATAGCTTTGGATGCACCTTCTTTGGCAGCATCAGTTATGGTAGGAATATGTTTAGCTATTCTTTTATTGTCAACGTTTTTGGCTAAACCGTATAGCTCTAAGGCACCTGATTTGACACCTTCATATGTTTTATCGTCTATATTGAGATAAATAGGAACAATAGGCATTTTATATTAACTCCCTTATTTGTTGGAATCTTGCTCATTGAGCATTTTGACCAGAGCGTCGCTGAGTTCCTGGGACGGAACTTTTGCCCAGATCTGTGTGGTATCGAACTCCGGATAGTGATAACGCCAGCTATCATATTCGTCTTTGCTGATTTCACCGGAAGACAGCTTGTCAGCCTGTTCTTTCCATGTATACAGCATTTTCAGCAGTTCGTGAGCTTCTTTTCCTTTGGAGGTATCGACTTTCAGACAGATTTCCTCATCTGCTTCGCTGACAGTCAGACCGTACACATCTTCCAGGGTAAATAAAGTGTGCATCAGACCGACATAGCTGTCAATGTCAGGCACATCGAGGGCATGAGGGGAAACATCCAATGCCTGTGCCAATGCTGCGGTAAGTTCTGCTTTGGGTTTCCGTGTTCCGGTTTCATATTGTGCTAAGCGTACATCGGCACTTCGCTCCGGAAAGCCGACAATCGTACCCAGATATTTTTGTGTCATTCCACGCAAAAGGCGGAAAAAATGGATTCTCTCTCCAATCGCCATAACAGTATTCACTCCTTACACATGATATACATGGAGTATAGCAGATATGTTTAATGAAAGTCAATATAATATAAAACAAAAAAGTTTAATATTTTCCGGAAAGCCACTTGACACAAACAAATATGCTTAGTATAATGAGATTAAAATTAAACAAATAAGTTTAATAAAACTGAATGACCGTCCGAACAGCACAAACCGCCAAGACCTTGCCAGAAAGCAAGCGAGCACCTGATCTGCTGCGGCAGATTGGGACAGCACAGCACCGAACAGGGGATGCCTGCTGGAACTTCCTTCGGATAGAACGGCAATAAAAAATCAAGGAAAGGGATGATAAGATGAACAACAAATTTATTTGTGCCGAAGAAGTGGCACAGGAACTGAGCGTATCAAAGCCGTATGCCTATAAGCTGATTAAACGGCTCAACGATGAGCTGAAAGAAAAAGGATTTATTACGATTTCCGGACGAGTGAACCGCCAGTATTTCAACGAAAGACTCTACGGAATGGGAAAGGGGGAGCAGTGATGCCGGTATTTAAGAACGAAAGCAATGGAACATGGTATGTGATGTCCAGATATGTCAACTGGAAAGGCGAGCGTAAGCAAAAATGCAAGCGTGGATTTGCTACCAAGAGGGAAGCACAGGAATGGGAGCGAATGTTTCAGTTGCAGAACTCGTCAGACATGGACATGAGCTTTGAAGCATTTACGGAACTGTATATCCGGGACATGAAAAGCCGACTGAAAGAAAACACATGGATGACCAAGGAGCATATCATCCGCACAAAGATTTTGCCATATTTCGGAAAGCTGAAAATCAGCGAGATTTCCACAAAAGAGGTTATCGCATGGCAGAATGAAATGCTTGCTTATCGGGACGATAAGAGAAAACCGTATTCCCAGACCTACTTGAAAACGCTGCATAATCAGTTGTCAGCTATCTTCAATCATGCTGTGCGTTATTACGAGCTGCGTTCCAATCCAGCTGCTAAAGCAGGAAACATGGGGAGTGAGGAACATAAGGAAATGCTGTTCTGGACGAGAGAGGAATACAAGAAGTTCTCTTTCGAGATAATGGACAAGCCAATTTCCTTTTATGCGTTTGAAATGCTTTACTGGTGCGGCATCCGGGAAGGAGAATTGCTGGCACTGACCGCAGCTGATTTTGATTTTGAAAAAGAAACCGTCAGAATCAATAAATCTTATCAGCGGTTACACGGAGAAGATGTGATTACCACACCGAAAACAAAGAAAAGTAATCGTACCATTAAGATGCCGAAGTTCCTCTGTGAAGAAATGCAGGAATATTTGCAGATGCTCTATGGATTGAAGAAGAAAGACCGCATTTTTACCATCACAAAAAGCTATCTTCATCACGAGATGGACAGAGGGGCGAAAGCCGCAGGGGTAAAACGTATCCGTATCCATGATTTAAGACACAGCCACATCAGTCTGCTGATTGATATGGGATTTTCGGCAGTGGCGATTGCAGATCGTGTAGGACACGAAAGCATTGACATCACTTATCAGTATGCTCATCTGTTCCCGTCCAAGCAGACGGAAATGGCAGATAGATTAGATGACGTAGGGAAAGGAGAGTTTGAAAATGTCAGCTAAAAACAGAGATAACAAAAACCGTTGGAGAAACATCACGGTGGGATTCCGGGTATCACCCGAAGAAAATGAACTCATCAATAAGGCAGTTGCTTTATCAGGACTGCCAAAGCAGGAATACTGCTACCGCCGCTGCCTGAATCAGGAGATTGTGGTACAGGGCAACCCGAGAGTGTATAAGGCACTCAGAACGGAGCTTGCAGAAGTTCTTACAGAATTAAAGCGGATTGAAGCCGGAAACAGCGTGGATGAGGAGCTGCTGAATGTGATTGAGTTGATTGCCATTATTCTTGGCGGTCTGAAAGGAGAGGATGAGAATGGAAAATAAAAAAGAAAAGACTGCCCCGGATGTATCTGTTGGCGCAGATACGGAGCAGCCACTTTTCAAAAACACTACCAGTAGTATATCCGAGTATGAGGGAAATATCAAGAGTTTTGAGGAAATGCAGCGAGAAATGCAGTTGAGCTTAGACCCATCCTATCTCAAAACTGTTTCCATGAACGAGCTGTTTGATACGCAGTATGGGAGCAAGCAGCCGTTGATTGACGGTCTGCTTTATCCCGGAACTTATATCTTTGCAGGTTCGCCAAAACTGGGAAAGAGCTTTCTGATGGCACAGCTTGCCTATCATGTCAGCACAGGAACACCGCTCTGGAATTATACAACCCGGAAAGGAACGGTGCTGTACCTTGCTCTGGAGGATGATTACCGCCGTTTGCAGGAGCGTTTGTACCGGATGTTTGGAACAGAGAGTACGGATAATCTTTACTTCTCTGTTTCTGCCAAACAGCTTGGAAAAGGACTGGATGAACAGCTTACAAGATTTGTGGCAGAGCATACGGACACGAAGCTGATTATCATTGATACGCTTCAGAAAGTGCGTGAGGTTGGAGGAGATAATTACAGTTATGCCAATGATTATCAGATTATGGCGAGACTCAAAAGTTTTGCGGATGCTCACTGCCTTTGTATGCTGCTCGTACACCACACACGAAAGCAGAATGCGGATGATAAGTTTGACATGATTTCCGGAACAAGTGGACTACTGGGAGCGGCAGACGGAGCCTTTCTCCTTCAGAAAGAAAAGCGGACGGGCAATGCAGCAACGATGGAGGTATCCGGCAGAGATCAGCAAGACCAGAAGTTATATCTGGTTCGCAATACAGAAACCCTGTTGTGGGATTTACAGAGGGCAGAAACGGAATTGTGGAAAGAACCGCCGGAGCCTTTGTTGGATGAGATAGCGGAACTGATTCTGAAAGAAAATTCTTATTGGGAAGGTTCTGCAACAGAGCTGGCATCGTTGGTCAAGGTTGAAGTTCAGCCTCATGTGATTACAAGAAAATTGAATGTTCTTGCAGGAAGATTGTATGCAGAGCATGGGATTTATTTTAGAAGCGAGCGTACCCATAAGGGACGAAAACTGAGGTTCTGGAAAGACGTTACAGACAAAGCGTGACAGTTCGTGACGGTTGTGACGGTATTTTTGACAGCGGAGCCGGTATCAAAATAACCGTCACTGCTGTCACATACCGTCACGGAAAGGATGGATGGAATGAAAAATGTGCAAATATCACAGGAATTATTCATGCAGTTACTTCGGTTTCATTTAATGGAGGATGTAGATTGCGAGAACGAAATCAAACAGGAATTAGAGAAAAAACTGGACAAGATGGTAATGCGTGACCTGTATGGAAAGTTCAAAACTGCTCCGACAGAGGAAGAACGGGAGCAGGCGAGAAAAGAATATCTGGACAGGCGTGGAGTGCCGGAGAGTTTTCGATGGTAATTTTTCCTTGATGATAAGGACAGGAGCGTGGCACGCCCCTGTATATAGCAGACAAGAGAAAATTTGGAAAGGAGAACCGTGTAATGAGAGAAGGAAGATTAGGTTACAACTGTGAAAATGGCAGATATGGATTGCTGTCCATGGACTTATGGGTAGATACAGGCTTTCACTGCGGAGAGTGCATGGAAGTGCTGGTGGATGATAAGTGGGTAAAGACCAGAATGGAGATGAATCCAGCAATGGAATGGTATCTGGTGGGAACACCGTATTGCGGCGATCTGGAGTACGTCCGGGCAAGAATACCGGAGTGATCTAAAAAGAAAAACAGCCCGGATACGGGCATATAAAATGGGCGGATACGCCCAAGATGAAAAGCATAAGCCAGGCAGCTACGGCTGACCAAAGCACTTACAAAAGCCCTCGGCGTTTGAGAGCGAAATACACCCATCGCACAAATCTGACGATTTATGCTCAGCGTATTTCGCCCTGCCGGGAGCTGTGCCGCCGATAGGCGGATAAGTTCGTAAACAGGTGCCTATGCACCTACTCACAGCAAAGCAGGCGAGAACCGGAAAGGAGAATGCTTATAGGCAGACATTCATTTATCAGACAAAGCAAGCTGTCCGATGTGGCAGGAAGGATTGATTATATCTCCAATCCGAAACGACAGGAATATCTCTATGCGACCTATCAGACAGAAGGGGCAACACTGGAGTTTTGGAAAAATCTTGCGAGAGAAAATCAGTTGGACTTTAAGGCGAGTGGTTCAGCAGGAAAATGTATTGAAGGGCGTGAGTTTATCATAGCACTTCCCGAAAGTTTTGTTCAGTACAGGGCAGATGATGTGGTAAGACTTTTTACGGAAACTTTTCATAAAAGATATGGTGTGGAGTGCAGTGCTGCCCTTCATCACAACAAGGCAAAGACGAATTATCATATTCATCTTGTATTCAGTGAACGGAAAATGCTGGAACAACCCGAAGTGAAAATCGCTATCCGAAATATGTTTTACGATGAGCAGGGGAAGCATAGGCGCACGAAAAAAGAAATTTTAGACGAGCAGGGCAATCTTCGGGCGGGGTGCAGTATTATCCCCAAAGGGGAAGTTTATGAAAGCCATATCTTCACGAAAAAGGATGAATGGTTTAAGAACAAAGCATTTACCAAAGAAGTCAAAGAACTGTTTACTGATACGATCAACCGATATGTAAAAGAGGAATCAGAAAAATTATCCGTATTCCAACAGGGCGGTGTATATCTGGCAACCAAGAAAATCGGAAAGAACAATCCGAAAGCAGAGGAGATAAGGGCAGACAATGCGGCAAGGCAGGAATGGAATCGGACAGTTGATGTGGCATTAGTAGAGGGCGTTCCCGAAGAAGATATTTTGAAGATCAAGCAGGAAAAAATCACAGACAAAACGTTGCAATCTATCAGGACACACGGTTGGCTGCCGGATATGTTCCGTCAGATTATCCGAGGTGCGAAAGACTTTTTGCAGGAAGTAATTTTTAAATTTAAGCTGCCACCAAAACCTGTGCCAAAGATTGATTTGCAGGAATGGAAAGATATGCAGAAGATTATGTATGAATTACAGGGGCAGTCAAGGGAGATAAAACGTACACAGCAAGATATTTCTTCTTTGAAAAAGCAACTGTCAGAGTTACGAGGGTTCTTTAAAGGCAAAGAGCGAAAATCTCTGGAAGGGCGAATTGAACTGTTAGAGGATTTGAAAAAGCGTCTGCATAAGAGTTTGGAACAGATCGTGAAACGGGAAGGCTATCCCAATGTGCAAGCTTTTCAGAGGGTTTATAACAAGGCAGAAGCGTTAATTATGGAATACAATGAAGAACTGCGAGCATGGAAAAATCAGACGGATCAGAAGAGAGAAAATCCATTAGAACAACCGAAAAAAACAAGCGTATTGGAAAAACTGCACCGCTATCAGCATGAAGGCAGACAGCGACCAAAACGGTCAGTTAAGAAAAAATCTATGGATAGAGAACGATAAGAAAGGTGGAAATGATTATGAAGAAAACAATATTTGAAGAAATGGGTGGCACTTATATCGGACATGGGGATTATCTTATCCCCTGTCTTACCTTGCCGGAGGAAGAGGAACAGAGGTTTATAGGTGTATGGGGACAAAGACATTTACGTTATCTGAAAGAATATCGCAGGAGTGTATATTTGAATTTGCTTACAAGCGGCAGGCTGAATGATTATTTGGCTGATATAGAAGAGTAGGCACAGGAACGCTTTGAAAGGGTTGTAGAGCAGATGAAACAGGCACATGGGATCACGGAACAGTTAAAGGCAGAAAATCAGATGGAATGGATAGCGAGAATGAACAATATACAAGCGTGTGCGAGGGAGATTGTGGAGAAAGAGATTATAGTTAGCAAGAAAATCAAAAGAAACAAACAGGAGGAAATCTAACGATATAGTGAGAGGATTCTTGCGGATAAAATGGATATATGATAAGATATACAACATAGGAATTCTAGGAGGAATATACATGGCAATTTGTTATGATAGATTATGGAAACTATTGATTGATAAAAAAATGAATCGTACAGAACTGAAGGAAACATCAGGAATTAGTTTTAATGTATTGGCTAGATTAGGGAAAAATGAACCGGTCTCATTTGAATCAATTGAAAAAATATGTTTTACCTTAAATTGCAATATTGAAGATATTGTTGAGATACAGAGAGATAATTTCATAGAGAATGTTCCTAAACATTATACAACAATTGAATTGTTTGCTGGAGCAGGAGGACTTGCACTTGGTATAGAGAAAGCTGGATTTGATACATTGGGACTTATTGAGTTCGATAAGGACGCATCAGATAGCTTGAAAAAGAATCGTCCTGATTGGAGAGTTATTAATGAGGATGTTGCAAATATCTCATGTTTGAATTTGGAAGAATATTTTGGTATAAAAAAAGGGGAGTTAGATTTGCTGTCTGGAGGTGCACCTTGTCAGGCATTTTCCTATGCAGGAAAGCGTTTGGGATTAGAAGATGCAAGAGGAACATTATTCTATCATTATGCTACTTTTTTGCAGAAACTACAGCCAAAAACGTTCTTGTTTGAGAATGTACGAGGACTGTTGACTCATGATAAAGGAAGAACGTATGAAACCATTACTAATATTTTTGAACAGGCAGGATATACAATTCAAAAGAGAATTTTGAATGCGTGGGATTATGGAGTACCTCAAAAAAGAGAGCGTTTAATTACAATTGGAATTAGAAATGATTTAGTTAATAGGATTAAATTTCATTTTCCAGAAGCGCATGATTATAAACCAGTATTAAGAGATGTACTTTTGGATTGTCCGGATGGTCCGGGTGTACCTTATGGTGAAAATAAAAGAAAAATATTTGAACTTGTCCCGCCGGGGGGATATTGGAGAGATATTGATCCTGAAATTGCAAAAGAATATATGAAAAGTTGTTGGGATATGGAAGGTGGAAGAACTGGGATATTAAGGAGGATGAGTCTGGATGAGCCTTCGTTGACTGTACTGACATCTCCTTCACAGAAGCAGACTGAAAGATGTCATCCCTTGGAAGCAAGACCATTTACGGTTAGAGAAAATGCAAGATGCCAGACATTTCCGGATGATTGGCAGTTTTGTGGAAGTGTGCAGTCTCAGTATAAACAAGTGGGGAATGCAGTGCCGGTAAATTTAGCATATGAAATTGCAATGGAAATACATAGAGCATTAGAGGGGGATAAATAATGGATTGGAATTTAGATTTTCTTTCAGAAGAAGATTTCAGAAATCATGTACGTGCAACAATCATGAAGTATGGAGAAAAATTGGAATCGTATGATTTGAAGAAATTTAATAGTAATTTGATTGATCCGATAAAGTTGATTTTTGATAAATCAGTATATCGAACAAGTTGGGAAGAAATTGTAAATAATGAGATATTCCGACAGAGAGATAAATCAAATAATAATGATATTGGCTATTTTCATCAAAACATATTTGCATATTTTAAAGGATGTGAAGTGCCACAGGAAGGATGGGATGTAATATATAAAAATCCTGATGGTATACAAATGCCAGATGGAGATATTGTTCATACTGTATATGTTGAAATGAAAAATAAGCATAATACAATGAATTCTGCATCTTCGGCTAAAACTTATATAAAGATGCAAGGGCAGATATTGGAAGACGATGATTGTGCTTGCCTTTTGGTAGAAGCCATTGCAAAGAAATCTCAAAATATCAAATGGACAACGAAGGTTGATGGAAAGAATGTGCAGCATAGATTAATTCGCCGTGTAAGTATGGATCAGTTTTATAGTATTCTTACAGGTGATGAAAATGCGTTTTATAAGATGTGTATGGCATTACCGGAGGTTATTAATTCAGTTGTAAATGAAGAAGGTGGAGTTACAGTTCCACATGATACTGTAGTAGATGAATTACAGAAAGTTGCAGAAGTGTACGATAATCAGTCAGAAGATTTGTCGATGGCAATGGCAGTATACATGCTCGGATTCAATACATATATGGGATTTGGGAGTAAAATGGAGCAACAGTTGGGAGAAGGAACTGAAGGAATGTTGAAACGGATTTATGAGTATGTGAAGCAAATTGGAAACTCTCATCCATCATAAAATTTGATAGTAGCAATGTATTGATAAAATTTGTAAAGAAATGAAGAAAAATTATGGGTAAATTGCAGGAAAGTGAAATCACTAAAAGGTTAATGCCAAATAAGGCTCTTTTTGCTGATATTCATGTGATATCGAAAAAATTTGATATTTTGCCAGATGGTAATGTTCATTATGGTGCAAGTATAGCGTATCAAGATTTACAAGAACTTCGAGAAGATTTTTTAGTAGATTTAATGGATACGATAGTTGATTGGATTTATAGTGCGGATAAATATGCGGTGTTGAAAGAAAAGGAAACGAAAAAAGGAAAATCTGAGGCAACGGCGCATGCTTCTGTTCAACGAAGGGCAAGAGATAAGTTTCGTAAAGGTTCCGGCAATACTCTTTTGGTACAAGGGCAATTTGGAGAATTATTATTGTTTCATTTTATACAAAAATGTATGAAGGCAGTTCCATTATTAAGAAAAATGAAAATTACTACATCATCACAACATGAAAGATTTGGTGCGGATGCTATACATTATAAGGTTGAGAACGGAAAAAATATAATAATTTTGGGTGAAGCAAAAACGTACTCGAGCAAATATAAGTTTAATGCAGCATTTGAAGATGCTTTAAATAGTATTTTAAATACCTATAAAACACACAGAGATGAATTGAATCTGTATGTGCATGAAGATTTTCTGGATGAAGAAATGAATGAAATTGCTGAGGAGTATTTGGATAAGAGACTGCAAAATGTAGAAATCCATTTAGTAAGCATAATTGTGTATGATGAAACGAAGAAAATAAATTTGACAAATGAAAACGATATCAGAAGACAAATAGAAGAAATTATTGAAATGAGATATCGTGATTTTGATAATTCAAAAATACCGATAAAAGAAAATATAATTCTAAAAAGAATGACATATATAGTTTTTCCTATATGGAAGTTAGATGAATTAATAAAAGAATTTCAAGAGCAGTTATAAATTGCAGGAGCAGAATATGGAACAAAAAGTTCAAGAAGTGTTACAGAAGTGGTTGGAAATAGATTTTTATTATATTGCAAATAAGGCGGGATTCATAAACAAATCTCTGGCAGTAGAGCCCCAATTAATTAATGATACAGTAAGATGTTTGGACTATCTTACTTCTATGAAACAAGGGAAAGAAAGCACAAATTTAGTTATTACATTGATTTCGCTGATGTGGACATATGTAAATCATGAAAAGTATGATTTACGTTCTTTTGTTGTGAAAATATTATCAAGAATAGGTTATCCTACTTCTGCAATTATAGCTGATGATTATTTTGATAAAGAAAATTGTTTGTTTACTTCGCTTAGCAGCGTGGTGGATCAAATTACTGTTGGGTTAAATCAAATTAGTAATGAGGTGGAGGTAAATGGGAAATATTTCCTATTAACAAATTTTCAAAAAAGAATTTGGGATTCAATGGATGAAAAGAAAGTGATTGGTATATCAGCACCTACTTCAGCTGGAAAGTCCTTTGTTATTTTACTAAAGATTATTAAAAAATTGATGAATGGGATTTATGATATTGTATATATAGTTCCAACGCTCAGCTTATTAAATCAAGTTACGGAGGATTTCCATACATTGTTGAAGAGTATGAAAATATCGCAATATAGAATCTCAAACACTTTTTTACCTACAGAAAAGAGTGAAGCAAATTGTATATATGTAATGACTCAAGAGAAAGCAATAGCAGCTTTCGCTAATGAAGAAAAAGCATTTGAAAAAAGAATGATTTTGGTTGCTGATGAGATTCAGAACATTGAAAGAATTAAAGAAGAGACAGATGAAAGAGCCAAAATTTTATTTGATACACTTATGGAATTTAGATATAAGAATAATGTAGAACAAATAATAATATCAGGACCAAGAATAGAGGATATTGATAAATTAGGAAAGAGTATATTTGGAATAGAGACTGAAGATATTAGTACGGATATAAGTCCGGTTTTGAATTTAACCTATAGTATTTGCAAAATAGATAAAAAATATTATTTTAAACAATATTGTATGTTGAATTCGAATCCGAAATGTGAAGAAATAACCAATTCAGATATAATATATGGGTACGGAAAAAAATTATATAACCTTCAATATTTGGATTATTTATCGTATTTTCTTGAACATATAGGAAAAAATGAACAGAATATAATATTTGCGCCTACAGCGCCTACAGCTAGAAAAATAGCAGATTATTTGTCGCAGAATAAAGAAGATAAAGAAAGTAATACTGATTTAATACAGTATTACAAAGATACAATACATGAAAAATATACGTTATGTAAAACTTTAGGAAGTGGAACAGCGTATCATCATGGGAAGCTTCCTATGCATGTTCGTAGAACCTTGGAAAAAGCGATAGTAGAGAAAAAGATAAATAATATCGTGTGCACAACAACTCTGATGCAGGGTGTTAATATGCCAGCACAAAATATTGTTATACGAAATCCACATTTATATTTAAAAAAGACAGATTCGGCTGCAGAACTTTCAAATTATGAAATGGCAAATTTAAGGGGAAGGGCAGGACGTTTGCTCAAAGATTTTATTGGCAGGACATATGTTCTTGATGAAAGTGCTTTTGCTGATGCAGATGGATATGATCAATTGGAATTGTTTGAAGATGTTACGAAAGAATTGCCTTCAGGGTATGGAGAACGATTTGAAGAATATCGCGAAGATATAGAAGATGTTATTGAAACAAATAAAACAGTAGATCATAGCATGAAGAAATATGGTTATTTGATTTCATATATTCGACAATCAGTTTTACGATACGGGAAAGAATCACGGCGAAAAATGCAAGATGTGGGAATTAAATTAACACAAAAACAAGTGGCGGCAATAATCCATAAATTGGAAACACTTACTATTCCGAAAGATATATGTATTAAAAATAGATATTGGGATCCATTTGTGTTGCAAAAAATATTTGAAGACTATAAGGAAGCGGTTCCGGTGTCACCTTACGAACGCGGTGCAAAAGCTAAATTAAATAGAATGTTGAAGTACATGCGTGATACAGAAGAAACTTCATCAATGTATGAACGTTATGTTCCATCAGAGTTGCAGAAAGGTTCTAATAGATCATATTTAGTTAACTTATGTATGAAATGGGCGACAGGTGTTTCGTTGCATGATATATTAAATGAGGAACGTTATTCTGGTGAAACGGGAGCGGATGAAATAGAAAGAACGATACAAGTTTTGCAAAATGTTGTATCATTTAATGTACCATTATTATTGAAACCAATATTTGATATAAAGAATCCAGATAGCATTTTCCTGACATGTATACAGTCGGGAGCAACAACAGAAACAATAAAAATGATGATAGAATTAGGTATTCCGCGAGAAACAGCATTGTATTTATATGATGAAGTTTTTACAGGAAAACAAAAAGAGTGTGATGATGAAGAGGATTTAGAGCAAAAAATTCGTAATCAACTTCAAAAATCATTTAATGATTTACCATATTGGGTACAAGTGCAATTAGATTTCCTTATATGATGATAACAAGAATGTGGTCACAACAGTTCAGATAGTTCATACAAAAGTGTTAGGAGTGTTAAATCGAGATGTGAAGTTCATGCTTATACAAACAGATATTCTATCAATATTGGAGAAATTAAAACAGGAAGAATAGTTTTTGTTGGCTCTATTTTGGCTCTGATAATTTGATGGGAGAAAAATATCAGATAAAAATCAGGGAATATGAACACAAAACAACACAAATGTGTACTGAAAAGTACCTAGATTATCCTATCCGCACCCGAGTTTGAATAGAAAGAAAGAACCTAGAAACCTTGAAAAATCAAGGGATTCTAGGTTCTTTTTTGGTGATTGAGTACAGTTTGAGTACAAATTTGTTTTAGAATAAGGAGGAGGCATTGCTTAGAATTTTGTTAAATCCCAATATATTCTTTAATTTCATTAACTGTAGGATGAAGAACTCTATTTGTTAATTCTAATTTTTTGACAGAGAGTCCTTGGAAAAGTCCATTGTTTTTATACTTGCAGAGAATTGCATAATCTTCCTTAGTAATATTGGTCTCACCATGCATGGATTGATTTCTGAATTGATAGAGGTCATCTAGTGCTTCATGTAATTTATAAGGAAGATGATCGATAGTGATTCCCTTTTTACGTACTCTGTTTTTCATATCATACCAATTTAGGTGTTCATTTGGATTAGGATTAAATCCAGCAAGGACAATAATTTCATTTACTTCACGTTCAATAATGGAAAGATACTGTTTCATTAAAATACTTGGTGCAATAGTAAAGCGTTCATCCTTTAAGTAATATTCTTCTTCAATAACATCAGCGGAGACTAGATCTAAAATAGAAGCACTTGTTAATCCACAATATTGCGTTTTATATAGCATATATAAATCATTGATTTTGTTGGTACTATGCCAAGCTACATAAACAAAATCACTATTGTTGGTGTTTGTAATTAAAGAAATATTTTGAACAGTATCATATATATCAACTGTGATATCAATTGTCGATATATCCTGTTCGACTCCTTTCGAAACAATGCAATAAGCGGTAATCAAAAAAGCATTCATTGCAGAATAACAACAACTTACAGTGTTACTTTTCATGAGATATTCATTATAATTACTTGTCATTAATTCATGAAGTAATTTCCGTTCACAGGTCGTTAGTTGGGGTAATGATAATGCCCTTTGAGTTATCGATAATGATGGAGACATATACTTTAAAAAAGTTTGATATTCTTCAATACCCTTAGTATCCCGTATCAAGCTCTTAGTATGTTGTATAATCATTTTATCATTTTTTTGCGGAAAAGATAAAAGCCCGATTAATTGTTCTAAACTACAAAGTATGAATGCACGTTCGCCGTTAAAAGGATTAGTTTTTCCGATTACTTGTAAACTGGATATTTTATATACTATAAATGAGCAAATTTGAAAAATTGCACAAAACTACACTGCGAATTTCATA
>OKSF01001496.1_pt1 | contig 18665 bp, 8 predicted proteins | sample 1606061 | NCBI WGS metagenome assembly OKSF01 (sample SAMEA3541567, study PRJEB24748) | human gut metagenome | biome: human gut; feature: human-associated habitat; material: faeces | place: China | collected 2012 | reverse complement strand
CGCGAGCTGGGTTCAGAACGTCGTGAGACAGTTCGGTCCCTATCTGTCGTGGGCGTAGGAAGTTTGAGAAGATCTGTCCTCAGTACGAGAGGACCGGGATGGACATATCAATGGTGCACCAGTTGTCACGCCAGTGGCACAGCTGGGTAGCTAAATATGGAAGGGATAAACGCTGAAGGCATCTAAGTGTGAAACCCACTTCAAGATGAGACTTCCCATTACGCAAGTAAGTAAGACCCCTTAAAGACGATAAGGTTGATAGGTCAGGAGTGTAAGCATGGCGACATGTTCAGCGGACTGATACTAATAGGTCGAGGACTTAACCTAGAGAAAAAGGGTTAAGGCTTGAAACTGAAAGAAGACAAAGTGGAAGACAAAAGACGCAAGAAAACTATTATCTAGTTTTGAGTGATTCTCGAAAGGAATTGCTTAGAAAAGAAGATCTGGTAGCGATAGCATGATGGACACACCTGTTCCCATACCGAACACAGAAGTTAAGCATCATAACGGCGAAGATAGTACCAAGGTGCGACAATAGCAAGCTGCCGGTTCTTTTTTTATTTACGGATACCTCTGCGTATCCTTTTTTCTTTGCAATTATTATAGATTGCGCTATTATATTTATTAAAGATGGAGGATGTGGTATGAAAGTATTATTAATTAATGGAAGTTTTAGAAGAAATGGCTGTACTTTTACAGCTTTGAATGAAGTTGCTAAAGCATTAAATACTAATGGTATTGATACTGAAATATTTCATATTGGAACAAAAGCTATTAGGGGTTGCATGGGATGTGGTGTTTGCCATGAGAAAGGTGAATGTATAGATAACAGTGATGCTGTTAATGAGTGTTTAAAACTATTTGAAGCTGCTGATGGAATTGTGATAGGAAGTCCTGTTCATTATGCAAGCTCTTCTGGAATGATTGCTTCCTTTATGGATCGCCTATTCTATGCTTCAAGATTCGATAAACGTTTTAAAGTTGGTGCCACTGTAGTTAGTTGTCGCCGAGGTGGTGCCAGTGCTACTTTTGATCAATTAAATAAATATTTTACAATCGCTCAAATGCCGATTGTATCTTCGCAATATTGGAATAGCATACATGGTAATACACCCGAAGAAGTAAAACAAGATTTTGAAGGAATGCAGACAATGAAAGTATTAGGTAATAATATGGCATTCTTACTCAAAAGTATTGCTTTAGGTAAAGAAAAATATGGTTTACCTGATGCAGAACTAAAAATAGCAACTAATTTTATCAGATAGGAGTATTAGAATGACACGAATTTATTTATTACGTCATGGGCAAACTTTATTTAATCAAAAAAATCTAATCCAAGGAAGTTGTGATTCTAAATTAACAGCTAAAGGAATAGCCCAGGCTAAAGCTGTTAAGGAATATTTAGATACAATAAATTTTGCAGCTGTTTATTGTTCAACAAGTGAAAGGACATTGGATACTGCGACATATGCAACTGGTGGAAAATATCCGATCTACCCATGTAAAGAATTCAAAGAAATTGATTTTGGAGTAGTTGAAGGTGAAGATGGTAGTCAGTTATTTAAAGGAATGAAACATGATAATTTTGTATCATTACTGTTAAATGAAGGATGGACTTCTTTAGAAGGAGAAAGCGGTTTTGATTTTACGAAACGAATTTTCACAAAACTAGATGAGATAACTGCTCAATATCCTGACGAGAATATATTAATTGCGCGGGATGCGGATTTTCATACCGAACTGACCTGCCTTGTTGTCATCCACCTTGATGGCGATGTCGCCGTTCCAAGGGTATTTTGTGTCCTGGCTCAAAGCCACCTTCTTGCCAGCCACTTTCAGAGAAGAAGAGTTGCTGAGGAAGAGGTTGACATATACATTCTTATCCTTTACGGCATATACATAGCCTGGGAGGGATGGCAGGAAGCGGCAGATGTTGCTAGGGCAGCAGGCACAGCCGAACCAAGCCTGGCGCTGGTGCTGACCCATGCTCTCCAATGGGTTAGGGTAGAAGAAGCCGCCGCCGTCCATGCTCACACCACTGATGAGACCATTGTAGAGGGTACGCTCCAATACATCGTAATACTTACTCTCGCCATGGAGGAGGAAGAGACGGTAGTTGACATAAACATTGCCGATAGCTGCGCAGGTTTCGCAGTAGGCACTCATATTAGGCAGCTCGTAGTTCTTGCCGAAAGCCTCGCCGTTGTTGGTGGCTCCGATTCCTCCGGTGATGTAGAGCTTCTTGCTTACGATGTTGTCCCAGATGCGGTCGATGGCGTGGATATAGGCAGTATCACCGGTGAGGGCTGCTACATCTGCCATACCTGCATACATATAGGTGGCACGTACGGCATGACCTACAGCCTCGTCCTGTTCCAAAACCGGTTTGTGGCTCTGAGAATATTCCTGTTTGATAGATGTCTTTCCACGGTAGTCGAGGAAGAACTTAGCCTCTTCGAGATATTTCTTGTTGCCTGTAGCGAGATAGAGCTTGCAGAGTGCCATTTCGGCAATCTGATGTCCCGGTACCACGCAAGCCTGTCCTGGGTTAGGACCTACCTCCTTAACCACGCAGTCGGCATAGCGGATGGCGATATCGAGGAACTTGCGGCTACCTGTAGCCTGCCAGTGAGCCACGGCACCCTCCACCATGTGACCGAGGTTGTAGAGCTCATGGCTCAAGTCTTCCTCCATGCTCCAGCGCTTGTCGCCTGCCCAGAAGTGAGGATGCTTCGGGTTCTGTGTACGGGCGGTATAGAGATATCCGTCAGCCTCCTGAGCCGGAGCGATGATGTCGAGCACACTGTCGATATAAGCCTTTAGCTTCTGGTCTGGATAAGTCTGGAGCACGTAGCTAGCGCCCTCGATAGTCTTGTATGGGTCGGTATCGTCGAAGCTGTAAGGCATCAACTTGCCCACATCGTAACTATCGCTAGGATGTGCAGCGCGCTCAAAGTTCTTGTATCTGCCCTCTGATTCGCACTTGCTGAAAGCCAACGGGATGGTTACCTTGCGAGAGGTCTCGATACGCTGTCCCCAGAACGTATTGTTCCAAACCTTTACTGATGTGAAAGGCACCGGAGTGATAGGATAACCACCCGAGCTCTTGTTCACTTTCTGTGCCGAAGCAGGCATCAATGCCAATGCCGCTAAGGCTGATGTTACTAAAATCTTCTTCATGTATTGCTAGTTTATTTTGTTTGGTTTTTTGTAAGGAATGTATTCATCCCAGAGTTTCAATGAGTGCAGATAGCCTGAGAAAGGCCATGCCTCTTCGGCATTCTTACCCAGAAGCATAAACTGCGAAGGCTTGACGAGGAGCTGGATATCCTTCTGACTGATGAGCTTGTCGTTGATGTAGATGCTCTCGATTCTGCCATCGAAGCAGACATATACGTGCTGCCACTTGCCTTCCAGGGTCTTCATCTCCTTGTAGCCGGCATCCTCGTACCATCCATAGTGATTCATCACACCACAGCGTGGTTCGGTGCCGTTTACCAGCATCAGTTTCTCCAGTTCGTCATGTGAAGAGGTGAAATCGGCTACGCATTCATTCTCGGCAATCTCCGGATTCAGAATCCATGCCTCGATGGTATATGGAGCGTTGTCGCGGATAGTGGCAGGGAGCATGAAGTTGCTTCTGTAACTCTCCTTGCCGGTAAAGGCGAATGCCTTCTTGCCCTCTATGGTCTTGATGATGGCAGCTGTATCGTGCTGCGTCTCGAACTCGCCCTTGAGGTGAACATCCAGCAGACTGCCGTTCTTGATGTAAGGCACGGTATCGCCCTCGTTGTAGTAGTCAGCGCTGATGTCTACCACCAGTCCCTGACTGTTCTTGTCGGCTACTGCCTCACGCACGATGTTGCTCTGGGCATCGAAAGCCTTTTCTGCAGCCTCCTGTTCCCAGTTATAATAACGGAGATTGGTGAGGGTAAATTGCTTTTCGCCTGCACGGATTTCCAGTTTTCCTTCAGAAAGATTCAGACGAGGATCGTTTTCATCTATCTGATGCCAGCTTCCGTTGTCGAAAGCCTGGGCGGTGAGGGTATGCTTGCGTGCTTTGCCGAGCTGCGGATGAGTCATCACAAGCTGGGCGCCCGGTTGCAGGGTGATGGCATCTTTGCCTGCCATACGCTCTCTGAGGGCGGTGCCCTGAAGGAGTGAGAACTTGCCGGCGAGCATTCCCTCGTTGTTATGCCAGGTAGTGCCATCGAAATCGGCTGCTGTCAGGCCTAGCCACTGCTGTGGGGCAGAATCTTCTACGGAACCGTAAACCTTGATGTTCCAGATTGCGCCACCGAAACCATTCTTCTGTCCGCCAGTATAGGTGAGGCGGATGTACTGCGCCTTGGCATTTCCGAAATCTACCATTGGCGAACCAGCCAGACGGTTCTGGCGCTTGTCAGAGAAGGTCTGCCAGTGCTTGCCGTCATTCGATGTCTCGATGAGATACTGATAGAACTGTGTTCCGTATTCAAACTGAGTCCAGATGCTCTTGATGCTCTGCTTCTTGCCCAGGTCAATTTGGATCCAAGCCGGTCCGGTGGTGCAAGGGCGCCAGAGTGTGCCGTTGTTGTCATCAACCGCATATTCCGGACGGAAATCGTTGTCGTAGTAGGAAGAGGCGGTAACCTTGGCGCCGAAGGCGAGGTTCTTTGCTACCTTCATCTCCGGTTTCAGATCGAGTCCTTCGTGGGTTGGAACGACCTCCTTGATGGTACCGTCTGCATTGAATTCGAGTTTGTCGATTGCCACCTGACGATGGAATCCACGGTTGGAATGCGGATTGTCGTGGCGATGATATACGATGTAGTAGTTGTCGCCTTCCTGCAGCACGCTGTTGTGTCCTGGACCATGAACGGTTCCATCGGCATTGGTCTTGAGGATAGTGCCGTGGTAGGTGTAAGGACCGAGCGGACTCTTGGCTGTGGCGTAATCCACACGATAGCTGGCATCCTCGCAATGCTCGCAGGAGTAGAGGAAGTAGTAGATACCGTTGCGCTTGAAGACGAATGGAGCTTCGAAGAAGTGAGTAACCTCGGTATTCGGGATGAGCTTGGTTTCGCTGAATGATTTCATGTCAGGATTCAGTTTACCTGCTCCGCAACCGAAGCCTTTGTAGATGCCCCAGGTGCCCCAATACATATAGACCGAACCATCATCATCTCTGAAGGTCTGACCATCCAGGGTGATGGCATTCTTTACGAATCTGTCCGGTACGAGCACGGCTTCGCTCTCGTCCAGCACATTCTTCCAAGGACCGCGAGGTGTATCGCCCACACCCAGATGGAGCTTGCAAGGCTGGCAGTAGAGATAGTAATACTTGCCGTCGGCTTCGTTCTGCATTACATCCGGTGCCCAGATCCAGTGGCTGTCCGGCCAGTTCATCGGCATCAGAGTCCAGTTCTTGAAGTCCTTGCTGCACCAGAGCTGTGCCGGTCCGAAACCGGCTCCGCTACCATCGGTAGTAGCATATATATAATAGGTGTCACCAAACTTCTTGATGGTTGGATCGGCAAAATAACCAGGCAGGATAGGGTTGCCGGCTCCCGGAGTGTTGTAAGCAGCTTTCTGGGCAGCCCCTGTTTGAGGTACTGCCGCAGCTGCTGTTACGAATAGTGTTACAATTATATTCTTATTAACCATATCAACTTCTTTTTTTCCTAATTGCTTTTTTATTTCTTGATAACCTTGATGACGAATCCACCGCCCGAAGCAAGATGGATCTTCATTTCAGAATTCTGATGGATATCATATTTCTCTATCTTGTAATCCTCGGCATCGTGGTTGGCATTGATGCCATCCTTCAATACGATTGCTTCGTAATCTCCATCCGCGAGGAAATCAAACTTCAGGGTGAGCGTGCGCTCATCCCAGTTGTTCTGACCGCCAACATACCAGTCGTTGCCCTTCTTTCTGGCGGTAACGATATACTTTCCGATTTCGCCTTGTGGCACGATGGTCTTGTCGAAAACTACAGGCAATGAAGCAATGTATCGGGTGTATGGCTCATCCGCCTCATAGTTGGTAGGAGTGTCGGCGAGCATCGTAAACGGACTGTCCTGTACGATGTAGCAGGCAGCCTGGTGGCATCGGGTACCCATCGAAATCGGTTTGGTGTAGATTGCCTTCCAGTTGTCGCGGGTTCCGTTTCTCATCGCTCCCGGTGTGAAATCCACCTGTCCTGCCATCATTCGGATGTATGGGAAGGTGACATCGTAGAGCGGCATATCATTCTTTGCTTCCGTCCAGCGGCATTCTTCCATACCGAAGACACTCTCGTAGTTGAGGATGTTAGGATAGGTGCGGTTCAGGCCGTGTGGCTTGTAGATGCCGTGCAGGTCGAGGATGAGATGATGCTTGGCGGTGCAGGCAGCCAGACGTTCCACCATTTCGATGGCGGTCTGGTCGTCGCGGTCCATAAAATCCACCTTGAATCCCTTGATGCCCATATCGGCATAGGTCTTGCAGATGGTTTCCAGGTTCTCGTCCATCACGTTGAAGACTGCCCAGAGCACGATATCCACGCCCTTGCTCTTACCATATTCTATGAGCTTAGGCAACTGGATATCGTCTATTGGTTTCAGAATGCTTCCCTCTTTCGAGTTGTACCATCCTTCATCAAGGACGATGTATTCCAAACCGTGATTATGAGCAAAATCTATGTAATATTTGTAAGTATCGAAATTGATGCCTGCCTTGAAATCCACACCTTTCAGATTCCAGTCGTTCCACCAGTCCCAGGCCACCTTGCCCGGTTTGATCCAGGAAGTATCGCCTATTTTGTTGGGAGCAGCCAGGGCGTACACCAGATTGTTGGTTGGCATCTGGGTATCGTGCTCTGTGATGGCGAAGATGCGCCAAGGATAATTGCGCTTGCCGGTGCTGGTAGCGATATAATCGCAGGTGCTCTTTACATGGCTCATATGGCGCCAGGGATAGTAAGCCATCTCCTTAGGGTAGGGAGCGAAGACGGCTCTCAGAATACCTTTCTCCTGATCCTCTTTGCTGCTGTTAGCCTTCAGCCACATGCCCGGATACTTCTCAAGGTCGCTCTCCAGGATAGTGACTTTCGCCTTTCCGCAATCTATGGTTGCCGGGAGAAAAGCCAAATCCTGCTTAGCGGTATCGAGCCGTGTTTCGTGATAGATATTCTGGAAAGCCATGGCAAAAGGCTTTTCTGGTGTCGTAGTGTATGGCAACCATGCTTTCTTGTCCTTGCCAAACTGGTAGGCGGCGGTTTCATTCAGGATGATGGTCTTGCCTTTTCGCTGGGTATAGAATCGGTAAGCCACTCCCTCATCGTAAGCTCTCAGGATGATGCCGAAACCATTCTTCAGTTTCAGATTCAGTTCCTGATATGCTGTTTCAAAGTTTTGCTGACGATAGAATGGCGCATGGATGGTCTCCTTATGGTTGCTAAGCTTGTGGCTTGCTACCTTCGGATTCTTACCCATGTCCGTTCCATCGTTCAGCGTTACACCTATTGAAGACTCCTGTAAAAGAATGGAGCCATTGTATTTAAATTGAAGAGAGAGAGACTTGTTGGTGTTGAGTTCTGCAACGATTTTACCATCTGGTGATTTCACCAGATAGTTCTCTGCCGATACTGTTGCCCCTATATATAATAAGGTGGCGATGAAAAAGAGTTTCTTAACCATAACTTTCTAGGTTTAATGTTGTTTTGTCCGTTTTGTTGTTTGCTTGGTGACAATGCCTGTATTACCGGATTACCACAAGTTTTTATTTCTGCTGCAAATTTACGAATAGAATTGTTTATGTAATGCAAAGAAAGTCCAAAATGATGAAAATATCGTATCACAAGTATCCTGTTAGACGATAATTGTATCTTTATGTACGATAATTTTAGGACTTCGTTGATTTTTTCTGTTATTTTGCAGCCAGAAAAATAAATGAAACAATAATAAACCTAGAAGATATGGATTTAAAGCAGTTTACATTATTGATAGGTGTAGCCAGTTTGCCATCCATGACAACGGCAGCCACTGTTTATCGCACCATCTCTAAGGTGGAGGCAATATCAGTGGATTGTCCGGTGGGCACAGTTCCCCGACTTCCTAATCTCGTATGGGTAACCTATTCTGATGGTTATTCAGAGTATCGCCAGGTGCGCTGGGCTAACGCTCCGCTTGCTGATGAGCAGGCTGAGGCTGATGTGCAGAAACATCCTGCCGGGAGCCAATATGAGATAGGTGGTTTTGTGATTGGTGATGAGACTACCGACAATGGTTATCCTGTCAAGGCACAAATCAAGGTGGTGGCTGAAGGCTATCAGACTCCAGAAAAGGAAGTGGCTCATACCTTCTCACTCGCTGATGTGAGCATAGATGGTGACAACCGACTCACCCACAACCGCGATGAGGCTATCCGCGAAATCTGTTCCTGGGATGTTACCCAGCAACTCTACAATTATCGCGATACCTACGGACTCAGTACCGAGGGCTATACCAAGAGTGATGGCTGGGATTCGCCTGATACCAAACTCAAGGGGCATGGATCAGGCCACTATATGTCGGCAATCGCACAGGCATACGCCGTGGCAACCAATCCTGAGCAGAAAGCCATCCTTCGCCAAAACATCACCCGAATGGTGAACGAGCTCAGAGAATGTCAGGAGCGCACCTTTGTATATAATAAAGATTTGAAGCGCAATTGGGAGGCTCGTGATTTCGCTCCTGAGGCAGAACTCAGAGAGATGAAGGGCACCTGGGCTGCTTTTGATGAGTATAAGAAGCACCCTGAACTTTATGGCTACGGCTATATCAACGCCATTCCGGCTCAGCATTGCGCCCTGATAGAAATGTATCGTGCCTACAACAACTCCGATTGGGTTTGGGCACCTTATTACAGCGTACACAAGCAACTTGCCGGTCTGATAGACATCGCAACCTACTTTGATGATAAAGAAATCTGCGACAAGGCACTTCTCATCGCCAAGGATATGGGACTCTGGGTATGGAACCGCATGCACTACCGCACCTATGTGAAGCAGGACGGCACCCAGGATGAGCGGAGAGCCAAGCCGGGCAACCGCTACGAGATGTGGGACATGTATATCGCCGGTGAGGTGGGAGGTATGAGTGAATCGCTCGCCCGTCTTTCTGAGATGGTTTCCAATCCGGATGAAAAGGCAAAACTCCTCGAGGCAGCCAACTGTTTCGATGCGCCTAAGTTCTATGATCCGCTGAGCAAGAACATCGATGACATCCGTACCCGCCATGCCAATCAGCATATTCCGATGATTATCGGAGCGCTGCGCAGTTACAAAAGCAATCAGAAGCCATACTATTACAATCTGGCTGAGAACTTCTGGAGACTGGTGCAGGGCAGATACATGTATGCGATGGGTGGTGTAGGAAATGGAGAGATGTTCCGCCAGCCATATACCCAGATTCTGAGTATGGCAACCAATGGACTGCAGGAAGGCGAATCGGAGGCTTATCCGGACATCAACGAAACCTGCTGCGCATATAACCTCGTCAAACTGAGCAAGGATCTGAACTGTTATAACCCTGATAATGCACAGTATCTCGACTATATCGAGCGCACGCTGTATAATCAGATTATCGGTTCGCTCAATCCGGACCAGTATCAAACCTGCTATCAGTATGCAGTAGGTCTGAATGCCACCAAGCCGTTCGGCAACGAGACTCCTCAGAGCACCTGCTGCGGTGGTACAGGTTCTGAAAATCATACCAAGTATCAGCAGTCGGCTTATTTTGCCAACGATCATACCCTTTGGGTAGGTCTCTATATGCCAACCACCCTCCACTGGAAGGAGAAGGGCGTGACCATCAAGCAGGATTGCCTGTGGCCGGCACAGCATTCAGCCATCAAGATAACGGAAGGTGAGGGTGATTTCACCCTGAAACTCCGTGTACCATACTGGGCAACGCAAGGTTTCTCCATCAAGGTGAACGGCAAGGAAGTGGCAAAGAGCTATCAGCCTAGCACCTATGTAGAACTGGAGCAGAAGCACTGGAAGGTGGGCGATGTCGTAGAAATCGACATGCCGTTCAGTAAGCATATCGAATATGGTGCCGACAAGCTTTCGAGTGATGTGGCAAGTCTGGACGGTACTCCGCTGAAGACATCCTGGGTAGGAACCCTGATGTACGGACCATTGGTGATGGCAGGCACAGGCGCACAGACCTGGAATCAGGCTACGCTGAACATCGACTCCCGATTGAGTAATATCACTGTGGGCGAATCGAACGGCGTGACCACAGGTGCAGGAGCCAATCTCCTTATCCTGAAACTGGATGGCAAGGAATTCCAGCCTGATTATTACCGCAACGCCAACAGTACCCACTACTACCGCATCAATATGACCGATGCCAAGAGCAAGAAGAGCAAGAAGGTGAAGATAGATTTCACCGAACTGAATTCTCTCCTGAATCTTGCCGCAGAGCGTAAGTCTGACCAGGAGAAGTGGAATGCCCTCTCTCAGAAGGTTCCGGAGTATGCTCCATGGGCACCGTTCGGCTATGAACGCATGCAGAAGGTGATGGCTCAGGCACAGGAACTGGTGGCAAAGGGCAAGAAGAAGGTAACCCAGGACGAACTGGAAGGTACTACTGCCATCCTGAACCGTGCCATCAACACGATGCGCCCTGGCAACCTTGCTGAGATGGAAGACCTCCGGGAACTCTCCGGTCTGCTTCGCCGTGCCGGTTGGCCGGATGACAACACCAGCGAGGAACTTAAGGAAGCTATCAGTTATGGCAGAATGGTTCAGAAATACGTGACCGACGGAAGTGGAACCCACGATATGATTCATGCCGCTGTGGGAAAACTGAAGAAGGCGATGAAACAATAAAAAAGATATAGAAACAACAAAACAATAAAACATTAAAGACAACAAAGACATCATTTAGAATAAACAACATTTAAGTGTAACAAAATCGGCTTAAAAGACGAAAATATCGTCTAAATCGCCAGGTTTGGACGATATTTTCACTCTTTTAGACGATAATGTGACACGAAATGCAAAATTTTGTGTTACTTTGCAATCGAAATTTAAACAATAATAAACCTAGTAAAAATAGAAAATGAGACAGACACAAAAAATCTCAGGCTTTGTACATAGCCAAGCTTATGTAAAAGCCATCGCGTGTTTGGTCCTTGCATGTGGGGGGGCATTACCTACTCTAGCAGCAAGTGAGACCTTATCAAATCCTTCTGTACAATCTGTTCAGCAGAATGGTACCACTATCAAAGGTGTGGTTGTAGATGAACAGGGAGAACCTATTATTGGTGCAAGCGTTGTAGAAAAAGGCAATGCCAAGAATGGCACTGTTACCGATCTTGATGGTAACTATACCTTGCAGATCAAGAAAAGCAATGCTCCTGTTGTAGTTTCCTATATTGGATATAAGAGTATAACCATCGTCAAGGGTGGCAAGGTTACTCTGCAGGCAGACAACAAGCTTCTGGATGAGTTGGTTGTCGTAGGTTATGGTACCCAGAAGAAGGCAACCCTTACTGGTTCTGTATCTTCTATTGGTAGTGACGAGTTGAGTAAGATGGCTGCTACCAATATTACTAATGCCCTGGCTGGTAAGACAGCGGGTGTCATCGCCAATACCCGTACAGGTGAGCCTGGTGCTGATGATGCCAATATTCTTATTCGTGGTAAGGGTACAATGGGTGATACATCCCCATTGATTGTAGTAGATGGTGTTGCCGATCGTTCTTTCGGTCGCTTGAATCCGGATGATATTGAGAGTATTTCCGTATTGAAGGATGCTTCTGCTGCCATTTATGGTGCGCGTGCTGCCAATGGTGTTATCCTCGTTACTACCAAGCGTGGTAAGGCTGGTAAGGTACAGGTGAAGTATGATGGTACGGTATCTTTCTCTCAGCCAACTCGCATCCCTAAGATGTTGAATGCTTATGAGTATGCTACTTATACCAATGAGTTTGATAAGAACCGAGGAGCTGCACTTACCTATCCGGAAGAGGCTTTGCTGAAAATCAAGGATGGTTCTGACCAGATTAGCTTCCCAAATACCAACTGGTGGGATGCTGTAGCACAGGATTGGGCTACCAATACCCAGCATAGTCTTTCTATTAGCGGTGGTACAGAGAAAATGTCTTTCTATACTTCTGCTCAATATATACAGCAGGATCCTATTTACAAGAATAGTCCGCAGAAATATAAGCAATATCAGTTTACCACAAATCTTGATGCACAAATCAACAAGAGCATTAAGTTGAGTATGGACATCTTGGGTCGTCGTGAAACCCGCGACCGTGGTGTACGTTCTACAGAGGATATGTTTGGTTATTTCCTGACTACTAATCCTATGTCGGCACCTTATTATCCTAACGGATTGCTCCGCAAGGGATTCGATGGTGTAACCAATAACGCAGTCTTGATGATTTCTGATATTCCTGGTAAGAGTACCACAACCAATAATACTTTGAATCTGAAGCCAAAGGTTCGTATTGACTTGGATGTACTGACCAAGGGATTGTATGCAGAAGGTTATGCAGCGCTTGACTTCTCGTTTAATAATGGAAAGACGATGAATAATCCATTTGATATCTATCAGTATAATTCTGATACTGACAGTTATGAGAATTTGAGAAGTTCAACAGGAAGTATTTCTGTAGATTCATGGTCATCTAACTCAGACAGAATTACATTGAATGCGCGTATTGGCTATACTCGTAGTTTTGGAGATCATAAGGTAGATGCTTTCGTGTCATACGAGCAGATGAAGTACAAATATAATTCTGTGAGCGGCTATCGTAAGAACTTTCTGTCAACAGCTCTTCCTGATTTGAACTTTGGTGGAACAAAGGATTCAGACAAGGATAATAGTGGCTATTCTGATGAGTTCGCTCGCCAGAACTGGTTCGGTCGTGTGAACTATAACTATAAGGATAAGTATCTCGCAGAGGCAACTTTGCGTTATGATGGTTCCATGAACTTTGCCAAAGGTCATCGATGGGGCTTGTTCCCTTCTTTGTCTGCTGGTTGGGTAATGTCTGAGGAAAATTGGTTTAAGCCTTTGAGTAAAGCCGTAAACTTCTTGAAGTTGAAGGCATCTTATGGTATGATGGGTAATGACAATATTGCTGCGTATCAGTATTTGTCAACTTTCTCATATCGGGCAAATAACCTTTATGCATTCGGAACAACTCCATCTTTGGTGCAGAGTGTGTTTGCTACAACTTCAGCTAATCCATTGGTAACATGGGAAAAGGCTCATTCTTGGAATGCCGGTTTCTCATCTCAGTTCTTGAATGGAATGTTTGGTTTGGATTTCGACTGGTTTAAGTCTGCCCGTCGTGATATCTTGATTACTCGTAATGCTTCTGTTCCAACCTATACTGGTTTGACTTTGCCTTCAGAGAATCTCGGTAAGGTAGATAATACAGGTTTCGAAGCAGTTGCTTTCTATAAGGATAGCAAGGGTGATTTCTCTTGGAATGTATCTGCCAATGTTACTTATGCAAGGAATAAGGTAGTCTATATGGATGAGGCTGTGAAGACTGTGGCTTGGCAGCGTGTGACAGGTCATTCTATGGATGGCTATACACTTTATCATGCCAAGGGCATCTATCAGACTCAGGAGGAAGTAGATAAATCTATTCATTTGCCTGGGGCAAAACCTGGTGACTTGATTTTTGAGGATACCAATGGCGACAAGCAGATAACTTGGGATGATGCTGTTCGTACGGATAAGAGTGCTACTCCACGCTGGATGTTCGGTCTGACTCTCGGTGGTTCTTGGAAAGGTCTCGACTTCACAGCTTTCTTCCAGGGACAGGCTGATGCACAGATTCTCGTGAAGCCAACTATGAATATGGCTAAGGAGTTCTATGATGGCCGTTGGCGAGAAGATGCTTCTGAATCAGAAAGACTCAATGCAAAATATCCACGTGCTTTTATGTCTGTATCTCAGGTTGATACCCGTAATGTGCTGGATTCAGACTGGTGGTTGCGTGATGCTTCTTTTGTTCGATTGAAGTCTATGGAAATAGGTTATACCTTCCCTAAAACTCTGATTCAGCATATAGGCTTGAGCAATGCCCGTATCTACGTGAATGGTAACAATCTCTTCACTATTGATAGTATGAAGATTTTCGATCCTGAGATGACTGATGGAATCAAGGGTTATCCTATTCAGCGTTCATGGACTTTTGGTCTTAATTTAGCATTCTAATATTTAAATAGTAGATAACATGAAATACAATATATTAAAAGGTGGTGCCATTTTCTGTGTGGGTTTGATAATGGCATCCTGCTCCGACTTTCTAGATGTAGATCCTCGTAATAAGATCTCTGATGCTGCAGTCTGGAGTAATGTTGATTTGGCTAATGCCGCCCTTAATGATTGCTACACATATGTAGAGGGTGAAAATGAAAACGGTGTGCCATTCTCAAGCTATACAGATGATGTATATCATCGTACAGGTTATGCCACAGAGGTTTATACTATGGGTACTGTATCTTGTGATAACTATAATGTGGGATACTCAGAGGCTCGTGGTAATACCTGGTATTTTTACTACAAGGCAATTAAGCAGGTAAATGAATTGTTGGAGAATATCGGTAAGGTGCCTGCTTCTGGTAATACAGAGACAACTAAGAAAAAGCAAATCGAGGGACAAGCTTATTTCCTTCGTGCATTCTTCTATCATCAGTTGTATTCGCTTTATGGTCGTGTACCTTTGGTATATCATACATTCGATATTGATTCACAGTGGGAACAGACCCGTGCTCCGATGGATGAGGTAGCTGACTCTATCTGCAAGGATTGTGATCGTGCAGCCGATATCTTACCTGTACAATATGCATCGAGTGATGACTTCGGTCGTGCTACCAAGGGTGCTGCTCTTGCGGTGAAGGCTCGTACTTTGCTTTATAAGGCAAGTCCTCTCTTTGGAACTCCTTCTAAGGAACGTTGGCAGGCTGCTGCTGATGCCAATAAGGCAGTCATAGATTTAAATGCTTATAGTTTGCCTTCTGTCAGCAATGCTGATGATTATGCGGCTTTGTTCTATGATGCAGAGAATCCGGAGATCATCTTTGAGAAGCTTTATAATACCAAGGATCCAGAGGGTGGTGCATTAAACTATCTTTTCCAAGCTCCTATGGGTGCCTTTGCTGGCGGTCATGGTTGGGGTGTATGGTTGCCAACTTATCAGGCTGCTGATGTTTATGAGAATGCTGATGGTAGTAAGTTTGAAATGAAGGACGTCAAGGAGTATTCTATCAAGAAAGCTGAGGTTACTGATGCGGGCGTTGTTTATAATAATGCAACCATTCAAGCAACTACCCAGTCGCCATACGTAGGTCGTGAGTTGCGTTTCTATGCTAACTTTATCTATGATGGCTCGAAATGGGGATATGGTGATGACAATCGTGAAATTGGTGTGTTTGAACCAGGTGAAGAAGGTGTAAAAGGTGGTAATTCTTCTGCTCTCAATACAGATGATGAGTACTGGAATGCAACCAAGACCGGATACTATATGAAGAAGTTCCTGAATCCTGCTTACAATACAGATCAGGAGGATGAGGTGGATACTACTCCTTGGATTTTCTTCCGCTTGGCTGAAATCTATCTGAACTATGCTGAGTGCCAGATGGAGCTTGGCAATAAGGCTGAGGCTTTGAAGTATATCAATTTGGTTCGTCAGCGTGTAGGACTTCCTGCTGCAACTGGTAAGGACTTGCGTGCTGAATACGAATATGAGCGTCGTGTAGAGTTGATGTTCGAGGGACAACGTTTCTTCGATCTCCGTCGTTGGAAGAAAATGCCAGAAACATATTCTGGGGATAATCTTCCTACAGCTATGAAGATCTATAAGATGAAGGATGGTACCATGCTTTATACACATGATGAAACTGTTCTTCAGCAGCGTAGCTTCAGGGATGCTATGTATTGGATGCCGGTACCTCGTTATGAGTTGAACAAATGTCCAAACTTGGATGGTGCTCCTTATGAAGGAACTCAGAAGTAGCGAGATAGTCTCGTTTTACTGAATTATATTCGCCCAATAGCAAAACACATAAGCTATTGGGCGATATTTTTTCAACTCTTTAGATTTCTGTATCTAATCAAAATCAACTTAAAACATAAATCATGAAACAAGTTAAACAGAATACGAGGAGCGTGGCAATATTGTCTTTGTTCCTTTTATTGTTATTGGGCAGTTGCTGTTCCAGTAATGATTCCATAGGAACTGATATTCCTGATAATCCCAAACCTTCGGAAGTGAAGGTGATGGATAAATCAAAGATTGTTGATTATAACAAGTATCATTGTCCTGCTAACTGGAATGAAGGATTTGAAAAGGGACCTGATTACATGCTCCGCAGCGATGCCAGATGGTCGTGGTGGAGAATGAAGCAGAGCGAGCACTTCTTTGTATTTTGGGAGCCTGGATTTGGAGATGATCCTAATGCAGAATCTGTACCGGAGGCTTTGCGTGTGGATATTGATGACTTGTTGCAGAAGGCTGAGCAGTTCTATAAGACCAATGTAGAGAAACTCGGTATGGCAACTGTGGGACAGGGAAAATCGGTTCTTGATAATCATAAGATGCAGATTTATCTCCTTTTTCAGACAGAATGGCTTGCTACTGGTTCCGGCTATGATGACAAAATCGGTGCCCTTTGGGTAAATCCATCTACCTGCAAGCCGGTTGGTTCAACCATCGGTCATGAGATAGGGCACTCTTTCCAATATCAGGTTTCTGCCGACAAGCTCTTCACGGGTGAGGCTATGCCAATAGATAAGGCTGATGGTTCTCAGTTGGTGCCTGCAGGTTTCCGTTATGGCTTTGGTGAAAATGGAGCAGGTGGTTGTGCTTATTGGGAGCAATGTGCTCAGTGGCAGTCGTTCCAGGATTATCCTAACGAGTGTTTCGACCAGGATGCTCATTATGCTGTTTGGCTGAAGAATCATCATCGCCACTTCAACCATGAGTTCATGCGTTACGCCAGCTACTGGTTCCAGTATTGGTTTACTGAAAAGCATGGCATTACGTCATACGCCCGTATCTGGAAAGAAAGCAAATATCCTGAGGATCCTCTCCAGACTTATATGCGCATCTATTGCAACAATAGTCTTGATGTCCTCTACAAGGATTTGTATGAGTATAGTGCTCATTGTGCTGATTATGATTTCAAGGCTGTGCATCAGTATAAGAAGGAGGCGGCTATCAATTACTCTACCAAGCTTTATAAGAGCAATGGTTATTATCAGGTGGCTTATACTAACTGTCCGGGTACAACAGGTTTCAATCTCATTCCGCTGAATGTTCCTGTTTCAGGCAAGGTAAGTGCTACACTTGAGGGGTTAGCTCCTGGTTCTGCTTTGGCAGTTGCAGATCCTGGTACTGTGGTAGATGGAGATGGTAATGCCAAAAGTAATGTGACCAAGTATAATTCACAGAGCAACACTCAGAAGAATTATCGTTATGGTTTTGTGGCAATCACCAAGGATGGAAAGTCTCATTATGGAGAGATGCATACAGGCAAGAAGGGCACAGCAACCTACGAAGTTCCTGCCAATACAGAGCGATTGTACCTCTGTGTACTGGCTGCTCCTGATAAGTATAATCGTAATGCCTGGGATGATGATGAGACCAATGATGAGCAATGGCCTTATCGTGTGAAGTTCTCGGGTACAGACTTGCTCGGCAACGTGACGATACCTGAAGGCGACCCTACTGATTTGGAGACTTCACTTGAGGTAAGTCTTGACGCAAGCAGCGAAAGCTATCCTCTGCATACCTTCAATCTCTTGAATAATGGTGTCATGGAGAAGATTGCAAAGGCATTCAAGTTGCAGCCTTCTGAGATTGCAAGTGCTACATTGGAGGCTGGCGATGTGAAAGCTGAGGGCTTTACGGGTCCTGCTGATGGCAAGGTGGCTGTGGGCTTGACCAACCCTGATGGTTCAGTATCTTATGCATACTCTGCCAATGGAATCGGCTTCTGGATTGCAGAAGATGGTTCTGCCGGTGTTTGGGGAGACGGAACGAAAATCTCACTTCGAATATGATACCGGTGGCTACGCCCTGACTGTGGGGCATAAGCCTGGTGCTTCTGAAAAGGGCAAGACTTATATCATCAAACCAACCATGGTTTATAATAAGAATGGTAAACAGCATAAGGCTGTTATTACCATCAAGATGAAATTCGCATAGTTAATATAGTTAGTTCCGTTGCTGACGTAAAACTGTTGTTTTGCGAATGCAACGGAACTTTTTTGTTTCTTTGCTTATGTTGATAACACTCTCGTTTCTTCTTTTAATACGTACGCATCCGAAGCGTAAGATGTGTTGTCTTAATACCCTATAACTCATTACTTAAACAGTTATACTTCTACGTTTATTTGGCTTGAACTTCTTGATTTGTATAGTTGCTGCCATATGCCGGAAACATTGCTGCCATATGCCAGCAATCTTGCTGGCAATTGCCGACAACCTTGCTGGCATATGGCAGCAATCGCATACATCTAATTCTTTAAGGCGATAGATTGGTCTTCTCACATCATATCAGCTATGTGTTTTAGCCTTTTAAGAATACTAAAGAAAGCATTCTTTCATCAAAATAATAAAGAAATACCTCAGTTCGGGATAACGAACTCTATCTAAAGGCTTTATAATGTTTTTATATA
>OKSF01001486.1_pt1 | contig 18753 bp, 11 predicted proteins | sample 1606061 | NCBI WGS metagenome assembly OKSF01 (sample SAMEA3541567, study PRJEB24748) | human gut metagenome | biome: human gut; feature: human-associated habitat; material: faeces | place: China | collected 2012 | reverse complement strand
ATAAGCGATGGAAAGAGCCTGACGGATCTTTGTGTTGGAATGCTTTCATCAAATCTACCGCAACAAGCCTTACCTGATCCAACAGAATTTCCCCATTATCACCACGTAAAGATACCCCATAGCATGATCCAGCCTCCACCTCATTAATTACTAAATAATTAATATATGGTAAACAAGGCAATAAGACATTCCGAAAACGATCACTCTCTTCCGAGACTACATCCACGGAAGTCTCATAGCCTTTTTGCTGCAATTCATGAAAAACACGGGCTGCTTTCAATTGATAGAATTTATCCGGTTCCTCCAACTTATCCAATAACAATAGATATCCTAAATGAAAAATCTTAGCAGGAACATCTATTTGATCTATATATTCTATACCAAACTCTGCGTTCGCTCCTCGATTATGAAAAAACGTACGGGTTGTACCCGCTTTGGCCACCATAACATCTGTATAAGATGTAGGAACACTGGATAACTGACATAAATATTTCGCATTTATCCTTTGTTCCATGACTGTTTTCAAGATCAAGTCCCCATACGCATCTTTTCCTATACAACCAGCAGCATACAAAGGCAATCCACTCTGCAATTTTGCCAAATCCATCAAAACATTGTGAGCACATCCTCCTAATCCAACTTCTTCTTTTTCGATAGAGACCAAATTTCCCGGAGCAGGATAATAAGGAATAAATTTGATCAAATCGGCCAGCCATGTCCCAGCTGCAATAATCCCCGTCCTCATTGCTTTACTTTATTATTACTCTCAAACAGTTTGATATGATCTGCTACAGCATTCTTTGACGCACACTTTATTTTTTCTTTTAATCCAATGTACCCCAAATCAGTCTCATTTTTCATGCACTCACGTAACTCATCCATTATACGCAATTGAATAGCAGTCGCTACATTTACCTTACTAATCCCATTATGAACACAATCCTTAAAGTCAGCCTCACTAGTACCCGATCCTCCATGTAGAACTAAAGGAATTGGATTCCGGTCTTTGATCTCTTTTAGTCGTTGGATATTCAAGTTAGGTGTAGCTGTATATTTCCCATGTAAATTACCTATAGAAATAGCAAGGGCATCAATGCCTGTTTCTTGTACAAATCGGATTGATTCATCTACATCTGTAAACGTATTCACATTATTATCCCATTCCACCGTATCAGTATCACCAACTTTCCCTAATTCAGATTCAACTGCTACACCAAAAGCCTTGGCCATTTGGACTACTTCACGAGTAACTCGGATATTCTCTTCTAAAGGTAGGGTAGAACCATCAATCATGACAGATGTAACCCCTAAGCGAATCGCCTGCGCACAAGTATTGAAACTTAATCCATGGTCTAGATGAACAGCGACGGGAACAAAGGAGCTGCGAGCCGCATCCACAAACATAGGTATCATCTTCTCTAATGGCGCACAAGGGAACTGTACTTCCGCTAGTTGTAAAATAATAGGAGAGTTCAATTCCTCCGCAGCCATTATCGCTCCTTCCACATTTTCTAAACTTAAGCAATTAAATGCTCCAACAGCATAACCATTTTGATAAGCATCTGCTACAATTTCTCTCAATGAAACTAACATAAACAATATTTTTTGTACAAAGAATCAATCAACAAATTCACTAGAAGGAGGGGTTGCCCCTTCACCTATTCCCCAGCCCTTATTAGGACGGTTGCCCATTAACAGTTCCAATGTTCCACCTTCCATGATATTCTCATGGGTAAACCAGGTCTTATCATACTCTACTCCATTCAATTTAGCGGACTGGATGTATTTATTTTCCCAAGAAGCTCCATGAGCAATCACCGTAAACACTTTTCCATTCGCCAGCCGAATCTCTGATCTCTCAAACAAAGGGCTACCTATCGTATAAACTGGCACACCCGGAGATACCGGATAAAAACCTAATGCGGAAAAAACATAGAAGGCAGACATCCCCCCACCATCTTCATCGCCGCAAATTCCCATCAAATCATTCCGGAACCAACTTTCCATAAGCATACGGATCCGTTTTTGCGTCTTCCATGGCTGACCCGCATAATTATATAAATAAGGAATATGGAAACTGGGCTCATTACCCATGACAAATTGCCCCACATTACCGGTAGCATCAGGATGCACGGCATAATACTGCCATTTAGATCGCTTCATGCTTTCTACAAATAATTGATCTAATTTTTCCGTGAAAGGTTCCTCCCCTCCAAATAAATCAATTAGATCTTGAATATGGTGATGTACATCCCAGTTATATGTCCAAGCATTATTCTCATCATAATAAGCTCGAGAACCAATACCTCCTGAAAAAATATAGTCAAATGGTTCTATAAAATTCCCATCCTTGTCTTTTGGATGAAAAAAGTTCGTCTCCTTATTAAAGACTTTTCGGTAATTGTAAGAACGTTTATTGAAGAAATCATACTCTGTCTCTTTTTTTAGATATTTGGCCAACTGAGCAATGCACCAATCATCGTAAGATGCCGCAGTAGTAACCGCAACAGCTTGCCGCTGCTCAAAAGGGCCAACCATTGGGAAAACCTCCTTTTCTCCCGGATGTAAGGCTGGGAACCAACCATGCTCATGATAGAAATCATCCAACTCTGTCTTAGGTCCCAAATACCATGGGATCATGGATTCATTCATTACCGTATGCCTCATTCCCTCAAATGCCTTCTCCACATCAAACTGCAATCCTTTATGTAACGCATCCACAAAAACACCTGCTACATGATTTCCATTCATGCAATGAGCGTCGCCAAACACACATGGGAAAGTTGACATCCAGCCCGATTGCTCATACATGCGAATGTAGGAGGAAAGCTTCTGTTCCTGAGCTTTCGGGTTTAACAGAACTTGTAATGGATGAAGCGCAAGATAAGTATCCCATACCCAATCATCTACCCAAAAATCCACTCCTCCGTCCTCATGGACTTTCCCATCATATCCACTAAAGTACTTTCCATCCTCCGAAATATTAATCATCCTTTCATGCGCCCGATATAATGACGTATAAAAAACGGTCTTTTGATCTTCTGTGCCCCCATCTATCACAATTTTAGACAAAGCTTTATTCCATTCTTGCTTTGCTTGGCCAGCAACTCGATCCAAATCAAAATCAGCAATTTCTTCTCTCAAATTTTTCCGGGCCTGTTCGACACTAATATAAGAGATTCCATACCTCACCTTAATTTCCTTCACGGAAGAATCAAAAGAAATAGACTTTGCGCAGATCTTTTCCCAATCAAGAGAAGACACACTTAACGGATCTTGATCAAACTCCAAATAAAAGTAATGCTTAATCCCGTTATAAATCTCATAGCCGCTCAAGGCTTTATTTGCCCAAATCAAATCGCCTTTAGCGTTTGTTCTCAATATTATTTGGGGGTTATCTTCTTTTTCAAAAGCAAATGAATAGATAGCCGACTTTTTCATTGGAGCAAAGCGAGCTTCTATCTCGTAATCATCCAAAAAAACAGAGTAAAAATAAGGTTTGGATATTTCATGATCATACCTATAATCAAATGCCCCCTTTGAAACATCCAAATTGCCACAATAAGGCATAAGCAATAAAACATCCCCCCTACGGTGAGAAGGCACATTCAACGGTAACCCACGCATCCGATCTGTAACAAAATCATGATGCCCGGGAATCATCCTAAGCATGCTATTAGGCTGATGAGTCGTAGGAAAAGTAGGAACAAGCAAATGGCTTATATTTCCTATACGGGTGTTCACATAGTCTACGGGAGCGTTTTCTGATTGCGCATCCAATGCGAACACCCCACACGCAAACAAAAAAACTCTCATCCAAAAACACTTCGATTTATTCATTTTCGCATCAATTTTAATATTTAAGACTTGCTGTTATTCTACACTTTATGGTGTATACTCCACGGTGCCTTTTGAATTCACCGTATATCCCCATTGTTTAATATAATATTCTCCCTCCAAGAAAGGATCCCCATGCTCCTTTAATAAGCTGAACAGTTTTTCATCCAATTGTTCTTGAAGATGCTTATAGCCTACTTCATGAACCAAATTTCTCAATTGATACGGATCCTCTTGATTATCATATAAAAGCCAAGGGCCTAATAAATCCCGAACATACGTATACCTCCTAGTTCGTACACCCCTATACTCTTTTCCTCCTTTATCTCTTTCCCATTCCCCAAAAGGTGCGATACATTCGATCAAGGCCATTTCCGTAAAATCAGTAATTTCTCCCCGTAATATAGGAGACAAATCTTTCCCTTCAACAGACTCAGGTACAGTCACATTTGACATTCCAAGCAATGTAGGCATTATATCAACAGAACTTAAGATCGTTTCAACCTCCTTACCTTTTTTCCCAAATATAGCCGGATACTTTAATAGGAAGGGAACCATTATACTCTCTTCATAAGGTTTTTGCTTACACTCCAATCCTTGAGAGCCTAACATATCCCCATGATCTGACGTGAGTACAAATATCGTATCCTCCTCCACCCCCAAACGTTTAATCGCATCTTGAAGCATACCTACACATCGATCCAAAGCCGTTATATGCGCATAATATCCTTTTAAATCACGAGTCGCTTTCTCTTTCATCTGATCCGGGACATTCGGACGAAGAGTTATGTCCTTATCTTTATATAAATTCAAAAATTCTTCCGGTACAACCTCATAAGGGCTATGAGGTGGTCCCCAAGACAGGAACAAGACAAATGGCTTTTCCCCATTAGCATGCTCTTCCATGTAATGTACCGCCTCTTCTGTTTGTGCAAAAGCATCATACCCTTTCCAATATTTTTTTTCCGGATTATTATTGTCATAATAAGCAGAATGCATATAATTATGCGTACACTCCAAGACCTTGAAGAAATCAAAACCCTGCCTATGTGTCTCAGGAATATAATTACTTCTTCCATTCCCATTTACATGCCATTTCCCTATATATCCTGTATCGTAACCAGCGTTTTTATATACCTTTCCTATAGAAACCGAATCAGGATCCAAGGTTACATCATTCAAAAACAGTCCATGCGTATGGGCATATTGCCCTGTTAACAAAGAGCCACGATAAGGAGTAGATACTGGCATGCAAGACACCGTATGCTTAAATACCAAACTCTCACTAGCCAATTTATCTATATTTTCAGTAATAACATCGTTATTTCCCGCAAATCCTGCATCTTGGGCACGCCACTGATCCGCGAAGACATATACCAAATTAGGTCTTTTACCTCTCCGCTTATCATTCCTCGCTACAGAGGTGCAAGATCCCGACAACAAAAAAGTCCCCGCCGCCAATGTTGCGCTCTTTATGAAATCTCTTCTCGAAGTATCCATCGTATATCATTTTATATACCTAAACCTATTCAAAAAACTCTCCATCTTGTTCAAAGTATCATAATAATAAACATTATTATTTCTACCATGATTAAAAAAACCATGTTGCTGATCCTCATACAAGTATAGATCACATACATTTCCTAATTCCAACATATTATCCCTATATTTTTCCATCGTTTCCACAGGAATTAAATTATCATTTGTCCCTAAGAATATTATAGTTGGAGGTAATCCTTCCTTTATATTGTAATAAGGAGAAAATTCCTTATAATGCTTTTTTACTCGATCATAACCATATCCTTCGGGGCCATTATCCAACACTGGATTAAACAACACCAACAAATTCGGCTTACAGCTTACGGATAAATCATCCGTAGCGTCATTAAAACCATCTATTGATGCGATTGCCGCTGCCAAATGACCTCCGGCTGAGCCTCCGGAAACCACTATGCTATCACTCTTGATACACAAGCTGTCCGCATTTTTTCTTATATAACGAATAGCGGATTTCGCATCAGAAAGACAAACAAAAGGCGATACCTTATGCCTACCCTGAACCCTATAGTTAACACGAACTGTTATCAACCCTTTCTTAACAAAATGGTCGGCTTGAGGCTTGAAATGAGCGATATCTCCAGCTATCCATCCCCCTCCAAAATAAAACACAATCGCCGGTCGTTTTTCAGAAGCTTTCATATCATCCGGATAATCGATATACAACTTCATTTGCAATGAATCGACTGTTTTATATACCACTTCTACACTCCTTGCTTGCAAGGATAAGCAAGTAAATAATTGCGACATTAGTATGACTATTAATATCCTCATATTCTTATTTAAAATAAACGTCATTAATCTTTTTCATCTCTTCACAACTCTCATCGTCATCACCATATTCTTTTTTCAACCTCAATAATTCAAGTTTCAATTTGTTTATTAAGAATTGGTTCTGGGGATCATTATAAATATTATGCATCTCTTTTGGATCTTTTTCCAAATCATACAGTTCCCATTCTGGAGCTATCGTACCATCTTTGGTTCCGATTTTCCCAAGAGATCTTGCATAATAATAAATCAACTTATATCGATCCGTACGTATTCCATAATGAGCTGTCGCATTATGAGCGCCATCTCCTTGCATCCAATAACGATAATACATAGACTGTCGCCATTCCGGAGAAGCCTTTCCTGATAAATTATCCCGAAAACTTTTTCCTTGCATATAAGCAGGCGTATTCTTAACCCCCGCATAATCCAAGAACAAAGGAGCAAAATCTATATTTAAGATAATATCATCATTTATTCCTCCCGCTTGAATTTCTTTCGGATAGCGAATCAAAAACGGCATACGAAGACTTTCTTCATACATCAACCGTTTATCAAACCATCCATGTTCCCCTAAAAAGAAACCTTGATCTCCAGTATAAACGACTATTGTATTTTCCGTTAAATTGTTCTCATCCAAAAATTTCAAGATTCGACCAACGTTCTCATCTACTCCCGCTACACAACGTAAATAATCCTTAATATAAATTTGATAAGCCCAATGTCTGAATTCATCCCTGGACTTATCCGATGGAATCGGAGTTTTCAAGTCATTTTTATTCATGAACTCTAGCCCCATTCGTATCTCAGAAGTATATTTTCCTTTACTTTCATAAGCATCGAGCAAATTAGATGGCTCGGGAACATTCACTCCTTCCAACAACCCCTTAAAGCGTTCGGCAGGTTGCCAAGGTCTATGAGGAGCCTTAAAATGGCACATCAAGAAAAATGGCTTATTCTTATCCACATTCTCCAAATAGGAAATGGCCTCATTTGTTATGACATCGGTACTATGCCCCTTATGAACTTTTCCTATAGCCCCTTCCCCCTCTTTATTTGCGACATCACGCCAATTCCCTTTTTCGATCAATATCGGATCATGGTATCGGCCTTGCCCTGGAAGAACTTTATAATAATCAAACCCACTTGGCTCTGTTCCTAAATGCCACTTCCCGACAATAGCAGTCTGATAACCGGCACACTGCAACTCCTTTGCCACATTCGGCAAATCTCTCGAGAGACGATCACCTAATGTATATACTCCATTTTTTTGACTATATTGCCCTGTTAAAATAGCCGCCCTACTAGGGGTACTTATCGAATTGGTTACAAAACAATTATTCAAACGAACGCCTTCTTTGGCTATCCGGTCTATATGGGGTGTCGGAAGTACTGATGATAATATCCCACCATAAGCACTAACAGCTTGAGAGGTATGATCATCAGACATAATAAAAATGATATTAGGAGCCTTATTTTCTGAATGTGCGAAAAAAAAGCTAACCTCTACAAAAACGAATAAACCCGTAGAAAATATCTTATACATACTAACGATTAATTAAAATTCGATAAAGAATAAGGATAGTCATCCTTACTATATTGTTTATCTCTAAGAGGATCAGATACCATATCAAATCGTAAAGTTCCTCCTTGAATTATATCCTCATGACGAATAAATAAAGGAGAATATATATCTTCATTTAAATAGGTTTGTCCCACGAACCTGTTTTTTTCGCAATTTCCCGGAGCAGAGATAACAAATTTTTTCCCATTAGATAAAGAAAGTATCACCTTATCAAAGATAGGGCTTCCTAAAATATATTCCCCAGAACCCGGACAAACAGGATAGAATCCTAAGGCGCTAAACAAATACCAAGAGGATGTCTGTCCATTATCCTCATCGCCGCAATAACCATTAGGAGTTGAATTATACAAACAATCCATAATTTTCCGAACCCAATATTGAGTTTTCCAAGCCTCTCCAACGTATGTGTACAAATAGGGAAGATGTTGGGCCGGTTGATTTCCATGAGCATATTGACCAAATCCCGCTTGATGCATTTCCGCAATCTCATTAAAGCTACGATCATATAAGCTAAATTTGGGAGGACGTGTAAACACAGAATCCAATTTGGAGATAAACCGCGACTTTCCACCCATTAAACTAACCAAACCTTGCATATCATGAAAAACACTCCAACTATATTGAATCGCGTTACCTTCCGTATAAGGACCACCCCAGCGATACGGATCAAATGGAGAATGCCATTCCCCATTAAGCATGCGCGGACGCATAAATCCTGAAATAGAGTCATAAACATGAGAATAATTCATCGCACGTCTCTTAAACTCAATAGCATCATCTGTTTCTCCTAACAAATCCGCTAAGCGCATCGCACAAAAATCATCATAAGCATATTCCAATGTCATTGAAACAGCTTGAGGATATTTAGGGTAAGGGACATAACCTAGCTTATTATAATTTTCCCAGCCATATCTTCCCATAAAAGATCGTGGAGCATCCATGGAACATTCTTTACGAACCGCCTCCAATGCCTTTTGGGCATCAAAGTCCCGGATACCTTTTACGTAAGCGTCGCTAATTAAAGAAACCGCATGGGCTCCAATCATCGAATTCCGATAACCCGGACTTATCCAGTTCGGGAGCCATCCTCCCTCCTCATAAATATTAATCAATGCTTGCATCAACTTCCCTGTCAACTCAGGGAACAACAAGGTATAAAAAGGATGAGCTGATCGGAAAGTATCCCAAAAGCCATTATCGCTGAACATGAATCCTTTATGCACTTGCCCATCATAAGGGCTAAAATAAACAGCTTCCCCTTTCTCATCATACTCATAAAACTGACGAGGATATAAAGAAACTCTATACAAATTTGAATAAAAAGTTTTTTTCTGTTCTTCAGTTCCACCTTCAACGTTAATACGTCCCATCAAATCTGCCCAAACCAATCTTGACTTTTCTTTAACTTGCATAAAATCCAAGTCACCAATCTCTCGCTTCAATGTTAACTCCGCTTGTTCCACGGAGATATACGATGAGGCCACTTTTACAGAAACTCGATTACGACTATTTTCAAAACATAAATAAGCCCCAACATAAGAAGACTCTAACTCTTTTTTTTGTTCATAAATTCCATTCTTGTTCCAAACTCCACAATCAGAAAAGTCAGAATCAAATACCATCACGAAATAATTCGCAAAATTCGAAGGTACGCCTCCCGCATTATTCTTACAAAAACCAACTATCTTCCGTTCTTCCGGAATTATCTTTATATGTCCTCCTTTATTGAAAGCATCTAATATCACAAAACGATCCCTATTATCATTAAAAGAGAATTGCAAATACCCACATCGTTCCGTTGCGGTCAATTCAGCATCTACATTATAGTCTGCCAAATGCACTTTATAATAATAAGGAGTAGCAAATTCATCCGAATGATAAAAACGAGATGAACGTTCCGTATCTTTTGTTCTCAATGAACCTGTAACAGGCATGATCGAGAAAGCACCATAATCACCAATCCAAGGGCTTGGCACATGTGTTTGCTTAAACCCCCGAATAGAATCTGACTGATAAGTATATACCCAAGGATCATCCATCAAGCCAGTTTGCGGTGTCCAAACATTCATACCCCAAGGCTGCGTAACCGCAGGGTACGTATTGCCATGAGAGAAAGCTCTATTCGAGTTTGTCCCTATTAAAGTATTAACATAGCTCAAACCTGATGCTCCTGCGCCCTTCTGACCCGAAACATTAACACATGATACAGATAACAACAAGAACAAGCTGGTACAATATAAAAAATATTTCATAAATCACCTTATTTATTAAATTTCAAATTAATCCACCCATAAACCAGGGCGAGTCTCATACAAAGGAAATCCCGTGACACGATCATTCTGATCGCATCTGCGACGTGTCCACCATGGATGATCTTTTGTTTCCTTTTGCCAATTCACCAAAAGCTTAGCTAATTCTTTCCCAACTTCCCGATATTCTTTAACATCCGCCACATTATTAAATTCACCCGGGTCTTTTTCTAAGTCATAAATTTCTATCATCGGACGAGGCGAGCTAAACAAAAGAGCCTGCTCTTTACTTAAAGTCCCCTCTTTTTGAGCTATTTTCAAATCGTACCAACTCAAACTTGAGCCTAAATCCATCGTCGTACCATGAGGAAGTTCATAATATGCATTATAAATAAGTTTATATTTCTCGGTTCTTACGCAACGAATATATTCATCCGTATCATGCCAATTCCTTTCAGAAAAAACATAGTCTCGCCCTCTCTTTGTTGAATCAAAAAGTAATTCTTTAAAACTTTTCCCATAGATAGTGTCTATCATATTAATTCCTGCCAAATCCAACAAAGTAGGAGCTAGATCCACAGAACTCACCAGCCCATTACTATGCACCGTATTAGGGACGATATGTTTATCCCATACAAAAATGAGAGGTGTTTGAATCCCTGTATCGTACAAAGAACCTTTACAACGAGGAAAAGGACGGCCATTATCACTCATAAATACAATTATCGTATTTTCCAGCAATCCTCTTTTCTCCAATTCTCCCAACATAATTCCTACATTTCGATCCATACGGGAAATCTCATCATAATAATCTGCCATATCCCTTCTAGTATCCACTGAATCCACCAAAAACGGAGGTACTTTTACTTCCTCTGGTTTATTTACTTGAGGACAAACCTCTCGATTATAAGGTCGGTGAGGATCAATAAAGCCAACCCAAAGAAAAAAAGGTTGTTCTTTACTATCATCCAAAAACTTTCGATAATTATGGTACAACTCATCAGTCAAATCTCCCTGATTAGGTTTATATCCCCCTTTAATTATATGGGTAAATTGCTTATCACCGTTAGGTCCCCAATGTGTTTTAAGCATCACTCCCGTCGAATAACCTGCTTGACTAAAATAATAGGGCATCATTTTTGTAGAATCATCCAAAGGATTGTGTAAGTCCTCCGTTCCTATTGTATGAGCAAACAGGCCAGTCATCATACTCGTTCTAGAAGGACTAGATTGAGGAGAAGTAAGATAAGCCTTTTCAAAACGTATCCCTTCTTTTGCCAATTTATCAATATTAGGTGTCTTAATACCATTATTACCATAACACCCAAAATCCATACCCGCATCATCTGCAACAAAAACGATTATATTGGGTAAGCCTTTATCTGATTTTTCGCTCCCATAGGCAACCGATGACATTATAGGAAGCGAAACTACCATTAATACTTGTTTTTGAAAATTTCTCATAACTAAAAGATCCATTCTTAACCCATTTATAAAATAAATTCGTAGATGAGAAGGAATACAGGATTCCCTTTCTAAATTCTGTATTCCTTCTTTACATAATAATTTAAATTACAGTCTAGTATCCAGGATTTTGCTCCAATTCATTCAGAAGGATCTCATCGGGTGGAATCGGAAGCAATAACATATATTCCTCAAGTAAATATGTATTAGCACTCAAATATGGTTTCATAGATTTTTCTCTTGCCCCATGAGCTTTGAGAACCTCTAATGCCTTACCTGTTCGCTTTAAATCATACCAACGTTGATTTTCAAAGCAAAATTCTACTCGTCTTTCTTTTTCTATCAATTCAGAAAGCTTAGCTTTATTTAAATCCTTAGGCATATCTATTCCAGCACGGTTACGGACTTGTTCTACAAAAGGTATAGCTTTAGCCGTTTCTCCTTGTTCATTTAATGCCTCTGCCAACATTAATAACACATCCGCATAACGAAGAACTGGAAAATTATCACTACAACGATTATCAGAAGCAGTCACCGGTGATTTGAATTTACAACAATATGGAATATTCCGTTCTATCCCATCCCAGTCTTTACCGTACCAATAACCAATAGAGGCATCTTTTCTCTTATCTCCTACCTCAAAAGCTTCTATTAAATCAGTTGTAGGCTGGTTCCAACCATGATGTCCATTATTAATATTAATATTCGGTCTATGTGTAATATCACCTTTTGATCCCCAAGGTGCAAAAAAGAAACAAAACTGATTAGATAAATCTTTATTATTTTCAGAATATTGTATCGCATAAATAGTCTCTATATAATCTTTATTAGATGGATTAAATAAATCCGAATAATTAGGAAGCAAGCTATATTTCTTCATATCAAGCACCTTTTGCAAAACAGTTTCAGTCTCTTTATATCTTTGTAGAGTTAAATAAACTTTTCCCAATAAAGTCAAACTTGCCGCATGATTAGCACGTCCTGTCTCTTCTTTATCTTTAGCTATCTCAAAAAGAGCAACAGACTGATTCAAATCTAATATGATTTGATCATAAATAACAGACTCTTCAGAACGTTTTATATTAACTGCATCTTGAGAAGATATAGGTTCTACAACTAAAGGAACCCCACCAAATTGTCTAACCAAATTAAAATAGTATAATGCCCTTAGAAAATACCCTTCTCCTAAACAACGTTCTTTATATCCACCTGTTTTCCATATAGAAGCGTCTGATTTCAAAATTTCATAAATCAATTTATTACAACGAGTAATCCCATCATATGAAGTATTCCAAAAACTCGTGTTATAACCATCATTTGCTGTCACCTGAAATAAATCAGCATTTCTTCTCTCTAGCCCACCTCCATCATGAGGACAATATTGGAAACTTGAGTTATCTGATGGAATCTCAGATAATACCCAAAAGGCCTCTTTATAATAATTCCTCATAGGTACATAACAACCATTAGTCAATAGTATATATTCATTTTCAGACTTATAAAAATTACCTTCATTTAACGTTGTCTCTGGATATATTTCAAGGAATCCAGAAGAACATCCAAAACATAATCCAATAAGGATAATTATATATATGTGTTTCATACGTTTTTTATTTGATAATCAAAATGTTAAATTCAATCCTAAAGAAATTGTTCTTGCCAACGGATATGAAGTCATATCAAATCCGGATGCTAATGTATTATTAAAATCTAGATGCTTACCTTCAGGATTAGTGCCTTTATATTTAGTAAAAGTAACTAAATTTTGAGCTGTCAAGTAAAATCTACATGATTTAATAAAACCAGAATTTAAAATTAATGAAGACGGCAAAGAATAACCTAATGTCAAATTTGAAATTCGTAGAAAAGAAGCATCTTCAATCCATAAACTATTCATCTTATGTCCATAACTACCTGGGGCAGGTGGAACTCCATAATGCAAGCCATCTCCTGGCATCTGACTACTTTTCCAACGATTAATCCATTCCGACCCAACATTAAAGAAACCTTGTAAGTTATCTACAGTTTGTCTTAAACCATTAATGACATCACCTCCATGCTGTCCATTCATTACCAATGTTAGATCCCACTCTCTCCAAGAAAAACTGTTTGTAAGTCCATAAATAAAATCAGGATGAGGATTTCCTATAACAGCAAAATCTAAAGGTCCAGAGATACTCCCATCGCCATTTAAATCTTTAAATTTTATAGCACCTTCATAAGCAGATGGATATTTTACAACTTCTGGATTTTTTAAATCTTCTGCAGTGTAAAGCCCATCAAATACATACCCAAAAAATTGTCCTATAGGTTTACCAACAACAGTTACATGAGAACTGGATCCATCGCAATTTCCAGACAATATTTGAGCATCATCTTTTCCATTAATAGAAATAACTTTATTTCTATTTAACGACAAATTAAAATTCATATTCCATTGAAAATCCCCCTGTATAGGAGTAACATTTAAAGACAACTCAAAACCAGAATTTCTCACATTCCCCCTATTAACAACTTGAGAATTAAATCCAGTAATTGCGGGTATACGATCTGACAATAACATATTATTACTAATGCGATGATAGTAATCCAAAACCAAAGATAAACGATTATCGAAAAATCCTAAATCAAACCCAGCATCAACTTGAGAAGACTCTTCCCATGTTAAGTTGGGATTACTAATTCCGACTTGTGCACCAGAAACGATATTGTCAGAGAAAACATATGATCCCGCACCTATAGATGCCAAATGAGCATAATTACCTATATTATTATTACCACTTTTGCCCCAAGATAAACGAATTTTCAAATTATTAATTAAATTATCCTGTAAGAAATCCTCCTCTGTAACTCTCCATGCAGCCGCAAAAGAAGGAAATATAGCAAATCTATTCTCTGGTCCAAATCGAGAAGATCCATCAGAACGAATAGTTGCAGTAAACAGATATTTATCAGAAAACGAATAATTAGCACGACCTATATAAGAAATCATACTCCATTCATTTATAGATTGCCCCCACGCATTAATAGCTTGAGCTGCATTAATAGTCTGTATAAAATCATTTGGATAAGGATTAGCTGATATATTTATAATATCACTCTTACTTTTTTGAGCTGTATAACCAGCCAAAACATCTATTCGATGTTTCTTATTAAATGTTTTATTATAAGTAATTGTATTTTCTATCAACCAATTAAAAGACTGGCCTCGAGTAGAAGTAGAATGCCCCACTCTATCTATGGGAGGTGTATTTACACCTCCAACTGTAGTTGGTACATAATTAAAATACTTATCAAATGAAAAAATTGTATTCAATGATGATTTTGCTTTCAAACCAGGTATAATCTCCCATTCAATAAATGCAATTCCTAAATTTTGAAAACCCTCTTGTTTTTGTATAGTTTCACGCAATGTATACAATGGATTCATAAACCCCCAAGCAGAATGATATTTAGATTGTGGAGAATAAATATACGGAATCAAATTTCCTTTGTCATCATATGGACTCATAACAGGATTAGCCCAAGTCGCAACAGCAATCACATCATCTCTATTATTTGCAACATTTGTCCTATCTTGCTTAACAAATGTAGGTTGTACAGACGCTCCTATTTTCACTTTTTTCCCAATATGAGATTCCATAGTCAACTTTCCGCTATATCGTTCCATGCCTGTATACTTCAAAACACCTTCTTGGTTATAATAGCCAAGACTAAAGTTCAATCGAGATTCTTTTGAACCTTTGTTTACACTAATATTGTGATCTTGAGTAAAAGCAGTTCGCAAAATCAAGTCATACCAGTCTGTACCTTCCCCATGTAAGTTCTCAGGCAAATATTCTTTAGGATAGTCTGCATTCGTGGGCTCTCTATGTTCTTGATTTCTTATTACAATACCTATTTTCTCTCGTTGAAGTTCTGCAAATTCATATTGATTCATCATATTTGGCCTACCTTTTTGAGGAACTTGTTGCATACCAAATCTAGATGAAACATTAACTTCTGTTTTATCATAACTACCTTGCTTTGTCGTAATCATTATTACACCATTAGCCCCTCTAGATCCATAAATAGCTGTAGAAGAAGCATCCTTTAAGACAGTAATAGATTCAATATCATTTGGACTAATAAAATTCAAGGGATTTAAATTTTGGTTGAACTCCGAAGAATAAGGCATACCATCTACAACATACAATGGATCATTTCCTGCACCAATAGAACCTGCCCCACGTATTTTAATTGACGTTCCTGAACCGGGGGCTCCAGAGACTTGTTGAATTTGTACACCTGCAATTTGCCCCACAAGTTTTTGATCAATAGTAGCAGTTGTCATATTTTTGATATTTTCCTGATTCACATTAACAACAGCCCCTGTTAAATCTTTTTTTCTCATTGTTCCATACCCCACAACCACAACTTCATCGAGTTTCTGGGTATCTTCTTGCAACCTAACTGATACGGTTGTTTTACCAGCCAAAGCCACTTCCTTCGTATTGAAACCTATATAAGAAACCAAAAGAACAGCATTTTCCGGAACATTTTGAATAGAAAAATTCCCATCAATATCTGTTATTGTTCCATTTGTAGAGCCTTTTACAACAACATTAGCACCAATAACCGGTTCTCCACTAGGATCTAAAACAATACCTGTTATTTTATTAGTTTTCTTGGATACTGTTTTTTCAATCACTCCCTCTTTCTTCAAGATAATATTCTTCCCTTGGATCTCATACGTCAGCCCTTGGCCACGCAATATCTGTTCAATTACCGCATTGACCGATTGATTCTCCGCAGATACGGATATTTTCTTCCCTGTATCCACATCCGCAGACGAGAATACAAATGAGTAGCCACTCCTACTCTTCAGCTCATCCATCGCTTGCTTTACTGTTATATTGCTCACTTTCAAGGTTATATTCTGAGCACTAACAGTTAAATTTAAGCAAAACAAAGCTACAGCCACATAAATGACCTTTTTTACAACTTTCATAAATAGCTTAATTTTTAGTAATTTAACTTGTGATTGATGATGACCTTTCAGAGGATTGATTACATTTGTAATCCTCATCCAGATCATTTGCATAATGTAATTTGAGGATTTACGAGTCGGAGGATCTAGCCCATTCTCCGATTCCTTTTATTATCCTGTTACTCCTTTTTTAATCTCCTTCCATATTCTCCATATTAAAACAATTTTAAGGTTAAACAATTATCTATCACTTCGCATAAAGCAGAATACTATCACCTTCCACTTTATATCTTACTTGATTTGTCGCAGTTATAATATCTAACACATTATAGATAGTCTGTTCTTTTCTATTGAATAACGCATAAAAGCGATTATGGGTTAACTGTTCATCCACGATATGAATCTTCACATTATAACTACGGTTCAGTTCTTTCACAATGTCAGATAGAGGCATCTCATCGAAGAATAGTCCATCGTTTGTCCATTCCTTAGCGTTTTTCACTTCCGCCCGGCTTATAATCATTTCCCCAGTAAGTTTATTCAAGGTAACCTTCTCTGAAGGAGACAAGTAGTTTATTCCCATCTTCTTCACATAATTCTCCAGCTGAACTTTTCCTTCCAGCAGATTCACGGTTACCTCTTCGTCCTCGTCATAATTCCGGAAGTTGAATTTAGTACCCAATACTTTTACATTCAATTCTTTCGTCATTACATCAAAAGGTAACTTCTCATTCTTCCTCACCTCAAAATAAGCCTCTCCATTCAGCCGAAGATGGCGGTCTTTCACCCCAAAACCTTGCGAATATACGATCTTTGAGCCAGCGTTTAACCAGACCAATGTACTATCCGGTAAAATCAGCTTGGTCTTGGCCCCTAAAGGAGCTTCCACCAAGATATCCGCAAACTGGTTCTGTAATTGCCGCTCACCCCACCAATAGGAAATCGTAGAAGCGATCAATAATAGGATAACCGCTGCCGCACCATAAACGATTTTAGGAATATTGAAAACCGTATGGCGTTTTTGCTGGGTACGAGAAACAAAACGATCGAACGCCTTATCGACATTATAGGCACAGGAATCATCGGCAACCAAAGCAGAGAACCAAAGTTCTTGTTCTTCATGATCAGGTAATGATCGCTCGTTTTTCGTATGTGATTTCTTTTCTTCCATATAGATTAAATATCCAGCTTTTATATATAAGACAGTTATTTCTCCTCAAGGGGTAGTGAGAAACATCAATTTTTTCATCCTCACAAGGAGAAAAATGATATCAACAAGAGCAGATACTTCCTCAGATCTTGATGCAGGCGGGTTAAAGCCATCTTTATGTGGTATTTAACCGTATTGACAGAAATTCCTAGCTCTGTAGCGATTTCCTCATTTTTCTTATGCTCAAAACGGCTTTTCCTAAAAACTCGTTTACATTCATCGCCTAAACTATCGATTGATTTTATGATCTCCTTCTCTAACTCCCGTTCAAGTAATATACCGAGCGGCTGTTCATCCGATTGTATCATAGCGTCCCACCCCAAGGTCTCAGACTCAATCTTCGAGAAACGAACTTCCTTCTTTTCCTTTTCTGATGAGATATGGTTATAACAGCGGTTCCGCACAGCCCGCATTAGATAAGCACGAAGAGAGCTATTTATATCCAATGTCTCACGGATTTCCCACAGATGAAATATCACATCACCAACTATAGTCTCCGCTAGAAATGGATCGCCAACTAACTCATTCGCAAATTGACATAGTACCACATAATGACGATCATATAAATATCGATACGCACCTTGGTCGCCATTCCGTAATTTCTGTACTATTGACTGTTCCTTAACATCCATCTCTTCGCAAAGATGAGATTTTAAAATGAAAATTAAAAATGTTATTCCTAATTAATGTAACGATATAGCCAAAAAATGAGGTATCACTTACCTAGCCAGAGAAGATATACTGCATTGGCAAAGTAAGATATCTCCTCGGGCAAAGTAAGTATATTATATAATAAAAATAGGGTTAATATCCGGCCTTTGCCATAAGGCGAAGTATCCTTTAATTGTTTGTTCTTTGGCTGCCCCAAATTCCGAAGGTTAATTATCAAAAATATTTGGACAGGCAATATGGGGATGGGATCATTTTGAGATTTCCTGTTAATCTGGAAGTAAAAAAAACAATAAGTACTTCAATGATATTACACTATAACATATTAATAATCAAAAGAATAAAACATCAATCATATTTTTGGGAAAACATGTACGTGTTTTTTCAAAAACATGTACGAGAATTCAGGAAAACACGTACGTGTTTTGGGAAACAGATAATG
>OKSF01001481.1_pt1 | contig 18787 bp, 21 predicted proteins | sample 1606061 | NCBI WGS metagenome assembly OKSF01 (sample SAMEA3541567, study PRJEB24748) | human gut metagenome | biome: human gut; feature: human-associated habitat; material: faeces | place: China | collected 2012 | reverse complement strand
AGGAGAAAAAGATATTATTTTCGTCAACGTCAGCTGGGGAGTCGGCATCGGAATTATTATCGACGGCAAAGTCTACACAGGAAAATCCGGTTTCTCGGGAGAGTTCGGTCACGTCAATGCATACGACAATGAAATCATCTGCCATTGCGGCAAAAAAGGGTGTCTGGAAACAGAAGCATCCGGCTCTGCCCTTCATCGCATTCTTTTGGAGCGTATTAAAAGCGGAGAAAGCTCTATTCTTTCCACCCGAATATCCGGTGAAGAAGACCCCATCACGCTTGACGAAATCATCACAGCCGTCAACAAGGAAGATCTGCTTTGTATTGAAATTGTTGAAGAAATAGGGCAAAAGCTGGGAAAACAAATTGCAGGATTAATCAATATCTTCAATCCGGAACTGGTCATTATAGGCGGAACTTTATCTTTAACGGGAGATTATATCACCCAACCCATCAAAACAGCGGTACGTAAGTATTCACTCAATCTGGTCAACAAAGACTCTGCCATCATTACATCCAAATTGAAGGATAAAGCAGGTATTGTAGGCGCGTGTATGCTGGCACGCAGCAGAATGTTCGAAAGTTAAACTACCGTTACTTTATGCAAAGAGTTATGGTAAAGGAAGATTTTAAATTAAAGCTCAAAAAATATTCAGAATCCTTTTGTTTTCTCAAATAAAGCTGTAATTTTGCACGCCGTAAACGAGAGACAAACCGCCGCTATAGCTCAGTTGGTAGAGCAACGCATTCGTAACGCGTAGGTCGCCAGTTCAAGTCTGGCTAGCGGCTCTTGAATAAAACGCTGATTATCATATATTTAATCAGCGTTTTTCTTTTCTAAAAATTCAGTTCTGAATAAAAAAAACATAAATCTGCGTATATATTTGCATAAAATTGTATAGTAGAATTGTGTTTGATTATTCAGCTTATGGCAACAATCAGATTAACAGTTTTAAGTTCCATTAAGGAACACAATAGCAGGCTCCCAATCTTAGTCTGCATCTCCCAAAAGAAAGATCGTGCTTACATCAAAACAGAATTTCTGTTAGATGATATTGCAGAATTTGACAACGGTAAAGTCGCTTACCGGAAAGATGCAAATATTATGAATAAACGGCTTGAATTTGTGTTTTCACAATATAAAGAGAAATTCAACTCCATTGAAAACAAAGAATATTTCTCAGCACTTCAAATCAAACAAATCATAATATCAAAAGAACGCCCCTCTTACATTTCATTTCTAGAATTTTGGAAGAAACGAATCAAAGAAATTCGAGAAGAAGGGAGAGAAAGCTATGCAAAGATGAACGAAGAAACGATACGAGTATTTACCAATGCTGAGGGAGACATTCCTATCCCTGCAATTAATACCCTACTAATTGAACACTTCAAAAAATGGATGACAAAGAAAGGATACGCTAATGGTAACATAGGATTAAGGCTTACCCATTTGAAAGCCCGAATAAACGAGCTGATAAAAACAGGTGTTCTTCTGGCAGACGTACACCCATTTGCTTATACTAAAATTCCGACAGCAGAACCAAAGGAATGCGACCTTTCAATAGAAGAATTTCAGAAAATACAAAGGACGGAAGTCGAAGGAAAAAGATTGAATTTAGGTCGGGATATGTTTTTACTCTCTTTCTATTTGTGCGGTATCAATCTGAAAGATTTATTATCAGTCGATTTGTCGGTGGATATACTTTCTTTTGAAAGATTCAAGACTGTTCATGCTAGGACAGGGAAATCAGCCATAACGATACCTATACACAGTGAAGCGAAAGCAATTATCAGTAAGTACATAAATAAAAGGGGATTTTTGGATTTGGGGTATTCTTATACCTATTCTAATTTGCAAAAGTATATCAATCTTTGCATGAGGGAACTAAAGGAGCGCTTAGGGATTAAACAGACATTGTGTTTCTATTCTGCTCGTAAAACCTTTGCGCAATTTGCCTCTGAACTTGGCATACCTGACGGAGTGATAGACTACTGCTTAGGACATTCAGACAAAAGTAAAGGAATTATCAGATATTACACACGCGTCAAACAGAAACAAGCAGAGATAGCAATCAACCGAGTTATAGACTATACCAACAACCCAGAAAAATATACTGAATATATAGAGATGAGGGCAGATATTATGTTAATGAAGGGATAACCAAACCTTTTTCTTACATTTGCTGAAAATTTATAGGTATGACATTTGAAGAAGCAATTGCTCTTGTTGATAGAATAAAAGACCAGGTTGTCGGTGCTCCAGTTAAAGGTAGGCTCATTGAATCTTTGTTCATTGGGCCAACCAACTGGGATGAAATGCATGTCTTTATGAATATCTGTTTACAACAAGGAGAAAACGAAGCTATCAGCGAATTTATCGGAAAAAGTTTCTCCGTGTATGGCAGGTCAGTAACTTATATTAATCCGGACCTTCCAAAATGGGATGTAACTGTGCTGGATGATTGGGAGAAAACAATATATAATTAAGAAGTAGCTTATTCGGCTACCTCTTTTTTTACCGGCACGGCACCAAAGGAGAGCAACTTTCTCGGTTTACAACTATATCACGCATATTAGGCTTATTATTAAAATTACGAGATATATTTTTTATCAAATCGATATAATTATCTGTCCCATCTTCGTATTGTCGATAAAAGACTTTAATTGATAGGCAATTATCATGCTCAAATAAAGTATTTAATAATGTTCGATCAGAGTTTCCACAAGAATGCCCCATTACAAAAACCTGATACGGACCTAATGCAACAAACTCCAAAAGGCTTCTATAATTTCTTGTTTTATGATATCGTATAGACTTAATATTCTCTAGAAAATCATTATTCTGTAATCTCTCTATTCTTTCATAATCATCATCTAATTCATCGCCATATCCAAATATAATGGGATTGTTTTCATTGTTAAGTTCTCCATGAATATTGATAACTTCGCAGTTATTATTTTTGACATATAATTTTTCAGCTGTTTTTGTATAATTAAAATTCAATATTAATGAATACGGTACTAAGTGATTCTTTTTAAAAGACTCAGAATTAATATTCTTTTCAAGAAACAATACACGCTTCTCATCATTTGTATCACATAGAGTATATTGAGCATCTGTTTCTTGATCTAGCTCAAAGTCAACAAAATCCCCTAAACGAAACATACTAGAAAAAATCGAATCAACAAATTTAATTTGCTTACATGTCGCAATTTCGTCAAGTTCTATAAAACTAGAAAAAGCCTCTTGTATAGATTGATGTTGTTTTAGTTCTGTGTTTTCAGTAATCCTGGCTAGATATTCTTCTAGCAATCCTTTTACATCATCAAACTCTTTATTAAGAATACGGATACTTTCGTTTTGCTTTTGGAGATTTTCTTCTTGAAGTAGCTCTTTCAATGCATCATAATATTCGTTTTCTATATCTACCCAATTAATGAGGGAACATTGACGAGATATACGTTCAAAAAATCGATTTTTAAACTTTAAATGAACTGTCACTAGTGCATTAGGGACGTTATTATACTCATCGATTAATGTACATAGTTTACCAAAAGGACTATTTTCATTATATGAAAAACAAACTTTATTGGTTTCAGTTTTACCACATTCTTTTTCAATACACACAAAATTATCTTTGTAATTTTCAGGGATGTGTTTGGATCCTTCATAATGCTGGTCTAACCACTGCCAGTATCTACCATACACCTGTTCTTCAACAGTTGCCCAATAGTCATTAATAAAATCCTTATATCCGGTCTTTAAATTGTGAGCTAAATCAAAACCATTACCAATAATTATAATTCTATTCATACTGGAGACTTATTTAAGGTAATAACAAAATTTATAACTTCCGAACAAAGTCGTGCATATTTATTTTCTTGTAGTTAGTGACCAAATAGACAGTATTTCCCAGTCTACGAAAAAGCTTATCGTAGTTTTTAGTACGCCCATGGATTTGAAAAGGAGTGATTTCACTTTTATCTTTCTTCACATACCATTTATTCTCATTGAGAGCATTTGCAATCTCTGTTGTTGTCATAGGAGTACCCTTTTCTTTCAACAATTTAATAATAGCTTCGTGTAATGTCATATCCTTTTAATATTATTTTTGGTGATTTTTATCATACATGAGTTTAGTTTGAAACCCTTTCGTTATTTCATCTTCTGAAATGATATTTTTTGATAAGACCCAGATAATAATAGGACTTCCATCAATTTGATCATAACAGTTATATACCTGCTCCAATTGCCAACCAAGTTTAGACATGAAGTTCATAGCCGAAACCATTGTACGAAACTTTATCTCTTTCCCATTCTCATCCACGAATTTATTATCTTTTAAATCCTCTTGGCCATAATCAATCCTTATACTTACGATACCTTTTTTAAGTGAGTTCTCATCGCCTATAAGGTTACAGTAAGTCTTATACGAAGTTTGAGAGAATAACATAACACTTATAAAGGATAAAAATAGAATTAATGAAAACTTCTTCATAAAATTTCAATATTAAGTTCAACATTAATGCAAAGGTATAAAAAAGCCCCGAATCAGAGAGACGGGGCGAATATATATGCAAAATTATTTTTTAAGATTCCCTAATATTACTATATTGTCATTTGAAGTATTCATAAAATCTTTATCATCTGTCACAAATTTAAAAGATGAATGTCTACATAACTCTATGTAATAGCTATCATTAAAATCTATATCTATAAAATGAGAAAGAATCGATTGGATATTTAAAGCATTGAAGTTATCAGTACATTTCTCACATAATACCAATATTTGATTTATCGCAGCACAAATACTTGCGACTGTATCATGATACCTTTGAGATTTTCTATATACTTGTTTATAATCTAAATCCGTTTCTAATGATACTTTCTTCACTTCATTCTTCTTCCATAGATTATAATCCAGTTTAATACTTACATTCGCAAATTCAGAAATAACTAAACTGTTTATCCATATAGTAGCATTTACTTGACGAACAGACTGCAAAAAAGAAGAATATATTTTCTGTTTACTCTTGTCGTGATTACCTATTGGGCAAAACAAAAACACCCAAATATTATTGTCAAAAAAGAAATTATCCATACTTTTAGGGGCGTAATTCCTAATATCTATGTAATTATTCCCCATCTAAAATTTCTTTTGTAGTCTTAGAAAATTCCTGTTCATTTTTAAAATATTCCTTTGCCCTATCCGTTACTTTTTTGAACAACGGTAAATCGTCCTTACTCACATTAGACAAAAATAGACGGGATGCCAACTCTTCCGAATTGAAATCATTATACAATTGTCCAATAGCAGCATTTAGAAAAGCAGAAGTCAACAAAGTTATACCAGAAAAATCAATGGTTACTTTCTGGTATCGTTCCAACAATAAATGAATACGCTGATTAATCTTATCTCCTTCATCAGAAGATACAGCAATATCTAATACAGTATACTCATTAACTTTTAATATAGCATTTTCCTCTTTCATATTCATGGTACAAAATTACTAAAATATATCATTCATAGTCAAATTAGCCTCACTTTTTAATTGATAAAAGCAGCTATCATCAAAATTGAACTCAATATTAACGATAGTCCCTGGGAAATTGTTCTTAAGTGTGTTCATACGCACTCGATTTCCACGATATTCCCAATATCCATTTGATGATATGATTTGCATTACTCCATTATTTAGCTTTATGAATTCAAGGATTAGACTTAAGCCCAATCCTCCTGTCCTTCCTATTTTGGTCGTATTCCCATATTTTATAGCCCAATCTATAGCCATACAAGCATCAAATTCTTCTAAAGGAAAATGGAAATCATTAACATTCTTATGAATAGTTTGTCCTACGTCAACGATTGTTATATCCAATCGAGCAGGACTTTTTCGCGGATAATATTGTCCACAAGTATGAATAAATTCACATTTCCCATGAGTTCTCGCATTTTCAAATATTTCAAAAATACTCTCAGTAATTCTTTTTCCAAGCAATAAACTATGCTTAGGAAAGTCTGATTTTGAAAGAAGTTCTCTTTTTATATAACCATTAAAAGCATTATCTTGATTATGCTTAAATCTTTGAAAACTAACAACCGTTCCATTGTGGTTATCGGGTAAATCTAAATAATTACTTCCTATAAATCCATTTCTTGTCAATATATCGATTAAAGAATTAGACATATTAGAACAAGCTATTTTGACTCTGTTTTTTTCCATCAGCAAACAAATAGCCCCTAAAACTGCACACAGATTAGCTTCAAACCAACGATTTGAGGAGAAGTCCAAATAAATAGTGGTATCACTATATTCTTTCATTTGATGGTATATTGAGACTAATTGCTCATATCCTTCATAATTACTTCCTATACTTGTCCCTATTTTTATTTCTGGCATACTTTGATTATAAAATTGCTGTAAAAGTAGAAATAAAAAAAGAAATGAGAAATATAATCTAAATAAAAAGAACTACTATTACAAATTATAGTCGCTCCACATAGAATTATTCCAAGAAGGTATATCTTGCCTGCTCATTTATTCCTCCGTCTATACACCAACCATCCAATTATTACAAAAACAAACATAATAATGATGCCAAACGCCCACCCACCTAATTCCATCTTTAAACTTTGCCATCGGCTTAATCTCTTTTCGACTGGATAAGGAACCTGCACTGAATCAACCTTAATCACCGTATCCGTCCTGTTTAGGTATTGATACTTGTACAGGTACTTATATCTATACTGGTAAATGGTATCTCCTTTGACAAGTACATAAATGCTATCTTGATTATAGATGCTATCAACCCGGATACTATCACGTGTCTTATATTCGGTTCTCACAGTCTCTACTGGTACATATTGAGTTCGGCAAGACACAAAGCATATTGCTAACGTCAGCAATATGATATAAATTAGTTGTCTCATGGTCGAACTACTGTATTACGCAAGAAGTTGGAGAACTCGGAACGCACATCAAAGCAGGGACACGCCTTGATGTATTCTGCCGGTTCTATCTCCCCGCTCCCGTTCAAGTCGGGCGAAGTATCCCGGTGCCCCAAAACCTCGACGATAGGATATTCTTTACAGAGTTTAGCAACTAATTGCCGCAAACTAGCTTTTTGAGCAATCGTACGCGTATCTGCCGGCTTTCCGTTTGTATCTAAGCCACCGATATAACAGATACCAATACTGTGCTTATTATACGAAGATTCGCTAAAACCTTTCGTATTGCAATGTGCCCCGTCGATGGAAAGCGGGCGACCGTTCTCTATCATTCCGTCCAGGTCAATGACGAAGTTATAGCCGATTTGATTGAATCCCCGTGCCCGGTGCATTTGGTCTATGTCTTTTGCACGTAAATCTTGCCCAGCACGTGTGGCTGAGCAATGGATGATAATAGCATCAATAGTTTTCATTCTTATTTTCCTTTTTATTTGTAACTGGGCCAACTTTAATCAAGTTGATATTGCAAATGATAGCTATCATAATAACAGATCCTAGCCAATGCCAAAAATCTTGAAAAATAAACTCCAATACTTCAATCATTTGGTATCTCCTTTTTGTAAATAGTTCGTTAGATAAGGGATATTCTTTATAAACTCGACACTTAATACATAGTGTAAGAAAGCTACTACCTTGTAGCCATTGCTAGAGTTGGGTAGAATTTCTTTGATATTCCTTAGAATATTTACCCCGTAGAAGTAGAATACGCTATACGTAATGAATGATACGCATTGTAGCGCACCTTCCGGATTTCCTTTGTGTTCACCAATAAAGTAGATGCAGCTAACCAAGGCAAAGAAAATAGTTGCTTCTACGATACACCTCCAAGCCTTTTTAAAAGAAAAACTCTCATGATTGATAAGGAGTGCAGTAAGCAGTCCACAAATGAAATTGAGGGCAAATACAGCAATAAGACTTTTGATCTCCCCAGAGATAGGATTGAGATAAGCAGCTATACCGGTAACCAATCCAATAAGTAAGTTTTTGAAATAATCCATATCATTTATCTAAAATATTAATACTTTATTTTAATACCTCGCTACAATCATCAATAGCTGTCTGAAATACTTGTTTCACTTCGCCAGAAGTTAGCCCATGATCCTCATGTAGCGAGAATCCGGTTACTCCATTTCGCGAAATATTGAAGAAGCCGACAGTCGTTTCATCTTTGACAATCTCGGCAGTAATATCTTTCACCGCTTCGGTACCACGAGTTGATATTCTGTACTTAATCCTGATAGCATCCGTTACCTTATTCACGGCAGTACTGTTTGTTGCTGTAATATTCATTCTTTGTTTCCTCCTTCTATTAAATCATAAATCTGTCCGTATGTCCCTGCGGTTAGATACTCTCCACAAATTTCTTTTAATAGAGCAGCATCTTCCGTTTCAATATCAAGTACCCCACGATTGTTAATAATTTGTTGCAACATCTTGTACGCTCGTAACTTCTTGGAAGTTTCCATGTTCTTCCGTGGGTTAGAGCCAGCTGCATATAATGCCTCTGCAACCAAATCGCGAAGGGATTTCTTACTTTCTTTACCATTCACCAATTCGATAAACTCCCGACCTCTAAAGTCTAGTAAGTTTCTGTTTAAATTTACTTTCATTTCTATTTTATGTATTAGTCATTTCTACCACCATACCTTTTACTATATGTATCTTTTGCTTATAAATCTTTCCAGGAGAATCCAGATTAGTAATCCATACATCGGATAAAACATTCATTACAGCACCGTTCCCGTTCCGTGGAAAGAATCCATTTGCAGAGACATCTCCTAGTACGCTTACATTTCCGTCGAAGAATCCCGCATAGATATAATCGCTTGGATACTTAGGATTATCAGAATGGGAAGAACCATATATAGCCGCACTTCCCCCAAAAGATGCGCCAATAGCAGCTACTCCAAAATTTCCGTCTGTAGCAGCATCAAAGGTCACATTTACAACACCTTCCTTAGCCCTGCCAGAGCCAAGTTTTAAACTGCGCGAAGTCCCTCCGAAATAACTAGAGCGTGTCCAGATAAGACGCCCCTCCTCAAGAGTAAAACCACCAATAAATCCAGAATCAGCATCAAGATGTCTAACTTTAATTCGACCAGTATTCAACGTATCGCCATCAATGATTGTACTGCCTAAATGCTCGATACCAACTGAATTTAATTCAGCCAAAGCACCCAGCTTATCACTATCTGCTTTACCATTAATAGTTGCTTGCAGTTCACTATTTAGTGATGAAATTGTTACAACACCTTGTAGGTTAATCTTTGAAGAGTGAATCGTCGTTTCACCTGCTGCCTGGTTAATATAGGATATAAGCGTATTGCCGTTTTCCAGCTCTTTAGAAGCATATATCTTATTGCCGTCGGAAGTCGTTATCCACCCGGCTGTGTCTATCCGTTGTGTCAGGCTGTCAACCCGTGTCACTTGTGCGGAGATTTGAGTATTGAGTACTTTCAAATCGGCTGTACACTCATCGGAATAACTTTTCAGTTTGTCGTGAATAGCTTTGTTTGCTTCTTCAACAGCTGTATTAAAACTAGCGAAAGCAGAGTTGAATAGAGTAAACTTATCATCGACGTTTTTCTTTTCTTCTACAGTCGTTTGTCCGTCTGCAATAGCTGTATTGATTGCAGCCATAAGATTATCAATAGCACCGGATAAAGATACCTTGGCATTAAGTAAGGCTGTTTTTGCAGATCCTTCCAAATAGGTGTTTACATATAGTTTATTATATGTAGCTTCAACGGCAGATTTCGTATTTTTGACTGTATTCAGATATTTTTCAATGGCTTTCGCTTCCGCCTCGTTTATAATGCCGTCGGCAAAAGCACCGTTTACATAGTCATGAAGGTCCTCTACTGAATCGGCTGCATCTTGTGCGGCCTTGGCTGCATTAGCAGCGTCTTCTAAAGCTTGCACGGCCTGTCTTAAAGCTTCATCTGAATAGTCCTTCAATTTATCCTGTATAGCTTTATTGGCGGCTTCAACAGCAGTATTAAAATCAGCATAGGCAGAATTAAAAAAAGTGAATTTACTATCCACGTCTTTCTTTTCTTCCGTTGTCGTGAATCCATCGGAAATTGCGGTATTGATAGCATTAATCAGACTTTCAATACTTCCCATTAAACTAACCTTAGCATTAAGCAAGCCAACTTTTGCGGGGCCGGATAAATAAACATTCGTGTAGAGCTTATTGTAAGTTGCTTCGATAGCTTGTTTAGCGTTGTTGATAGTATTGATATATTTTTCAATAGCTTTTGCCTCTGCTTCGTCAATAAGGCCATCAGCGAAGGCTCCATCTACATAGTTATGCAATCCTTCGACAGAATCAGCAGCGTCCTTGGCCGCTTTAGCTGCGTCCTTTATTTCCTGATGAGCAGCTTCCCATTCAGACAGATTCTCCAATCCGGAGGAACCGGCTTTAATTTGAATATTTCCGCCTATTTCCCCTTTTACCAAATCGAAGTACGTCTTTCCGTCTGGTGATATGATTCGTTCTGTTGTTACTCGTCCCGGCAAGATTTCCATGAATCCGTACAACTCAACGAAGCTGCGTTCACCTTCATACTCACTGTTTAGGATACCGGTTAGTAAGTGATAATATCCTGCTATCTGTTCCATTTTGATAGCCGTCTCGCTTAGAAGGAATGTTCCGGTCTGATTCTCTTTGCTAACTTTGGCATACAGATAATATTTCTTTGCCGGATCAATAAGTGCCGGGGAACTGTATTCAACCATATCCCAAAATTTGTATTCATCCGCTTTGTGTTCAGACGACACTGTTTTTATTCCTAACGTCATGTGTTGGATAACACCAGCAGGCGAGTGTAGAACTTTTGTGCTGATATTGTAAGTGATGTTATGCGATACTTGTACTGGGACTGCTTTGGATCTGACAAAGCGGAACTGCAAACTTTCATCACCTACGAGTAACTGCATAGTGTGAACAGCTACCGGATCTATGGAAGATGAGAAGTTTAAGAAAGCATCTTCAAGCATAGACATTGTTTCCTTTGCGTCGCGGAACCGTCTTTTAGTAAACTGTAAGGCATCCTTATGCTTAACGTCTACCTCTACTTCATTCGTCTCAATCTTTTCCAGTTCGCTTGTAACAGACGTGCCGACCGGCTCGTTTGACAACTCAATCTCCGGATAATACGGATTGTTGACATAGCGTTTAATTCCGATCATACGGATAAGAGAACCTTTCGGATGAAACTGTGTATCAGAGAAGTTCACATATCCACCCAGTACAATCTTTCCACCTATTTGTAACCAACGTTTTTTCGCCCAAATTCCATCCAAAGTTCCGGTGAAAGTGAATTGTTTGTCTTCATGTTCATACAGGTATTTTGCAGCTTCTTTGAAAGCTTCCCAGCTTGCACCTGTTTGTGTGCTGTCATTACAGATATAAGCCTTCGGCAATTGTATTCCGAACACTGTGTATGTATCACCAGCTTTCGGTCGCCAGACTTCCGGCTCCGGCATAGTAATACCGTCAATTTCCTGCGGAACAATTTCGAAGCGGCGTGCTGCTTTCTGATCTTTCGCTTCATGGATATACTTCACCTCAAACTCCTTGCCTGTAAGCATACCGGTTTGGAAGACAATTGTCATATTCTCACCTGCTATCAGGCAATCTTCGAAGTTTAAATCTTCAGGTATGTCTTTGTCTATAAAGTCAAAGAAGTTCTTATCCTTATTCACTTCAATCACAGAACTAATAGTACCGACACGGGAAGGATAAATGGCCGTGCAGTCCAAGCTATCTTCTTTGGCGGTAGTCAGTTCCTTGTCAGCACGCATAACACAAGTCCCGTCCGCGTCTGTTTTATACGTCCGTCCTTCGTAAACAAGGGTCTTAGATTTTGGAAGCAACAGATTCTTAGCTCCGTATGTCGAGTAATCAATATTGCGATCAGAGGTTTCCACGAAGATGATTTCGGGTGGAATATCCCCGGATTCGCGACCAACACCGACCTTAAAGCCATGGCCTTTACCATACGACAGTTTCAAAGGATTCTCCTTGTTATACTCAACTTTACGCAGGTGAACTGTCTTTATATTGTTCTCTTCGGTAATCTGCCATTCTGTTTCATACGTATCTGCTAGCTGATTAAGAGCATCAAGGATATAGGTATGATTATAGTTGATTACTTTCTCAGTTCCCTCGATACAACCACCGACTTTCCACCCGGTATCCCGGCGGTTCAGGTTCTCAACGAGTAGACGTAGGTGTTCATGTGCCTTGGCCGTATATGAGAACTTAATGTTTCTGTCAACGGTATGGAGTACTTTCCACAACATTGTATCAGCCTTAGCAGTCTCAAGGACAAGTATATATTCATAGTTACGTTCACCGTTTTTCTTGAAATTGCTATCTTTCTTCAAAGAATAACGCTTTCCGTAGAAGTCACACCAAGAGCCGACCGGTATTTCCAAGTATCCCGGATGAGAAAAATACAAAGTGAGTGTATCTTCTCCCATGATAGCTTCATAAGAGTAGCTTTCATCCCATACTTCGATTTTTATTTCCTTATCACCATTATATAAAGTTACCATATCTCCTGATTTGAATTATATCATAAAATATAAATGCTTGGATGAAATCACCGGAATCATCTGTTATTGTAAAGGTAAGGAGCTGGGGAATAAATTCAGAGAATAACAGAGCTGAATATACGACATTAAAACTATTGTCGTGAATAAGAGAAAATTAGTGCTAAAACAGTAATTGTTTCACTCATTGTTTGAGCTGTTTTTACTTTAGTTCTCTCGGAACTAAGGCAGTTCAAATCACTGGCGAGAATTTAGGACAAAATGGATATGTAAAATATTTGAATGGACTTCTTATTCAATGGGGAAAAGGAGGAGGATATACAACTTATCATACTTACTATCTTCCAATGTCCTTTTTGGATATTAATTATTCATTTTCAATTTGTGCTGAATACAAAAATTTATCAGAATCAGTTATTCTATCGCCTTATGTAAACAACAAAACAAGAACTACATTTGTGAGCGGAATAACAGCAACTAATATTTCAAATGGAGTATTACCCAGCAATTGGAATTTCTTTTGGATAGCTATTGGTCGTTGGAAATAATTTAAAAACAAATATCATGAAGTATTGGAAACAAGGATTCTACGACGAACCTATAGAGGGTTCGGTAGAAATTACAGAAGAATATTACAATCAGTTATTAGCAGGGCAATCTTCCGGATTACTCATAGTTGAAAGTAAGAAAGGATGTCCGATTTTAGTTGTGCATGAAGCTTCTATAGAAGAAATCAGAGCGCAAAAACTTGATGAATTACGATTGTTCGATTCATCTGAAGCAGTGAATCAGTTCAGTATAAACGGAGTATTTGGCTGGCTGAATAAGAGTACTCGTGTAGGGCTTATGAACTCAATTAATATTGAAAGAGAATCTGGTCGGTCTGAAACAAGCATCTGGCTGGGTGATACAGCGTTTACCTTATCAATAGAAAGAGCTGTTAGTATATTACAACAAATAGAATTATATGCCCTCGCTTGCTACAATATCACGCAAGGGCATATGAACATTATCAATCGGTTAGATACGAAAGAAGCTGTTAAGGAATATGATTTCAAAGTTGGTTATCCGAGAAAACTAAGTTTTACGGGATAGCCTGACTTATAATCATAGTTCTCGATTTCTTCAATAGTCTGTAACAACCTGACTGCTGCGATGTGTGATTGTGTCACATTGTAGCAGTTTAATGCATATAGCTCTAAAGCATTTAACATTGCTAAAGCATCTGGAATGGGAATGATATACTTTATTGCATCATACCACAATACGGTATCTGATTTACCAATCTGTTTCTCAATTGAAATTGAATTAAATAATCCAACACGTGTAGATTTGTCTAGCCACATACTTCTACCTGATAATTCAAAAGAGTTGACACATTCTGATTTGTCAAATACTTGTATTTCAGATACTTTATTTTTTATTACATCCTCAAGTGAGTACTGAGGTTCTACCAAAATTGGATACCCTTTCTTGCTTTCTAATATCTCTAGTCCGGCCGACTGTCCTGCTAACAATTTCTGATAATACCCTTCTGTAATTTCTATCGAACCTTCCTGGGGTTCGTCGTAGAATCCTTGTTTCCAATACTTCATAATGATTATTTTATTTATTTCCAACGTCCAATAGCAAACCAATTCATGCCTTCAGTAGCATAAACATAGTTATCAGCACCCCATGTCGCAACCGGAACTAAGACAAATGAAGATATATTTTGTTTCTTAATCTTACATGATACTACTGATATACTATCTACTGTACTATCGTTAACTCCGACTATTGCAATATAATTAGAGTCTAAAAAAGAGATAGGTAAATAGATCGTTTTATTTCTATATGAAGAAGCTAAGTTTCCCCATTGGATAAGCAAACCATTACTATACTTTACATATCCATCTCTTGTTGACTCTTTCCATAAGGTCTGTGATGTCAATTGAATCGCCTTAGTCCCGAGAGAACTTTGCGTAATAATGACTACAATTATGATTACCAATTTTCTACTAAAATTATTCATAAATATTTTGATGTTATGATATTTATACTATTTCCACCTACCTATGGCCAGCCAATTCCAAGGTTCTCCTGCTGCTCCACCTTGCTGTACACTAAGGATAACCAGAGAAGATCTATTCTTTATTCTTATTGTTTTTACAACAGCGACTTGAAGGCTTGCATTAGCTGTTATTGTATTAGTTACTACTGTATAATTTGTATCGTAAAATGAGGTATTTAAATATATGGTCTGTGTACCAGCCACAGCAGATGCATATCCCCATTGAATCATTAAGCCGTCTGGCAACTTATAATATCCGTTTTGGGACAGATTTTTTGTTGAAACATTGGAAAAATCTTTCAACGCGGCATTTGTCCCGAGAGTACTTAGTAAAGTTTTCTCCGTATCCGTCATAAATTTTCTTGTAGTACTTTCTTCAACCATTGATGCCGGATGAGAAACCGGATGAGAGTAATTATTAGCTCCTGCTGCTATTCCTGTAAGTTTCGTACGTTCTGCATCCGTCATAAAACGATGAGTTGAATCTTCTTCAACCTCCGACGCTGTATGTTTATGAGAACTTACCGCATAACTACCCTTGGGCTGATAGACTGAATCGTGGTTGTGATTACCTGCTGCCTTACCATTCCAAGTAGACTTTTCTGAATCCGTGACAAATCGATGCGTACTATCTAGGGAAATATCTGTCGCCCCATGTGAATGCGACGAAGCGGCATAATTACCGACGGGCTGATAGACTCCCGTATGATTATGGTTGCCGGCCGCCTTACTATTCCATGTCGTTTTTTCCGAGTCAGTAACAAAACGATGAGTTGAGTCAGGAGTTATCTCGGTTGCTCCATGTGTATGTGAAGACGGGGCATAACTACCCGCAGGCTGATATACTCCCGCATGATTGTGATTAGAAGGAGAAGCACCAACTTCGGAAGCTGTATAACTAGGTTTACTAACAGCCTTCGCCCATGCAGGTACATCACTAGCCGGCATAGAGGTTGGGAAGTCGCTAATATCCGCTTTCTTATGTGTGTGCGCTTTCGGTACACGAGCATCACTTAGACGTGAATCGTTACCTTCACAAACAGTTCCGACAGAAGTACCGAAATTCTTATTGAAGGCAGTGAGTTTATTGATAATCTTCTCATATACTGTATCGTGATTATGAGAGTCCAAAATAGCCTTCAACGCTTTTCCCTGTTCAGCGGAAAGGACCTTGCCGGTTCCACCACTTGTCAGATTGTTGACAATATCGGAAATATTGAGTTTCTTCCCTAACTCTGTTGCCATAGTGGCCGCAAAATTCGGATCATTGTTAAGAGCGTTAGCCAATTCAATAAGCGTATCGAGGGCGTCCGGTGCTCCGGCTACAAGTGCATCGACCGCAGCCTTCACCTTTGCGTCAACTCCCGATACAGCATTGTTAGCAGCCAATGCAGCAGCATTTGCCTCATCAGTAGCCTTTTGGGCTAGACCTGTTTGTGCTACAGATGCATCCTTGGCCGCATTCGCATCGTCAGTAGCCTTCTTAGCAAGAACTGTTTGTGCCTCTGATGCTGTTTTGGCTGCATTAGCATTATTCGCCGCAGTAGTTGCAGCATCTTTAGCAGCATTGACACTACCAGCTGCAGTATTAGCCGCATCCGTAGCTTTCTTAGCAAGAGCCGTCTGCTCAACAGATGCGTTCTTAGCTGCATTTGCATCGTCAGTAGCTTTCTTAACGGCTGCAAGCTCTGCACCGGCTTCTTCCGTAGCAGTTGTCATTTCCTGCACAATACCGGCATATTCTGACTTACGTTTAGATTCGGCTTCTACACGTTCCGTTTCGGCATTTACACGCTTAGCCTCATTTGATGAACGGGCACCTTCCGCAGTTTTGCGAGCATCCTCATTCTGCTTTCTCTTGTCTTCTTCTGATGCCCGGGAAGTTTCAGCCATAGAGCGGGAAGTTTCAGCAGCCTTTCTCTTGTTTTCCTCTGTTACCCGACCTGTCTCGGCAGATTTACGAGCAGTTTCGGCAGATACTCGTTCGGATTCTGCCGACCCCCTCCCCGTTTCAGCAGTCTTTCTTACCTGTTCGTTAGATTCACGTGTACCTTCAGTGGTGACACGTTTCTTTTCTGCATTATCCCGTGTAGTTTCAGCAGTAGAACGTCCAGTTTCTGCAATCTTACGTACATTCTCATTAGTAACGCGTACTGATTCAGCAGCTTCCCGGGCTTGTTCTTCGTGGGAACGATTCGTCTCGGCTGTCTGCCTGGATTGTTCGGAAGCATTACGACGGGATTCAGCAGTTTCACGGGTTGATTCATTACCTTCAACAGTAGCCTCTAATTGACGCATATCGCTAGTTGCAGACTTGGCATCATCCGTAGCCTTGAGCATATTATCCAAGGCTGTCTGAACCTTCTCTAAACCGAATTTAAGGCTTGTCCTAACACCGTTGATTATCCGGTAGCCGATAGTGTAGAAGCCTTTCATGTCGCTGGCTTCGTTCAACTCTGATATTCTTTTCTTTTTTAATGGCATAATACATCAATTTAAGTCAATATAAAACTCTCCGTCCTCTGTCATGATAAACTCACCAGCTTCGGAGGCAAGCAAGAACTCCGTTTCTCCGATCCGGAAGCTGGTAAATACAAGCTTTAAAGTGAACTTCCACCAAATGCCGTCAATAGGATTAAAGTTCTCAGTTTTACAGCTCTTGTAGTAGCATGGATAACTTTCAGACCATTCGTCACAATAAAATATACGTTCCGCATCGGAATACTCATATCCTTCATCATCAGTCTTGACTGACAGCTTAGTGAGATCATGCAGAAGGGCATCATGGTTCCGCCAAAATCCTTCAATCGTCCCGGCCCGCATCAGGCATTTGAGAGATACTTCTTTGGTTTGGAATTTCACAACTTCACCGTCATAGATTGCTCCGTCCTGACGTTTGAAACTCTGTAATAGGTTTTTCTTTACTGCCGGAATTTTCAATATCTCGGCATTACTATCTTGAAGAACTACCACGCCATAATCTGACAAATCTTTATTATCTATCTCATACCCTTTTGGTATTGATATAGAGTTAACCGGTTCTTGGTAGATGCAATCATCCGGACGGGGAAAGTCATCGGCAAAGATGAACTTCGATCGTTCAGAGCTATTGTACATCTCGAAGCTGTTCTGTGAAGAAAGCCTCAGCCGAAATGAACGTTCTAACTGTGGAAAATTAAAGTCATGATATCCCATATCAGACAGCATGGCTACGAAATTGTTAAATTTCCATTCAGAGAAAAAACCGAACTCAAGGGTGACATCTTTAGTATCAAGCGATACAGAGGATAAATCAAACTCTTTGCCGTCTTCTTCCGGCCAGTCATTGCTATCAACGGATTTCAAGGATGGAAAGGCTACAAGGTTGTTATAACTTCCCCAAATTGAAATCATTCCGTAATGGATGAATGCGTCTTTGCCATCTATATAAAGTGCGTCTATCATCTTAATTCTTACTAAGTTTTAAACCCTTTATGAGCATTGTATTAATATCTTGTTTCATGGAGTGCATATCATTTTTCATTTCTACAAGATTAGACGTATGATCATCAATGTTAGCCAAGTGACCGATAGTCTCATTCCTCATTGTAAGGATAGACTGCATTATCTTATCTATATTTGTCAAACATGAAAGATTAGCAGTGTGATTAGCGATGGTATCGATACCGACAGCCATACGGTTAACAGTCTCGTTGATGGAATACGTATGCCCCTGCACATTAGTCATAGTACCTCTTAGCTCATCGATAGAATCCTGTGAAGCAGTTGCAATACTCTTCTTAGAAGCTTCACGCTTAGAATCTTCATCACTATCCCAACCGAACGACTTAGCCATTTCTTCACGGTTATGCATCATATCATTGACAATCTGTTGATATTGATTCTTCAATGCATTTGCTTCTTCTTCTGTCATTTTCTCGTCACTTTGAGCAGCATCACTCCATTGCTCATAAAGAGCATTTATACGGTCTTGATACTGACTAGCGACTAATCCTGCCATAATAGATTTACGTAAGGAATCCTCGAAGTTATCGCACATATCCTCAAAGGAACTATCCATATCAGCAAGCTGATCGATAAAACCATTATAGAAACTATCTCGGCCAATCCCTGTCATGGCTTGATTAAGAGCATCCCTCAGTTCATTCGCTTCATCTTTACAG
>OKSF01001462.1_pt1 | contig 18949 bp, 15 predicted proteins | sample 1606061 | NCBI WGS metagenome assembly OKSF01 (sample SAMEA3541567, study PRJEB24748) | human gut metagenome | biome: human gut; feature: human-associated habitat; material: faeces | place: China | collected 2012 | reverse complement strand
AAAAGACACGATAAATAAAGGATTGTTACCCTTTATGTGCAAAGGACGAGCCTTTGAAAATATCTCCTTTTCAATTAAAACCAATTCCCTGGGCAGATAATGGCTTTTATTATCAAGGCGATCAAAAGCCTGCTAAGCATCCATATTATTATGCGGGTTTATATTATCTTCAGGAACCTTCGGCCATGTTACCGGCACAAGTTTTGCCGATAGAAGAAGGTGAATACGTGTTGGATACATGTGCTGCACCGGGTGGAAAAAGTACAGAGCTGGCAGCTAAATTACAGAATACTGGTTTATTATTATCCAATGATATCAGTACATCGCGCTGTCAGGGATTGATCAAAAACGTTGAATTGTCTGGTTCTTACAATACTTGGGTATGTAGCGAAGATCTTGTAGATCTTTCAAAACGATTTAAAGAAACATTTGATAAGATTTTAGTGGATGCACCGTGTAGCGGAGAAGGGATGTTTCGAAAAGAGCCACATTTAATCAGCAGCTGGCAAGAAAGAGATGATACGTATTATCCACCCATTCAAAAAGACATTCTTTCCTGTGCCGTAGATATGTTGAAACCGGGAGGAAAAATCGTGTATTCGACATGTACTTTCTCAATAAAGGAAAATGAAGAAGTCATTCAGGATGTATTGCAGCGACATTCCGATCTGCATCTAGTTCCTATTTCTAAAATGCCAGGCTTTGCAAGTGGCGTCGGCATGGAAGAATGTGTACGACTCTATCCTCATAAGGTAAAGGGAGAAGGGCACTTTGTGGCTCTGTTACAAAAAGAGGGGAATGCTCCTAAAAAGATAAAGATCGGCAAAAAGGAGAACATTTCCTTATCGGAATCTTTTAAAGAATTTTTACAGATGTGTTCCTTTGATTTCTCTAAAGGGTGCTTTTCGATCAAAAACGATAAGATCATCTGGAGTCCTCAAAAGCTTTCTGAACAGAAAAGGTGGCGTTTATTACGTTCTGGTCTAATTTGTGGAGAAATCAAAAAGAACCATTTTGAACCAAGTCAGGCATTCGCCCTTGCCCTTAAAAAAGAGGAATTTAAGAATACGGCAGATTTATCTGTGAATGATCCAAGAGTGATTAAATATTTAAAAGGGGAAACGATTGATATCAAAGATCAGGATACTATATCAAAAGGATGGATTTTAGTTTGTGTAGATGGATATCCATTAGGTTTTGGAAAGATTGATAAAGGAATCATAAAAAATAAATATGCGAAAGGATGGCGTTGGCAGTGAGACTGGATAAATTTCTTTCCCATATGGGATATGGAACTCGAAATGAAGTTAAAAATATCATCAAAAACGGATGGGTGACGATTGAAGGTAAAACCATTAAAAAAGCAGATTTTCAAGTGAAGGAAGACCAAACGGTTTATGTGGATGATGTACCCGTCTCTTATGTTCGTTATGAGTATTATATTTTAAATAAACCCGCCGGATATGTCAGTGCAACAGAAGATACTTTGCATCCTACAGTTATGGAATTAATTCCAAGTATTCGAAATGATCTCTATCCTGTTGGTCGTCTTGACCTGGATACGGAAGGATTATTGTTGGTTTGTAACGATGGACAGCTCACCCATGAGCTTTTGTCTCCTAAAAAGCATGTTTTGAAAAAGTATTATGTAGAGTTTGAAGGAACCTTGCCGGAAAATGCCATTGACGATTTTGCTCAACCAATGGATTTAGATGACTTTGTCACAAAGCCTGCCAAGTTGGAGGTTTTAGATCAAAATAAAGCGTATTTGACAATCAGTGAAGGAAAGTTCCATCAAGTGAAACGAATGTTTCTAAAGGTAGGTTGTGAAGTAACGTATTTACAAAGAGTATGTTTTGGACCATTGGAACTCAAAGACTTAGAAATTGGTCAGGCTAGAGCGCTTACATCAAAGGAGATAGAATTGTTAAAAACGCACAACGATTAAAAGCTCATAAATTTTATGTTAATAGAATAGATGTTGTTTTTTGAATTTCAAGGTACCTTTAAGATTCATTCTTGTTTGTAGTAGTATTTATTGATCTATAATGGACGAAAGAATTTATAATTTGGGTTGCAAAATAAGCTTATTGACAATTATTCTGTAACAATGTATGAATATGATAAAAGACATTTTAATTGGAAAAGATAAATAAAAATATCAACTCAAACATGTTAGAACAAAAGTTTCAGAATAGGCTCACTGAAAAATTAAGAAAATTAGAAGAGGGATTTTGTGAGGTGCGAATAATGTGTATGCATAAAATTATAGGGGGATTCGCACTAAAGAAAAGTGATAAATAGTGAGTTTTAGTGTTTGATTTTAAATTCTTTTTAAAAAGTGAAAAGATATAAAGTGAAGATTGGAAAATAGTGTTAGATTTTTTATTTTTTGCTGTCGACTCTACATGGGTGCGTGGATTGAAATAATGAATTTGGTGTTGATATTTAAAGGAAAGGTGGTCGACTCTACATGGGTGCGTGGATTGAAATTTGATAGCTTTTTGCCATAAAAATCACCTCTTAGTCGACTCTACATGGGTGCGTGGATTGAAATTAGCATAAGCGGTGACAAAAGCGCCATAAGGTAAGGTCGACTCTACATGGGTGCGTGGATTGAAATAACAACATTATCAGCATTTAAAATATATTGATTTGTCGACTCTACATGGGTGCGTGGATTGAAATATTGAATAAATTTAAACAAGAAAATGTCAAGAAAGTCGACTCTACATGGGTGCGTGGATTGAAATATCCCCATATAAAGACTTGGCCTTGATTTGTGATGTCGCACTCTACATGGGTGTGTGGATTGAAATTTTTGGAAAAAGACGGCGAAGGTGGATTGAATCAGTCACAGTCTACATGGGTGCGCGGATCAACATGGTAAATATGGCTGGTTAGTGGTTATGGCTTCGGATTGCACTTTTTAAAATTATTTGATGAAAAAAAGATATGGCTATATATAATCTTTTGTTTTATTCGATATTATTGGGGAGCTTTAATATATATATATCGGATTGTCCAATTATGAATTTAAATGAGTGAAAAGATAGTAACATTCTATAAAGATCAGTTGCAGATACGCTTGCTTTATAAATGCGAATCATACTACTTAAATTTACAAAATCTCCTAAATCAATTATAATAACCACGCATTTTATGTTTAGGAGAGTTTTTATTGAATTCAATGGAGGGAGATTTTGTATGATTCAATTTTTTCAAAAAAATATAGAACCAAATAAAAAATTAAAGACCTTCGAAATAATTGTCCTAATTCTATTAATCATAGGGTCTATTGTTTCGTATGGAGTAGGATTATCTAAAGTACATTCGAATGCAGGCAATCTTCAGTTTGTTCAAAGTGTGCAAATGACACGTGATACGGAACTGGAAGATTACGATGGTGAAGAAAATGCGATGTGTGATGTGACATATCGAAACGGCGATAAAGAATTAGTCATTACACTGCCTTATGAAGAGTATGAACAGCTTGATTCTGAAACCATTACTGCATATGAGTTTGAAAGTGCTAATGGAACGAAGCTTTATTTTGATCATGAAGATGTCAGTCAACAAGAGGCACAGTATTCTTATGAACAGACAATGGCCAATCAGTCCATGCCGATCTTTAACTTTGCCAATGCATCGATCATTCTGGTCTTATCTCTTTTGATCATGATGTTGTTTTCAAGACAATTTACGACCTATGAGAAATCTTGGTTTATGTCAATCATGGTATTGGCTACCATATTTTCTGTGTTATTCCCGGAAGAAAGTGCAAATGGAATCAATGGTATATTGATCATGTTGTTGTATCTGTTAGATACGTTCTTAAATATTTTGTGTGAACTTCTAATATCAAAACAATCCAGGTATAATTTTTTGGTTTCAGTGTTAGTGGAGATCACCGAAATTGTCATGTCTCTAGTCTTGATGTATCGTTTTGCGACACTGGCAACGACATTGTTGTTCTGGTTGCCGATCGACATCATCAGTTACATCAACTGGTCAAGGCATAAGGATGAAAAAGAAAGTGAATTAACGGTTGTTCGCCGCTTAAAAGGATGGCAGGAAGTGCTGGTGATTGCCGGAATTATCGTATGGACAGTAGTCATTGGATACTTTATCAGTGGATTGGATATCACAACGGATTTCTATCATAACCAAACACTGGAAACAGCGGTTGTCTATATTGATGCTTGTGCCTCGGCTGTGGGTATTGCCAATGGATTGTTTATCTTTTTCAGATTCAGAGAACAATGGATTGCCTGGTATATTTGTGCGGCTTTAGAAGCAGTGATCAACATTATTTCCGGACAGTATGTGTTGTTGATCCTAAAACTGGGATATTTTACCAATACAACATACGGATATATTAAATGGAGCCAATATATCAAATCGCACCAGGAACAGGAGAAACTTTCGATCTTCTGATAAATTCTTGAGGATATGATTTAGAACTGATACAATAATTGATGTAGAAAATAAGAAATGGGAGTGAAAATTATGGCTATTTCTGCAGGAGATTTTAGAACAGGATTAACATTGATCGTAGATGGAGATCCGTGGCAGGTTTTAGATTTTCAACATGTAAAACCGGGAAAGGGAGCTGCCATCTTAAAAACAAAGATGAAAAACTTAAAAACAGGCAATACACAAGAACGAAATTTTAACGCTTCAACAAAATTTGAGCAGGCACAAATTTCTAAGAAGACAGCACAGTACTCTTACCAGGCCGATAATACTTACTATTTTATGGATATGGAAACATACGATACTTATGAACTGAGTGAAGATCAGGTTGGATTCAATAAATATTTTATCGTGGAAGGGGCAGAAGTTTCTTTGATGTTCTTTGAAGGGGACTTGTTATCTGTATCCGTTCCGGAAAAAGTTGAATTGACAGTTGCGGAAACAGATGCGGCCATCAAGGGAGCACCGTCTAACCAGACCAAAGATGCTGTGACCGATACAGGACTTTCATTGCGAGTACCACAGTTCATCGAGCCAGGCGAAAAAATTATTGTATTCTCAACGGATGGGAAGTATGCAGGAAGAGCTTAATTGGCTCTTCTTTTTCAAATCATGAACAAGGTTGTTTTAATTACCGGCGGGGCTTGTGGTATCGGTAGAGCTATCGCCTTGGAATTAGCCAAAAATAAATATGATATTGTTATCAATTATCTGACTTCAAAAAAAGCAGCACTATCTTTAGAAAAAGAAATTGTGCAAACCTATAGAGTGCGTTGCATGTCAATTTGTACAGATGTTTCTGATGTGGAACAGGTCGATCAGATGGTGACAAAAATAGAGGAAGAATTGGGCGGTGTTGATATCCTGATCAATAATGCAGCAATCGATCTTTCTAATTTATTTCATTTGAAGAATGCAGAAGAATTTCGTCGAACGCTGGATGTGAATGTGGTTGGTGCTTTTAACTGCAGCAAACGTGTATATCGACATATGTTGAATCAGGAGTATGGTCGAATTATAAATATTGCTTCAACGAATGGAATGAATACATATTATCCGATGTGTATCGATTACGATGCTTCCAAAGCGGCATTGATTTCTGTAACGCATAATTTGGCTTTTGAGTTTGCTCCCTATATTCATGTGAATTGTATTGCGCCGGGATTTATCGGAACAGAACATGAGTTGGATGGCTATGATGAAGAATTTTTAAAGGAAGAAGTGGAGAAAATCATGGTAAAGCGATATGGTGATCCCAAAGAAGTGGCCTATCTTGTAAAATTTTTGATCAGTGAGGAAGCAGATTATATAAATAATACTGTTATACGAATCGATGGTGGCCAGGTAGGCAGTTGCTAAAACGAAGATGGGATAAATCAAACTTTTTAATGATTGAGATTTCTTGTCTATAAATTTTGATGTTTCGAGTATAACTGGGCTAATTTTCAAACAACTTGAGAAAATACTTTTTGAATAAAAAATGAAAATGATTGAGTGCTATAGAGGCTTAGATAGAAACTATAGGATCCTCAATCATTTTTTGTTAGTAAAATGTTTTTTTTGTAGCATACTTAATAATATAAAGTATTGAATAAAAAAGTTATATACATAAATAATGTCATAATACATGAGATAATTAAAGAAAAAGAGTGCATTACAATGATGATAGGAGGCAAAATTATGGACTACATTGCACATGCAATCGAAGGAACAGAGATTGAACAAAAGCTGATTGATCATTTACAAAACACAGCTAAATTATCAGCTGAATTTGCTAAAGAGTTTAATGCAGAGGATTGGGGGTATATCTGTGGTCTGTTACATGATATAGGTAAATATTCGGATGCATTTCAAAAAAGAATTCGAAATGAAGGACCTAGAGTAGATCATTCTACGGCAGGAGCGAAGGAAGCGTATAAAATGCGATTAGATCCGGTAGCTTATTGTATAGCGGGGCATCATTCTGGCATGCCGGATACTGGAGAACTTGCAGATGGTTGTGATTCGACTAGCCTTATAGCTAGGTTAAATAAGTTTGTTTCAGATTACAGTGAATTTAAGAAAGAATTAGTATTGCCAACAACATCTTATAGATTAAATCTTCAAGGCGATGTTAAACAACGATTTTTTATTTTAAGTATTTTTACAAGAATGCTCTTTTCTTGTTTGGTAGATGCAGATTTTTTAGATACAGAATTTTTTATGAATCAAGGCGAAGTACATAGAAAAATGGGAGAAACTTTACAGTTTTTGCAAAGAAAGCTGATGGAGTATATCCAAACGTGGTTGAATAATGAAGATTTAAGTACAGTGAATGGTCATAGAAGTCAGATATTAAGAAATTGTATTGAGCACGCATCTGGAGAACGTGGTTTTTATAAAATGACGATGCCTACAGGAAGTGGAAAAACAATAGCTTCATTAGCTTTTGCGCTAAATCATGCGCTTAAAAATAATATGAAACGTATCATTTATGTAATTCCTTATACAAGCATAATTGATCAAAACGCTAAAGTCTTTAAAGATATACTGGGCAAAAACAATGTCTTAGAGAATCATTCACAAGTTGAATTTAAAGACACAGAAGAGTTAAAGATGAATCAGCTGGCATCGGAAAATTGGGATGCACCAATAGTAGTTACTACAAATGTCCAGTTTTTTGAATCTTTATTTTCCAATCGATCTTCAAAATGCAGAAAACTTCACAATATTGCCAACAGTGTCATTATATTTGATGAAGTGCAAATGCTACCGGTGAATTATCTAAAACCGTGTGTGGCAATGATGGAAGAACTAGTTAGAAACTATAAATGTACAGAAGTTTTATGCACAGCAACTCAACCTGTTTTAGATTCATTATTTTCTGGGTATGTAAAAATGACAGAGTTGTGTCCAAATCTTAAAGAACAATTTGAATTCTTTAAAAGAAATACGATTCAGGACATGGGAGATGTCATGGAAGAAGATATCGTAGAGAGTTTAAGAAATGAAAATAGAGCTTTATGTATTGTGAATACACGAAAGCGTGCACAAATGATTTATAATCAAATTAAAGGTGAAGGAGTTTACCATCTTTCTACGACCATGTACCCACAACATCGTATAAAGGTGATTTCGGAAATCAAAAACAAATTAAAAGATAAAAAGAAGTGTGTAGTTATTTCTACGAGTCTAGTAGAGGCCGGCGTTGATTTTGACTTTCAGAATGTATATCGAGAAATAGCGGGATTAGATTCAATTCTACAGGCGGCTGGTCGGTGTAATCGCGAAGGTAAAGAGTTGGCTGATACTTGTAACGTATATGTTTTCTGTCTAAATGAAAGAGTGAATAATGAAATAAATAGAAGAATTTCGGCTACAAAAACTACCATTAAAGAATGTTCGAATTGGAGCGAACCAGAAGCAGTTCATGAATATTTTGAAACATTTCTGCATTATGAAGAAAGCAACATAGATCAAAAAGGAATTATGGATCAATTTAAAGAGGGGCTTTTTAACTTTAAACAGGTAGCCCAAGATTTTAAATTGATAGAAAGTGATACATATACAATTTTGATACCTATTGAAGATAAAGCAAAAGAAGTCAGAGATGCATTAAAATTCAAAGGTTATACTAAAGAACTTATCCGACAAGCAGGCCATTACAGTGTTCAAGTTTATGAAAATGATTTTAAAAATATGTACGGAGCAGGCATGTTACGAGAAGTGTCGGACAGTTTGGATAAATTTTATGAACTAGTAGATTTAAAACAATATACAGAAGAAATTGGCCTTTCCTTAAATATAGGGAGTGGAGAAGCGATTATGATGTAGCGGTAAAAACAAAGAGAGGCCTTTTGGCCCCTCTTTGTTTTTTTGTAATCAAATATAAGTACATATTTCAATCCACAATCAAAAAATGATTGACAGAAATAAAATATCACATCTTTTATAAATATAAAAGAAATAAAGTGATATTGGTGTGATTTGGCATTATAAAAAATAGAAGATATTGAATATATAGTTGACAATAAAATAGAAGATATTGAATATATAGTTGACAATAAAATAGAAGATGATAATATTAAATTACAAATATAATTACATGAATAGTAATTAAGAGATGATTGTTTATCACGGCAGCAAAAATGTGGCGGAGTTTCCAGAAATTCGAAAAGCTCTTTATAATAAAGATTTTTATTTTGAGTTTTATTGCACTACCATCAAAAGGCAAGCTATTAGATGAGCGTTAAGATTTCAAAATGACGGATATTTGAATAAATATGAGTATGTGCCCAATCCGCAATTAAACTGTTTGGTTTTCGAGAAGATGACAGAGGAATGGTTAGATTTTATTGTTTCATGCCGTAAAGGAATTTCACATTCTTATGATATAGTAGAAGGCCCGATAGCAGATGATGAGATTTACAACTATGTTCAAGATTACGAGGATGGAAAGATTTCTCTTACAGCATTTGGGAACTTGCCAAATTTAAACATCCAACGTATCAGATAAGCTTTCATACTATCTCAGCGTTGAACACATTGAACTTTAAGGAAGGAGAAAAAAGTGTATGCCAGAAACAAAAGATAATTCGTTGTTTTATACGTGTGGCCTAATTGAATTTATTGGTAGAGAACAAAAGATAGAAAGAAGAGAGGTGGTAGATTAATTAGGACAGGAAACAATAGAACATATATTTGATTTTGCGGATGTACTTCATTGTGAACCAATAAAAAAGTAGCAATTGAATATATTGAAAAATGTAATATAGTTCCCGGGCAATATGATAACGTTTCAGATTGTAAATATACTGTTCCGTCATATTGGGATATAGGTAAAGTGTATTCCAGGTTAATTTCTAATTTGTTTGGAGAACAAGAGTATGTAAAATGATTATGGCAAGTATATCATTCATGGATCAGTGATTTATTATCGGATTATAATACAGATTTTTATTATCAATCTAGAAGTTATATAGCGGAGTGCTATAGACAAAACAAGGTTCTAAGCTGAGATAGAAGCTTCTTATAGATCGGTTGATGGAATGGAGGTGAAAAATATGTCAAAAGGAGTAAAGGTAAATGTGTGGGGCAGTTATGCATTGTTTTCAAGACCGGAGATGAAGGTAGAAAGATGTTCATATGATGTTATGACACCATCGGCTGCTAGAGGCATTTTGGAAGCTGTATATTGGCATCCGGGCTTGAAGTGGATCATTGACAAAATCTATGTTAAAAATCCGATTGTTTTTACCAGCGTACGAAGAAATGAGGTCAAAAGTAAACTTTCGGCAAGCAACGCTTTAACTGTAATGAAAGGAGGTAAAAAACCTCTTTATATTTCGACAAAAAGTGATATTGTACAACGTTCATCAAGAATACTTCAAGATGTTTCTTATGTCATTGAGGCGCATTTTGAGATAACAGATAAAGCGAATGCGTCGGACAATCCTGGAAAATTTAAGGATATTATTGTGCGAAGGCTAAAAAGAGGACAGTGCTTTCATGCTCCATATTTTGGCTGCAGAGAATTCCCGGTGAATTTTTCGCTGTGTGAAGATGAAGTGATTGAAAGTTATTATGCCGATGAAGAAAGCAAGGATTTAGGATATATGCTTTATGATATTGATTATTCTGATCCAGAAAACTTACAGCCGATGTTTTTCAGAGCGATTATGCATAATGGAGTCATTGATCTTAGAGATTGTGAGGTGATTCGATGATTTTGCAGTCATTGACACAATATTATGAAGAATTGGTCAAACGAAATGAAGTTACAAGTGAAGGTTGGTGCAAAGCAAAAGTATCATTTGCGTTAAACATTGATGAAGATGGAAGTCTTTTTGATATTGTTCCCAAAAGCTCAGAAAAGATAAAAGGAAAAAAAACGGTCAAGGTTCCTGCAGAAGTTGATGTACCGCAGATGGTAACTCGATCATCAGGAATCAAAGCAAACTTTCTTTGTGATAATGCTAGATATTTTTTAGGTTTAGATGAAAAAGAAGATTCTCAGAGAGCAAGAGATTGTTTTGAGGCGGCTAAACAAAAACATATTGAAATTTTACAAAATGTAGAAACACCAATGGCCAAAGCAATAGTAAACTTTTTTACTTCATGGAAGTCTGAATTTTGTAAAACTAATCCACATGTGCAAAGGTACCAAGAAGAACTTTTGGCGGGTGGAAATCTTGTTTTTGAGATGGGTAAGTCCGATGCGGTGAAAGATTCAGCTATTCAGTTTACATGGGAACAATATAGAAATAGGGAGGATCAAGGTGAGATAGGGATCTGCCTTGTGACAGGCCGAAGAGAACCTATAGCAAGGACTCATATGCTTATCAAAGGGGTTCCGGGTGCTCAGTCCAGTGGAGCTGCTCTAGTTTCTTTTAATGCTGATTCATTTTCATCATATGGCAAAGAACAAAGCTATAATGCTCCAGTAAGTACTCATGCTGTGTATGCGTACACGACTGCACTGAATTATTTATTATCAAATAACGAATATGCGTCTAGACTAGGAGATATGATGGTTGTTTGTTGGGCTAAGAGTGCGGAATCAATATATCCGAAGGTGTTTTCTTGGAGCATGATGCCCACATTGGACAATCAGAAAACAGTTTCAGGGGTGTTTAAGAATCTATCAAAACACAAGATGATCAATTTAGATGGTATTGAATTAGATCCAGATCAGGAGTTTTACGTTTTAGGACTATCGCCTAATGCGGCTAGACTGGTTGTACGTCTTTTTTATATGGATAGCTTTGGAAATGTTTTAAAGAACATTTCTGATCATTATAAGAGGATGGAAATAATACATCCAAGTTATGAGCAAAGTTATTATTTAGGTGTTTGGCGAATGTTACAGGAAACGATCAACCAAAAATCTAAGGATAAGAATCCGCCATCAAATCTGCCGGGAGCTGTTATGCAGGCGATTCTTTCAGGAGGGCGGTATCCGGAAGAACTTTACTATAATACCTTAATGCGTATTCGCGCAGAACAAGGACACATTACCTCAGGTCGGGCAGCTATCATTAAAGCTTGTCTGATACGAAATTATAAATTAGAGAAGGGAGAAGATTTTGTGGCAGTAAATGAAAGGTGCAAGGATGTTCCTTATGTTTTAGGAAGAATTTTTGCTTTATTAGAATGGATTCAAGAAATGACAAATTCGGGAATAAATACAACGATTAGAGATCGTTATTTTAATTCAGCGAGTGCTACACCAGCTGTGGTGTTCCCTACATTGTTAAAATTGGATATGAGTCATATGAACAAACTTAAAAAAGATCCAGAATCAATGAAAAGAAGCTTTGCCAGAAGACGTGAAGAAGAATTAACAGACTTATTGGGCAAAATTAAAGAGTTTCCAAATCGTTTGGATTTGGAGCAGCAAGGCCAGTTTATCTTAGGTTATTATCATCAGAGACAGGCTCGTTTTAATCAAGGAGGACAAGAAAATGAGTGAAGTAATTAAAAATAGATATGAATTCATCGTATTATTCGATGTTGAAAATGGAAATCCAAACGGAGATCCAGATGCAGGAAATATGCCAAGAATTGATCCAGAAACAGGATATGGTATTGTCACAGATGTATGTCTAAAAAGAAAAATACGAAATTATGTAGATACGGTAAAAGAAGGAGAAGAAGGGTATCGAATTTATATTCGAGAAGATGCACCTTTAAATTCAAAAGATGAAGAAGCGCTAGAGCATCTGCAAATTGAAGATACAAAGCAGTTAAAGAAAACGGATCCAGATGCAGAATTGAAAATTCGAGATTTTATGTGTAAGAATTTTTATGATATTCGTACTTTTGGGGCAGTGATGACAACTTTTGTAAGAGCTAAATTAAATTGTGGGCAAGTCAGAGGTCCAGTACAGTTAAGCTTTGCTCGTAGTGTTGATCCAATCATCAGTCAGGAAGTAACGATTACACGTATTGCGATTACAAAAAAAGATGATTCTGCAGAAAAAGCTACAGAGATGGGAAGAAAAAATATTGTGCCATATGCTCTGTATAGAGCGGAAGGGTATATTTCAGCAAACTTAGCCCGAAAAACAACAGGCTTTACAGAAGAAGATTTGAATCTTTTATGGGATGCTATTATCAATATGTTTGAAAATGACCATTCAGCAGCACGTGGTAAAATGGCGGTTCGAAGATTAATTGTGTTCAAGCATAGTAATGAATTAGGTGATTGTCCATCCTATAAATTATTTGATGCGGTTGAAGTATGTAAAAAATCAGATGTTGTATATCCTAGAAAATATTCGGATTATGAAGTAAATGTACACAAGAAACAGATCCCGGAAACTGTAAAGGTAATGGAAAAGATATAATGGAATTTCCAGAAGATGAATACCTGATGCTTTCAGGTATTCAGCATTTTGCTTTTTGTCGAAGACAATGGGCGTTGATCCATATTGAACAACAATGGGAAGAAAATACTCGTACAGTTATCGGGGAATTGATGCATAAAAAAGTACATGATCCTTTTGTCAAAGAAAAAAGAAAAGATGTTCTTCTTGTTAGAAGCTTACCTGTTTATTCAAGGACAATGGGTGTAAGCGGAGAATGTGATCTTGTCGAATTTTATAAAGATGAAAATGGTATTCATTTAAATGGACATAGAGGAGCCTATTCTGTTTTTCCAGTGGAGTATAAAAAAGGCAAACCTAAAGCAACTAAAGAAGATATTCTTCAGCTTGTGGCACAAGTGATATGTTTGGAAGAGATGTTCTGCACAGAAATCACAGAAGGAGCTTTATTCTATGGTGAGACTCGTCATAGGGAAAATATTGTTATCAATGAGGGCTTGAAAAATGAAGTTCGAAAAATGTTCGAGGAAATGCATCAGTATTATTCAAGATCCTATACACCTAAGGTTAAATTTAGTAAAAGTTGTAATGCTTGCTCTTTAAGAGAGGTTTGCGTTCCTAAATTAGGAAAAAAGAAATCGGTAAAAGAGTATATAAATAATATGCTGGAGGATGAAGTATGAAAAAGCTATTAAATACTTTATACGTAACTTCAGAAGATAGTTATTTGTCTTTGGATGGAGAAAATGTTGTCGTGATCAATGGTCAAAAAGAAATAGGTAGACTACCTTTACACAATTTAGAAGGAATTGTATCCTTTGGTTATAGAGGAACAAGTCCGGCATTGATGGGAAAGTGTGCAGATGAAGGAATTTCTTTGGCCTATTTAAATCCACAAGGACGGTTTCTAGCAAGAATTAACGGGCCAATTAAAGGCAATGTTATTTTGAGACATCAGCAATTTCAAGCATCAATAAATTCTGAAAAGAGTTTAAATATTGCGAAAAACTGTTTAATAGGGAAAATATATAATGCAAGATGGGTTCTAGAGAGGTGTATAAGAGATCATCGAATGCAAATAGATGCAGAAGAGGTTGGAAAAGCATCCGCTTTTTTGAAAAATTCTATTCCACTCATTCAAGACACTAAGACCATAGATGAGTTAAGAGGACGTGAAGGAGAAGCAGCTAGTGTATATTTCTCTGTTTTTGACGAATTAATACTGCAGCAGAAAAAGAATTTTTACTTTCATAATCGAAATAGAAGGCCTCCAATGGATAATGTTAATGCTATGCTCTCATTTGCCTATACCTTATTAGCAAACTCTTATACGGCAGCATTAGAGACGGTTGGTTTAGATTCGTATATAGGTTTTTTACATACAGAAAGGCCAGGAAGAGCATCTTTAGCCCTGGATATGATGGAAGAATTAAGATCAATATTCGCAGATCGTTTTGTACTCACTTTAATAAATAAGAAAATCGTGACCAGCAAGGGTTTTAGTAAAAAAGAAAATGGAGCAGTTTTAATGACAGATGATACGAGAAAAACTTTCATTGCAGAGTGGCAAAAGAAGAAAAAAGAAATAATAGTCCATCCGTTTCTTAATGATAAGGTTGAATGGGGGATGGTTCCACATGTGCAATCACTGTTATTGGCTAGATATTTACGGGGTGATTTAGATGAATACCCACCATTTATGTGGAAGTAATGATTATGTTAGTGCTAATAACTTATGATGTAAATACAGTAACTGCTTCAGGTAAGAAAAGACTAAGGCAAGTTGCAAAACAATGTGTAAATTATGGAAGAAGAGTACAGAATTCGGTTTTTGAATGCAAAATAAGTAATCATGAAATGATTTTATTTAAAGAGAAACTTCTAGAGATAATAGATGAAGAAAAGGATAGCTTAAGATTCTATTATCTGGGAAAAAGTTATAAGACTAAAATAGAACATTATGGAAAGGACCTTGGATGTAATGTTGATGATACTTTGATTCTGTAAGTGCGAATGATAAGCACACATAAAATCACCTATTGATTCGCACTAAAAAAAGATAATATTTAGTCATTTTTGATATACATTTTTATTTTATAAATAAAAAGTATAAAAAAATCAAGCGTTTAATGCAATATAAATGAAAAAATTCCATTTTTTTGCAGTCGCACTCTTTCATAGAGTGCGTGGATTGAAATAACATTAAAAACTCAAATGCAAACAGCGAACTCAAAGTCGCACTCTTTCATAGAGTGCGTGGATTGAAATCGTCTAACAATAAAGGTATATACTTCTTGCTTTCGGTCGCACTCTTTCATAGAGTGCGTGGATTGAAATCTACAATATCGATAGGATGGCCACAACAGTGACTGTCGCACTCTTTCATAGAGTGCGTGGATTGAAATTTTTTTACCAAGCTATATCGCTTATGAACATAGGGTCGCACTCTTTCATAGAGTGCGTGGATTGAAATTCAAGATTCAGAAATTGCAGCACTAAAAGCAAAACGTCGCACTCTTTCATAGAGTGCGTGGATTGAAATATTTAAGCTTTTATTCATTTCGGTATTATATCCCGTCGCACTCTTTCATAGAGTGCGTGGATTGAAATATTGAGTTTTGAGAACTTTGCAATAATACAGCTGTCGCACTCTTTCATAGAGTGCGTGGATTGAAATTTATTGGATGGAATGGGAATCGAAATATTTATGGTCGCACTCTTTCATAGAGTGCGTGGATTGAAATATAGGCAATATAACTAGGCAAAAAAGAATCTTCGGTCGCACTCTTTCATAGAGTGCGTGGATTGAAATATATAATTGTAATCGTCTTTATTATCACCATTGTAGTCGCACTCTTTCATAGAGTGCGTGGATTGAAATTCCGTCACCTTTGGAATAATCATCTCCACAGTTGTCGCACTCTTTCATAGAGTGCGTGGATTGAAATATACGTTTATAAGCTCCATAAAGCGTGATTTTAGCGTCGCACTCTTTCATAGAGTGCGTGGATTGAAATTATATAATAAACGTCTTTTTCTTTATCCCATATCATGTCGCACTCTTTCATAGAGTGCGTGGATTGAAATAAACACATATGATGTGTATTTTTTATATAACTCGTGTCGCACTCTTTCATAGAGTGCGTGGATTGAAATATTTGAAACGGACGTAATGCAGACGTGGCGATTGTCGCACTCTTTCATAGAGTGCGTGGATTGAAATAAAATCAAACGAAGATAAAAAGAAAGTTTATGCTGTCGCACTCTTTCATAGAGTGCGTGGATTGAAATAAGTGCTATATTAGGCTCATTGGATGTATTCGGGTCGCACTCTTTCATAGAGTGCGTGGATTGAAATGTTCCAAGTAATGGATATTTTGATTATATCGATGTCGCACTCTTTCATAGAGTGCGTGGATTGAAATAAGACCAAGAAAACCCGACATGGAACACAAGCTGTCGCACTCTTTCATAGAGTGCGTGGATTGAAATCTCAGATGTTAAAGAAGTATGGTTATCCTTTTAGTCGCACTCTTTCATAGAGTGCGTGGATTGAAATTATAATCTAATTATAGCAAAAATAAAAGGGGTTGTCGCACTCTTTCATAGAGTGCGTGGATTGAAATGGGAAATGTCAAAGTCCATAAAAAGAATGACGGGTCGCACTCTTTCATAGAGTGCGTGGATTGAAATTAACTTACAGGAACGCAACGGCTCGTTAGTGGAGGTCGCACTCTTTCATAGAGTGCGTGGATTGAAATATTGGATGTGTTCGGTGTAACGCATTTATTTTACGTCGCACTCTTTCATAGAGTGCGTGGATTGAAATATCTGCCTACTATTAGTATAGCATAACTAGGAAATGTCGCACTCTTTCATAGAGTGCGTGGATTGAAATCCTTGGTTGGCACTCAAAGGGATTGTTGTCGATGTCGCACTCTTTCATAGAGTGCGTGGATTGAAATATAATTTGCTAAAAATTCAATGGCACACGTGTAAGGGTCGCACTCTTTCATAGAGTGCGTGGATTGAAATAAAGTTGTTCCAATCATTAATCAAATCGTCCATGTCGCACTCTTTCATAGAGTGCGTGGATTGAAATAAAACCCACGAAAAAACAAGAATTGTTGCAGAAAGTCGCACTCTTTCATAGAGTGCGTGGATTGAAATGGTATCTCCGTACCAACTAAATGTATACTATCCGGTCGCACTCTTTCATAGAGTGCGTGGATTGAAATATCTAAATAAACAACCGCATTTGTGTTTGCTAAAGTCGCACTCTTTCATAGAGTGCGTGGATTGAAATAAAATCAAGCGAAGATAAAAAGAAAGTTTATGCTTGTCGCACTCTTTCATAGAGTGCGTGGATTGAAATTTCTGCTGTGCCACTTACAAAGGCAATCGCATTTGGTCGCACTCTTTCATAGAGTGCGTGGATTGAAATGTCTGTATTCGTCATACACAGGTTTCCAAAGTAGTCGCACTCTTTCATAGAGTGCGTGGATTGAAATCTCAGATGTTAAAGAAGTATGGTTATCCTTTTAGTCGCACTCTTTCATAGAGTGCGTGGATTGAAATTATAATCTAATTATAGCAAAAATAAAAGGGGTTGTCGCACTCTTTCATAGAGTGCGTGGATTGAAATGGGAAATGTCAAAGTCCATAAAAAGAATGACGGGTCGCACTCTTTCATAGAGTGCGTGGATTGAAATTAACTTACAGGAACGCAACGGCTCGTTAGTGGAGGTCGCACTCTTTCATAGAGTGCGTGGATTGAAATATTGGATGTGTTCGGTGTAACGCATTTATTTTACGTCGCACTCTTTCATAGAGTGCGTGGATTGAAATATCTGCCTACTATTAGTATAGCATAACTAGGAAATGTCGCACTCTTTCATAGAGTGCGTGGATTGAAATCCTTGGTTGGCACTCAAAGGGATTGTTGTCGATGTCGCACTCTTTCATAGAGTGCGTGGATTGAAATATAATTTGCTAAAAATTCAATGGCACACGTGTAAGGTCGCACTCTTTCATAGAGTGCGTGGATTGAAATTGTTAAACCACAGTCCGTAGTATTAAAAGCAAATCAGGTCGCACTCTTTCATAGAGTGCGTGGATTGAAATGGTATATACATATTGTACCCACCTTTTTCGGGTGTCGCACTCTTTCATAGAGTGCGTGGATTGAAATGTCCGTATCATTGAAAAATTCATAATCGAAATCGTCGCACTCTTTCATAGAGTGCGTGGATTGAAATCTACTATGTCGATAGGATGTCCACAACAGTGACTTGTCGCACTCTTTCATAGAGTGCGTGGATTGAAATACGTCCTTATCAATATAAAACTTCCCTAGCATTGGTCGCACTCTTTCATAGAGTGCGTGGATTGAAATCATCTAGCGGACAGGCAATGTGGCGTACTGTTAAGTCGCACTCTTTCATAGAGTGCGTGGATTGAAATCATATTCCGTATTTGTCTAATCCTGTCAATTGGGTCGCACTCTTTCATAGAGTGCGTGGATTGAAATTCATACAAAACATCAAATATGTTTAACTGATCCGTCGCACTCTTTCATAGAGTGCGTGGATTGAAATATTATGCTATAACTGTTTTGGGCATTTGCAATATTTGTCGCACTCTTTCATAGAGTGCGTGGATTGAAATCGGGAACAATAAACAGTACAAGACCTTTGACAGAAGTCGCACTCTTTCATAGAGTGCGTGGATTGAAATTCCCACATTTTAGCACTCGAGCTATTGGAGTGCTGTCGCACTCTTTCATAGAGTGCGTGGATTGAAATTGTTTTAGCGAGACCCTCCACTACATCGCGGTATGTCGCACTCTTTCATAGAGTGCGTGGATTGAAATCCTTTGCTAAAGACGGTGTAACAACTACAGTACCGTCGCACTCTTTCATAGAGTGCGTGGATTGAAATCGTGGAGTATCGTACAAGCGACTGTCCATCGATTGTCGCACTCTTTCATAGAGTGCGTGGATTGAAATCCCCGAGATTGTACCTACGATTACACCGTCTAACAGTCGCACTCTTTCATAGAGTGCGTGGATTGAAATCCCCGAGATTGTACCTACGATTACACCGTCTAACAGTCGCACTCTTTCATAGAGTGCGTGGATTGAAATCCCCGAGATTGTACCTACGAT
>OKSF01001440.1_pt1 | contig 19213 bp, 19 predicted proteins | sample 1606061 | NCBI WGS metagenome assembly OKSF01 (sample SAMEA3541567, study PRJEB24748) | human gut metagenome | biome: human gut; feature: human-associated habitat; material: faeces | place: China | collected 2012 | reverse complement strand
ATAAGAAAGAAATATCCCGCCCGTCTTTCGAGACCTCCGAAGGGGTTACAAAAGGCATATCCCCCTGCCTATAGGATTCATCTTCCATCTGTGCCAACTCAGACAAAGAGATAAGCAACTCTGAAGTATTCTCCTTTAAATCCACCAAGAGCAAACCGCTATCTTTAGGTGCCGGATCATCCAATTTCCCTCCATCCCGATAAGGATAACCATACCCGGGCATACAACGCTCCAAGCGCTCATAACTAAAAGAAGAGGCCAAAGATCTTTGCTCATCTTGATAGACCGCATCAATCGGGCAGTCTATTACTTGGTATTCCCCTGTCGATAAATCATGAATCTTAGACACAAGCCGATTCGCTATCGCCGTATTATAAATCATCCGGTTCTTATCCAACCATTGCAGCCTGCATCCTTTATGATAATTCCATGCGTAAGAGGTATCCACCCTATGAAAGTCCTTTATAAGGCCTTGCTCCAAATCAAAATATCCGACATCCAGTCCTTCCGTAGGTAAAGGCATACGCAAATCCAACCTATTTTGATTCGCCAATAGCTTGGTCTCATCAAAAGAAAAAGGCGTGACATCGTGAAATCCGAAAAAGAAGCCTTCTCGATATTGATAGGGAGAGGCGAAATACTCCTTCTTCCTTGGCAGCAAATCAAATATGTCTTGATACATATTCCGCACGAACTGCTTTAAGGCTGGATTTTTACGGACGAGGTTATAGATGGTAGATTCTAGTTTATTCATAAATCAACACGATTATTTTTTCAATTCAGAGACGACCGCCTTAAACTTCCCTGCTTTTGTACGGGGAATCTCATCCACATACTCAAATTTTACCTTTATGGTAGGGCTTATCCATTGAGATATATTTACCAACAATTTCTTCTCCGTAGCCACACTATAGGAATTCCTTCTCACAATACGTAAAATCATCTCCCCCGATACTTTTTGAGCTACTTGGCACTCCTTTATCTCCGATGTATCCTTGAATATATAGTCCAAACGTTGAATATGAAGCCCCTCTGGTGTAACTATATAGTCTTCATTCCGACCAACAATATCTTCTATAATTTGGCTATGTAATCCACATCCACATTCCCGGTCGGAGAACACTGCCGTATCCCCGTTTTGATAACGGATAAAAGGCATACCAAGATTAGCGAACCCGGTAGCCAAAATCTCACCCTGCACCCCATTCTCTACGGGAACAGCCAGATCCAATTCCATATGACCAATCTCGAAATCCTCGTGATAAACCGAGTGGGTACAATGGGTAGCGATAGCGGCTTGCTCAGAAAAACTATACAACTCATGGATTTGGACACCTTTAAAAACAGCCTGTAAGATGTTTTTCTGATTCTCGTATAACTTCTCGGCACCCGTGAATATGTGTTTAGGAGGAAAATCCAAAGCCATCTTCACATTAGTCAACTCATTTGCGAAAGCTGCCATAATAGATGGATATCCTATAAACATCTCTATACTCTTTGAATTAATCCAATTTACAATATCTCGTATTTTCACTTCATTCAGCTGATGCATATTGATGAAATAACGGTTCAAGACACGATCATATCTCCAGTAAGGAGGTTTTGAGGTTGAAATAGGAACGATAGGACGACCGGAAAAGTTAACGCAAGCCTTTCCCAAAGTAAAACCAAACCTATTTTTATACCTTTGGTCTACCGCCCAATAATAAGCTGCGCTATATTTAGTCCAATAGAAGTCCAACGCTTTTCCCGTTGAACCACTGGTGTTAAATCGTATAAGTTCCTTTCGGGGAATATTATCAGCCACTAGGCCAAGCCAATTCTCACGGATTTCTTCCTTCGTCAGAATCGGGAACTTTTGCAAGTCTCCCAATTGCTTAAAATCAGAAGGGGATAAACCTACGTCAGTATATTTCTTTCGATAATAAGGACAGTGATTATAAGCTTGTTCCAATATTTTAAAGGTATGTTCTTCTTTATAAGAACGAATCTGTTCTTTTGACCAACCATGGGTTGAGTTCAAGAAGTCCAAGATCTTATAAAAGTCATCGTTAAAACGCTGTCGCTTTAGTTTGTAACCGTGAAGGGATACGGCTATATTCTGCAGCCAATAAGGTAGGGATGAGTAAATAGTAATTTTATTCATTTGATATCATATAGATTAAATTGTCATATGGCCCATTACCAAGTTCATCCGAGATTTGGGGTGATGAACTAATTTATAGTTTATCTAAAAGTAAGTTTAGCAAAAATTCGCAGCCTATTATTTCACTAGATTAAAATAGACCAAAAGCCTCCATAATGTATCTTTATTTTCTGTTTTTACGACATCATATAATCGACTTCCTTTATGAAACCATTGATAAAACAAATCTACATGATAATAATGTAAACCTATTTGAGAAACAGGTAAGAAATCCGCACCTGATAGCCTCGCCATGACATAGAACCACAAATCATCCAAAAGAGGACATAATTCTGAACGAAGTTGCTCATTAAACACCATTTTATCCAACACTTTTTGAGGATATAAAACTCCTCTCTCTCCTATCGGAAAAGTACATTTATATCCGTTCTTATAACTATACGTATAAGAATAATAAAACAATATTTTATTTGGAAACAATACATATTGTTTATACAAACCATATATTAGATTTGATGAATAATAGACATCATCATCCACCGTCACAATAGCTTTATCCGAATATTCCTCTAAAGCGGGGATTAGCTTCTTATAAGAACGAATATCTTTACAAAACATCACTTTTAATCGTTTCCATTCTATCATTCTACGCAAAGAAAAAGGTAAGTTATCTTTATTCCAATTATCATAATCCAACCATAAGACAATCTCTTCTGGCTCCACCGTCTGTTTTAAAATTGAAAAAATCGTATATGGAACACTTTTTGATACTCTTCGTCCATAACTAGTGAGTGATACCACAACATTCTTTGCGCACTTTGATGATTTTTTAGGAGGAATATTCAACAACAAATGAAACCAAACTTTGAATTTCAATACATTTCCAATAATTGAATTTAACAACAACCTTATTTTCATTATAACCTCACTATTATCTACATTATTCATAACTAACATATATAGTTTAACAAATAAAACATATTATTATTTTAACAACCTTTCTGTTATAAATTTTTCTATATCATTATCCAAATCAAATAGAGAACGAACATTATTATAAGTAACTAAAGCTCCTTTAGATAAATTAGAATGAAAGTTTACATCATTACATAATGCCAAAATAGCATTCTTTAAAGCCTTCACATTCTTATTCTCTACCAATATACCATTTTTTCCATCCTTTAAAGTAAATGGAATAGCTGAATTATTAAATGCAATAACAGGAAGCCCATAAGACATAGCCTCAATTAGTACCATACCGTATCCCTCTAACAATGAAGGAAAAACGAAACAATACGCTTTAGAATAATAATTTCTCAATTCTTCGTCAGACACACGACCAGAAAAAGAGACAACATCTTCTAAGCCATTTTTTGACACCAATATTCTCAATTTATTATAGTAATTTTTAGAACTAATATTTCCTACTACATCTAAGTGAATATTTTTCCGTTCTTGTTTATTCATCATTCCTAAAGCTTTTATCAGATAAAAAACACCTTTCCTTTTATATACAGTATGCCTGTATGCGGCGGACGACCTCGCGTTCCACTTTACCACACTGGCCGATGTAGAAATCGTCGGCGCATCTGACTTTGACGAAACGGAGGAATCACATGAAAAAGTATAAGGATAACCACAATCTCCCCGCACATGAAAACCACGCCATGGCCCACCGCATGATGGGCGGCTGGGCTGCTCTGGTGCTGGCCGTCTGCTTTTGCACCGTACCCGCGCTGGCGGCGGGTGACGATCCCCTGACCATCGTGAACAACCTGTCCGACTTCATTTTTTCCTGCATCAAGGCCATTGGCATCATCATTTTGGGCTGGGGCGTGGTACAGGTAGGCATGAGCGTGCAGTCCCACGACGCATCCCAGCGCAGCCAGGGCTTCCTATGCCTGTTTGGCGGCCTGCTCATTGCTTTCTGCAAGGAAATTCTGACCGCCATCGGCGTGGTGTAAGCCCATGGTGACAAACGTAATGCGTCCCAACTTGGGACGCAAAACGGGAGGTGTGGGCAATCAGTGACAACTGGGTAATAAGAACGCTGGAATGGGCGCTGGAATCATGGAACGGCAAGCTGGGCGAGCTGTGGGAGCTGCTGACGCAGACGCCGGAGAGCTTCAAGGGCGGCGATATCTGGGAGGTGATCGTCACCATCAACAGCGCCTTGCAGGGCGTGGGCTATGGCCTGCTGGTGCTCTTTTTCGCCATGGGCGTGTTCCAGAGCGCGGCGTCGTTCCGTGAGATCCAGCGCCCGGAGTATGCCCTGCGGCACTTTATCCGTTTTGCCGCCGCCAAGGTGGCCGTGGGCTACGGCATGGAGATCATGACCGCCATCTTCTCCATCTGCGGCGACATCGTGCAGACGGTCATGGGCAGTATCGGCGGCGCGGTGGGTACGGCCACCACCCTGCCCGCTGAAATGGTGGAGGCCATCGAGGAGGTGGGCTTTCTTATGTCCATCCCCCTGTGGGTGGTGTCCATGCTGGGGGCGCTGCTGATTATCGTCCTGTCCTTTGTACTGATCCTGACGGTATACGGCCGCTTTTTCCGGCTCTACATGTATACCGCCCTGTCCCCGCTGCCGCTGGCGTCCTTTGCCGGCGAGGGGACTTCCGGCATCGGCAAGGCGTTCATCAAAAGCTATGTCGGCGTGTGCATGGAGGGGGCGGTCATTATCCTTGCCTGCCTCATTTACTCCGCGTTCATTTCCAGCAGCACCCCGGCGGTGGACACGTCCCTGCCCGCTGTGACCATGGCGTTTCAGTATGTAGGCCAGCTCATTTTCAACATGCTGGTGCTCACCGCCCTTGTGAAAGGCGCGGAAAGAATTGTAAGGGAGATGTTCGGCTTATAGGGAATTGCATCATAGACCGCTTTTGGGCCATGCCCAGCCGCAACACGTTTTCCATAAAGCCGGTGCGGGAGCTGATAGACCGTTACTGGATGGAGGGCGTGAGCATCGACCCGTTTGCCAATACAGCGCGGTTGGCAAGCGTCACCAACGACCTTGATCCGGCGTATGACACGGACTGCCACATGGACGCAACGGATTTTTTACAGACCTTTGCGGACGGCAGCGTGGATATCGTGCTGTACGACCCGCCGTTTTCCAGCCGTCAGGTCAGCGAGTGCTACCGGCGCTTGGGACATACGGTGAACTGGGAAACCACACAAAACAGCTATTGGCGCAGACACAAGGAGCAGATCAGCCGCATTGTGCGGCCGGGCGGCCTTGTGCTTTCCTTTGGCTGGAACAGCGGCGGTATCGGTCTGAAATACGGGTTTGAAAAAATCCATATCCGCCTGATCTGCCACGGTGGGCATCACAACGACACCATTGCCGTGGTAGAGCGGCGCACCTGAAATCCGTCCCAACTTGGGACGCAAAAAGAAAGGCGGGCAAAAGCCCGCCTTTCCGTTTTACTGCCTATTCCTCTGTCTCCTGTTCCTCTCGCGCAGATGCCGTCAGCCGGCTGTAATACCCGCCGGGGCCGTAGAGCGGCTTCGCCGTTGCCAGCAGCGCGCCAAGCGCGGCGTTCTCCTCTTGCCGGTGCTGGCGGTAACGGGATATCCAGTAGGCCGCTGGCAGGAGGAGCAGGAACGCCGCAATGCCGTAATAGACGAGCCGGTGATCTACCTTCAGCGCGGGGCCGATAAACTCCGCGATGGTCAGGTACAGGTACAGCGGCAGCAGCTTTGCCTTGGCAAGCAGTACCAACGCCGCGATGAGCAGGAAAAGCCGCAGTATGCTCAAGAGCAGGAATGTGTAGCCGTTCATACGGAAACCTCCTTTGAAATGTTCAGAAATTGTTGATTTTGCAGGTGTTTTCTACACTTATATTATCTCATAGTGCGGAAAACTTGTCAAATTATCCAAAAAATCAGGAAAGGATGATGTGATTGGAAATCAAAATCCCCAAGGAAGTGCGCCAGCACAGGGAAACCATATTTTTCGGCCTGTCCGCCCGGCAATTCCTCTGCGCCCTCTTTGCCGTGGGCATCGCCGTGGCCGTGTATCTGAGCCTTGGCGAAACCATAGGCAAGGAAACCGCAAGCTGGGCCTGCATCCTTGCCGCCGCGCCCATGGCTGCGGCGGGCTTTTTTACCTACAACGGCCTGACGCTGGAACAGTTTGCGTGGGCGTTCCTCAAATCCGAAATACTCTGCGCCGGGAACCGGGTATTCAAGGCAGAAAATATCTATTACAAGGCGCTGGGCCGAAAGGAGCGTGAGGACTTTGATTAAAACACTCCTGCTTGCCAACAAGGCCGAGCGCGACAAGTTCACCATCCCCCGCAGCGTCCAGCAGTCCATCCCCATCAAGCGCATCTACAAGGACGGCATCTGGCAGGTGGGGCGCAAGCACAGCAAGACATGGCGCTTTGCCGATATCAACTACGAGGCTGCGTCCGACGATGACCGCCGTTCCATCTTCCTCTCCTATGGCGGCGTGCTCAACTCCCTGCCCACGGACGCCGCCGCGAAAATCACCATCTGCAACCAGCGGCTGAATCCTGTGGACTTTGAGCGCACCATTTTAATGCGGGAGCGCGGCGACAAGCTGGACTGCTACCGCAAGGAGTACAACCATATCCTGTTGGACAAGATGGCGCAGAGCAACAATCTGGTGCAGGAGAAGTTTATCACCCTGTCCATTGCTCAGCGCAAGATCGAGGACACCCGCGCCTATTTCCGACGGGTGGACGGGGGCCTTGCCAAGAGCTTCGGGCGACTGGACTCCGGCGCACGGCCTGTCTCCAACTATGACCGCCTACGCATCCTGCACGACTTTTTCCGCCCCGGCGAGGAACAGTATTTCACCTTTGACGCGGCGGAAACCATCCGCCGTGGGCTGGACTTCCGCGACCTGATCTGCCCGGACAGCCTGACCTTTAAGGCCGGGCATTTTGAGATGGGCGGCAAGGTGGGACGGGTGCTGTTCCTCAAAGACCTTGCATCCTTCCTCAAGGACGATATGATCGCCGAGCTGTCTGACTTCTCCCGCAACCTCATGCTGTCCATTGATATCCTGCCCATCCCCACGGACGAGGCGGTAAAGGAGATCCAGAGCCGCATTTTGGCCGTGGAAACCGATGTGACCCGCTGGCAGCAAAAACAGAACTCCAACAACAATTTTTCCGCCGTTGTCCCCTATGAGCTGGAGCAAATGCGGAATGAATCCAAGGAGTTTCTGGACGACCTGACCGCCCGCGACCAGCGCATGATGTTCGCCGTTGTCACCATCGTCCACATTGCCGACACGCTGGAGCAGCTTGATGCGGATACCGAAACCCTTATGGCCATCGGCCGAAACCCCCTCTGCCAGTTTTCCGTCCTGCGCTACCAGCAGGAGGACGGGCTGAACACCGTCCTGCCCTACGGCCTGCGCCGTATCAAGGCATTGCGTACCCTGACCACCGAGAGTACCGCCGTCCTCATGCCGTTCCGGGCGCAGGAGATACAGGACCCCGGCGGGCTTTATTACGGTATCAACGCCGTGTCTAAGAACCCCCTGATCTGCGACCGCAAGCGGCTCATTTCACCCCATGCCTTTATGCTGGGTGTGTCCGGCAGCGGCAAGTCCATGGGTATGAAAAACACCATTGGCAACATCGCCATGGGGACAGACGATGACATTATCATCATCGACGCCGAGCGAGAATACGGCCCCATCGTCCGGGCGCTGGGCGGCGAGGTGATCGAGATATCTCCGAGCAGCCGCCACCATATCAACCCGCTGGATATGGGGGACGGCTATGGCGACGGCGAGAATCCCATCGCCATGAAGTCCGAAATGCTTATGAGTATCATTGAGCAGCAGATGGGCGCGGGGACGCTGGGCGGCGCGCAGAAATCCATCATAGACCGCTGCACCTCCAATATTCTGCGGCCTTACCTGAAAAACGGCGGCAGCGGCTCCGCGCCCCTGCTGTCCGACTGGCGGCAGGACGTGCTGAAGCAGCCGGAGGAAGCCGCGCAGGAGATTGCGCTGGCGTCTGAAATCATCGTGGAGGGTACGCTCAACGTCTTTGCCCACCCCACCAACGTCAATATGGACAGCCGAATCATTGCCATTGATCTCTATGAAATGGGCGAGCAGCTTCGCCCCACCGGCCTTGTGGTGACGCTGGAGGCCATCCAGAGCCGTGTCGCCGCAAACCGGAAGAAAGGCAAGTACACATGGGTCTTTATCGACGAGGTGTATCTGTTTTTCAAATACTTCTACTCCGCCCAATTCCTCTATAAAGCGTGGAAACGCTTCCGTAAGTATGCCGCGCCCATGACCGCCGCTACGCAGAATGTGGAGGAGTGCCTGCGCTCGGAAACCGCCCGCCTGATGTTTGCCAACAGCGAATTTCTGGTGCTCTACAATCAGGCGGCGACCGACCGTGCCGAGCTTGCCAAGCTGCTGCATATCTCCGACACGCAGATGGGCTACATTACCAACTCCGCTCCCGGCTGCGGCCTGATCCGCATGGGCGGTTCCATCGTGCCGTTCACCAACACCATCCCCAAGGACACCGCCCTCTACCGCCTCATGTCCACCACCCCCGGCGACGGGGCGGGCGGCTGAATTGCGTCCCAACTTGGGACAGATTAAAGGAGGTGCGCCGTGCGGGATATCAAGGAGAAACCGCAAAAGCCCAAAATAAAGGGCAATGCGTTCAAGGAGCGCCGCCCGATGGCGAAAGGCAATGCCGCCGGACGCATGGGCAGGCTGATGAAAGACCACTATCTCCGGGAGCGTGACAAGGGGCGGCAGGAGAAGAAACCAAACGCCGTCACAGCCGCAGAGGAACAGGTGGAGCAGGCTGCGGAGGAGGCCGTTTCGTCCGCCCGTTCCGCAGCGGCCAAAGGGTTTGTCAAGATGCGGCAGGCCGTACAGGTCAAGCGTCAGGCGGCAAAGCAGGCCGCGCAGGACGGACAGGGCGCGGGGCATGGGGACAGCCCATACCATGAGGCAGCGCAGCCTACTACCGCACCGGAGTATGGACAGCCGCAGCCTGCGTCTGAACAGCGCCAGCCGCCCATCCCCGGCGAACGGATGAAGCAGGCGTTTCTCAAAGAGAAGCAGGCGCAGGCTATGCAGACGGTACGGGGCGACACAGCGCAGATGCGGGGGCCGTCCTCCATATCCAACAGCACGGCGGACAACCTGCCCGCCGTCCGGGGCAGGCCACAGACGGCTATCAAGGAACGCCCCCGCAGCAATGCCCCGGCCATCAAGACACGGCAGGCCGCAGCCAAGCGCGGTCCGTCAGTCGGTACAGCGGCGGGAAATGCCGCACCCGCCGCACCTGTGCCGAAAGCGGCAAGAACACCCAAACCGGCGAAAGCCGCTGCCAGAGCTGCGGCCAAACAGGCCGTGGGGCAGCGGGCACAGGCAGGGGCAAAGCAGCTTGCCGTGAGCCGGGCGAAAAAGGCGGCGCAGACCGCTGCAAGCCTTGGACGGCGGGCGGCGCAGGCCACCGCCCATGCGGCGGCAACGCTGATTGGCGCGATTGTAGGCGCGGCGGGCGGCACGGTGCTGCTGATCCTGCTGTGCTTTATCCTGATTGTTGCGGCCGTGGTGGCGTCACCCTTTGGCATCTTCTTTGCAGATCAACAGAAAGAGCCAGGGACAATTTCGCCCAACGCCGCCGTGGCGCAGGTCAATGTCGAGTATGCGGCCCGTCTGGCTGAATTGCAGGAGGGCGATTATGACAGCATCCAGATCCACGGCAGTCCGCCCGACTGGCGGGAAGTGATCGCGGTATTTGCCTGCAAGACCGCCGGGGCGGATGACGGCGTGGATGTGACCGCTTTTGACGAGGATCGAGTGAAGCGGCTGCGTCAGGTGTTTTGGGATATGACGCCGATTCGGGCGGAGGTGGAAGTTATAGAGCATGAGGATTCCACCGAAACCATCCTGCACATCTACATCGAAGCGAAAACCATTGCTGAAATGCAGGAGGAATACCGCTTTACCAGCTACCAGAATGAAGCGCTGGACGCGCTTTTGGAAGAAATGGAGCTGTTGGGCGGGCTGCTGGGCGACCTGTCTATCACGCAGGAGGACGCGCTGGCTCTGCTGGAGAATCTGCCTGATGACCTGTCCCCGGAACGGGAAGCCGCGATCCGGCACGCCCTGACACTGGTGGGCAAGGTCAACTACTTCTGGGGCGGCAAAAGCCTTGTCCTCGGCTGGGACTCCCGCTGGGGAACCACACAGAAAGTTACGGCGGCGGGAAGCAGCAGCACCGGCACCTACCGACCTTACGGGATGGATTGCAGCGGGTTCGTGGACTGGGTATTCTACAACGCCAGCGGCGGCGAATACATCATAGGCCACGGCGGCGGCGCGGCCAGCCAGCACACCTACTGTACCCCGATCTCATGGAGTGAGGCTATCCCCGGCGACTTGGTCTTCTACCCTGGCGACAGCCATGTGGGCATTGTGGGCGGCAGGGATGCAAACGGCAACCTGCTTATCATCCACTGTGCCAGCGGGGCCAACAACGTGGTCATTACAGGCTTGCAGGGGTTTACGTCCATCGGCAGGCCGGTCTACTTTGGCGGCTGAAAAATGCGTCCCAAGTTGGGACTGATTAAAACCCTGTATCTGCGGAAAAGTAGATACAGGGTTTTCTTGCTTTGCTCTTCTGTCTGTATGGTTCCTTCCTGTCAGGCTAAAATATTTTCATACCAAACCACAGGAGGCTATGAAATGGGAGACTACAAACTGACACCAGAGTGCATCACGGCCTACGGCCGCTATCTGAAGCAGGAGGAAAAATCCACAGCCACACAGGAGAAATACCTGCGGGATATCACCGTCTTTGTCCGCTGGCTGGGCAGCAGTCCGGTGACAAAGGAGAACGTGACCGGCTGGAAAGAGCATTTGCAAGCAGAGGGCCGCGCACCCACCACCATCAATGCGGCCCTGTCCGCCCTCAACGGCCTGTTTCGGTTTTTGGGCTGGGAGGGCTGCCGCGCCAAGTTTCTCAAAATCCAGCGCCGGATGTTCCGGGACCAGTCCAGAGAACTGACCCGCGCGGACTATGACCGGCTGATTGCCACAGCGTGGGAGCGCGGTCAAAACCGGCTGGCCCTGCTGATGGAGACGATCTGCGCCACCGGCATCCGCGTGTCCGAAGTGCGGTATATCACGGCGGAAACGGCCAAAGCAGGCAGGGCGGAGATCGCGCTGAAAGGGAAAATCCGGGTGATCCTCATTCCCGGAAAACTCTGCCGCAAGCTGCTGAAATACGCCAAGAAAAACAAAACCGCTTCCGGCGAGATTTTTCTCACAGGAAACGGCAAAAGCCTTTCACGGCGGCAGATATGGGCGGAGATGAAACGGCTATGCAAATATGCGGGTGTGGAGCCGTCCAGAGTATTTCCTCACAACCTGCGTCACTGTTTTGCCGTGGCCTTTTACCGGGCCTGCAAGGATATTGCGAAGCTGGCGGACGTGCTGGGGCACAGCAGCATTGAAACCACCCGCATCTACCTGCTGACCTCCGGGGCGGAGCATCAGCGGCAGTTGGACCGGCTGGGACTTGTCTCGTAGGCAGAGTTAACATTCTGCCTCAAGAACAGACAACTTCTCAATGCGGAACTACATAATACAGCAAAATTATATCAGTTGTTCCCCTGAAAATCAAGATAGGCTCCCTGTTTTAGGGCATAAGAAATCAGCCGCAAGAAGTAGATTTTTTGCGGCTTATCTTTGTGCACCTCTCCGCCCTATTTGTGGCATGGAGGGGGGCTTGCTTTTTATCTTCTGGTTCTTCTGATGCCCGCCTGTATTGGGAAAGCGTATTCGGAATGTTAATTCTGTGATGATAGGGGGGAAAGCAATGATTTTAGAAATAGGGTTGCTGGATGCACTGGCACTGATTGCAGGATGCGGAAGTGTATCCGATCTACGATATTTGGATGGCTGGCAACAGGAACATCTGGCACGAGCACTGGAAAAAATACCTGCCGGTGTCGCTTCACTGGCAGAATGGAACGATGCCTTGGCATATCTAAAATAATCCCACAACTGAATAGGGCTATCAAATACATTCCGTATGTGTTGAGCCGGGCGGCGGGTGCGCCGGGAAGATCTTCCCCCAAAGGAGGTGCAGGCCGGGAAGATGGAGCGAACAACACCAGCGCCGCAAGCGGCCCCACGGCAAGGGTTGTCGGCCACGACACGCATACGGGTATGATGATACTTGCGCTGGCTACACGTCACAGAGTAGAGCGCCCCGCCATGGGAATGGAGGGAGGCACGTTAAATCCTATGGAGCGACCTTGCCCGTCGCCGTTTGAGATGCCTTTGATATACGATTGTGAACTTGAAAATCCGCACCGCTCAACGGTGCGGATTTTGTCGTATCAAAGGAGGCATCGACTTTGCAAAGGATAAATGAGGATGTCACGATATCTTCCGTAGACCGTGAACAGCACATTATCAACATGATTGTTAAAGGCTGTCCCGTAACGGCAATCTGTTCCCCGCAAAGTAACCCGGAAATCTATGAGCAGATTAAGACGATTCTACTCGGCGTTGTGCTGAAATCCCCTGAACATAATTTCTGCAAAATTGGACAAAAGGTTTGAAATATGAGATAATATGAATAGCGAAAACCCTGTATGTACCTTGAAAATTACATACTTTGGATATGTCGATTCATCATCTCATATCGCGTTGAGAGGACGGATTGACAATGATTGAAACAAGCATTATCCCAAGTTATGATTTCGATAAACTCACTGGTTGGAGGCTGAACCTGCCCGCCTACATTGAGCCGGGAACACGGGTGCTTTGTCTGTATCGTGTTTCCACAGGCAAGCAGCTTTATCATACGGACGATAACGAGCCGGATATTCCGATGCAGCGTGTACGCTGTCGGGAGTTTTGTGAGCGGATGGGCTGGACGCTGGTATGTGAGCTTCAGGAGGAAGGCATTTCCGGTCACAAGGTCAGAGCGGAACGCCGTGACAAGGTACAGCTTATCAAAGGGTATGCCAAACAGGGCAAGTTTGATATCCTGTTGGTGTTCATGTTTGACCGCATCGGGCGTATTTCCGATGAAACCCCATTCGTGGTGGAATGGCTGATTGCGAACAATATCCGCGTATGGAGTGCCTTAGAGGGCGAACAGCGCATAGAAACCCACACAGATCGCTTGACAAACTATATCCGCTACTGGCAGGCTGACGGCGAGAGCCAGAAGATATCCGCCCGAACTTCTAATAGCATGGGCGTCCTGACGCAAGAGGGCTGCTTTACCGGCGGGCTGTGCGCCTACGGGTATCAATATGTGAAGCTGGGGCGCACGAACAGACGCAAGCAGGAAGTATTTGACCTTGCAATCTGCGAAGAAGAAGCATTTGTTGTGCGGCTTATTTTCCGGCTTGCCGCAGATGAGGGCTACGGCGCACAGCGGATTGCGAACCACCTCAATGCCAAGGGCATCAAAAACCGTTCCGGTAAGAACTGGCATCCTGCGTCTATCCAAGGGATGCTGAAAAACATTCTCTATACCGGCATTTTGCGGAGCGGTGAGAGCCGTTCCGAAGTACAGGAGCATCTGCGTATCATTGATGATAAAACCTTTGTGACGGTACAGGAAATGCTGGCAGCGCGTTCCCGCAAGCAGGAGGCCATTCGCTCAAAGCCGCTGAACACCCGTGGAAAATCGCTTTTGGCAGGCAACATCTTTTGCGGTCATTGCGGCGCTCGGCTGTGCATCACCACCAGCGGCAAAGGACGGCGCAGGCAGGACGGAACAGATGTAGTCCGCATGAGATATACCTGCCAGACCAAGAGCCGCACCCATGGCGAGTGTGACGGCCAGACCGGCTACACCGTGGAAAAGTTGGACGCTATGATAGATTCCATTATCCGCGGTATCTTTTCCAGAGTACGTAGCCTGAACCGCAAGGACGTTGTAAACGCCTGTGTCGACAACGACTTGAACGCAAAAAAAGTCTTTTTGCGGAAAGTGCAAAAAGACTATGAAAAAGCGGAAAAGGATTTACAGCGTTTGAAAAGCGAAATTGTCAATGCCCTAACCGGGGCAAGCGCCTTTTCACCGGAGCTTTTGAACAATGTGATTGAGGAGCAAAGCCAGCGCTGTGAAGAACTCCGCGCCGCCTTAAACAAAGCCGAGAAGGAGTACGCTGAAAGCGATTCACAACTCGAAGTACGGAGCCAGCAATACGATGATCTTCTGGAATGGTCTGCCGCCTATGAAACGGCCAGCGTATCAGCAAAGAAAGTAATTGTTGCCCGTATGATAGAGCGTGTGGACGTTTACCGAGGCTACCAACTGAAATTGAAACTGAATATCAGTGTCGAGCAGTTTTTAGTAAGTCTGGAGAACATCAAGACGCCGGAACAATCTTTTACAGCTTGACAGACAGTAGGGCAGAACCTATAATGGGGTCTAAAGAGCTGGAAAGAGCCGTGCAGGAAACGGTTATGTTAATACATGTCTGGGGGCGCACATCAAGCGCCTGCTTCTGGTGGGGGCATAGAAATCATGCTTTGGGAGAGCGCTTGAATGGCATTCAAGAGGTCAGCGGTTCGATCCCGCTTATCTCCACCAAAGGGTACGCAAAAAGGCTTGTTTTCGTGAGAAAACAAGCCTTTTCCCTTTTCTGTGATGAAATCGGCATATCCAGCCATTTCAAGCACTCCCCAAAGGGGGCGTTCCGTGTGAACGTCCCCCTTTTTTGTGTCCCAAGTTGGGACGGATTAGGAATGCCATCTCTAAAATTCCCAATGTTCTTTATCGCAAAGCCCAGTTATATTTACGGACTCAATTCCATACGATTTGCTAATTTGAGGAATTTTTGTCGGTTTATCTTGGTTTTCCTCACTTATAATTATCAGCCCATATTTCATTGCTGTTGCTATTAGGAAAGCATCACCAGAAGAAGTTCCTTTTCCATTGGTAAATTCGATCATTTTAGGGTTTTCAGATACAATTTTGCGTACATTTAACTGTATTTCAATGTCAATATCTAAAATACAGCACCTTTGCGCGTGTAGCCATTCCTTAATACTTTTATCTTTTATTTCTTCGGCAACTTCTGAACAGGTCACAATAACACCGTGCTTAATATAATCGTCAATTTTATTCCATAGGCTTTTATATACTTGCCGCCTGTGCGGTTCAGTTGGTTTTTGTGAAAGTATGGAAGAAGTGTCAATAATATAGCGGTAGGAAGGGGCAAACAATGTCATCTGATCCATTTTGCCACCTCCGATAAGAATTTATCGATATGCTTTTGGTCAATGTTCAGATGGTGAGCAATATCAAGTTTACTGTATATATCTTCACTATAACCTTGATAGAGATTTCTACAAACAGCAGGACTTGTCCGGTCAAATGCTTCGCGGCTCATATTTTTTGGAATACCTGAGTAATTTCCATTTTTTCGAGCATTCCGCTGTTCTTCCCGATTTTTCTCAAGTTCTTTCCTTAATTCTTCAGAATATGTTTGATATTCGATTTCACTAATTCGCTCAGTCTCCAATAGCCGGCGTATTATAACTTCACGACTTACGGAAAAATGTTTCGCTATTGCAGCTATATCATCTTTTGAATAGGGTGCAGTTAAATTTATATTTTGCAATATAATGGATAATGCTTTCTGGGGAACCAGCAATTCCCCTGCCACAGCATTGCAAAAAACTTCTTCGACATTAGAAGATGTTTTGCTTATCATCTCATTACAAAGAGAAGATTCGCGTTTCAAAATATGGACTAATTCATGTATTATAGAAAAAGACTTGGCAGGAGGTCTATCACTATCGTTAATTCCTATAATCGGAATACTTGTATCTACGATAGAAATACCTCGTGCTTCTTCTAAGGGAACATCAGTAAAACAGTGGACAAATATGCCTTTTTCCTCGATTTTACTTCTAAGATATAAGTAAAATTGGCGTGAAGATGTACACTTATATTGAATTTCTAAGTCAAGATTAAATTGTTGTCTAAGACTAATCGCCCATGATTCAGGGCTATTAGTCTTGGGAGATTGAACAGAAAAAGAAATGGTTGGTATATTTAGCTCCTGATTAGCTGCAATTAGAAAATCTCGTTCCATAAGTAGATCAACCACGGCAATATTCAATGCACTATCGTCCTCGGTATTACTCCCCCAAAGCGTTCGCATATTTTTAAGGGAAGGAATTCGTTGCAATGGAATATCCTTCGGATTCATATACAATCCAGCGAATGGGATATGTAGACAAGTGGCAATTGTTTTAGCCTGCTTTATTGTCGGGAGTAACGAATCTGCGGAATCCATCCATCTCCTAAGTCGCTCCTCCTTAAATTTACCCCTCTGGCTGAGATATTGACACGATACTTTTTTACTGGTGCAGATATGCACTAATGTATCTTTATTTATGAGAGCATATATCATCCCCATTTCCTCCCTTAATCGACTTTTTTATATTATACATCAGAACTCATGAAATTCACAATGTAAAAGAGCCAAGATTTGGCTCTTTTTTCATACCTCAAAGGAGATGACAACATGGGCCAGACAGTTTCATTCGATTATTTCTACGGCGGACAGTCAGATACTTTCAGTTATTACCGCATCCCCCGGCTGCTGATAACCGGCCAGCAATTCAAGGGACTGTCCACGGATGCCAAGCTGCTGTATGGGCTGATGCTGGACCGGATGGGGCTGTCCGCTCGGAACGGCTGGTATGACGAGCTGGGGCGTGTATATATTTACTACCCGTTGGATGAGGTGCAGGCAGACCTCAACTGTGGCCATGATAAGGCAACCAAACTGCTGTCTGAGCTGGACACTGGCAAAGGCATCGGCCTGATCGAGCGCGTCAAGCAGGGGCAAGGGCGTCCAGCCAAAATCTATGTCAAGCAGTTTACCACCACCGAGATCCCCCAGCCGCCAGCGCCGCCCCCGGAGCCGGAAGAACCGAACCCAAGACTTCCGAAAAGTAGCGGCCAAGACTTCCGAAAAACCGAAGTCTTGACTGCGGAAAGCCAGACTTCAAGACTGCGGAAAACCGGAAGTGCAGACTGCGGAAAATCAGACGGAAGTTATAATAATATAATCTATCCTGAAATTAGCTATCTTGATCCATCTATCCATCCATCCCAAAGTATAGCGATACGACAGATGGATAGACGGGAGTGCTGGGAGGAAGTGAAAGAAAATATAGGCTATGAACAGCTCAAGGTACAGTACGGACGTGAGGACGCAGACGCGATCCTGACGCTGCTCACCGATACGCTGTGCAGCGCCAGCCCCACCATCCGCATCGGTGGAGGGGAACTCCCCATCGAAGCGGTGAAAGACCGTTTCTGGCAGTTAGACCAATCCCACATCGAGTATGTGTTAGACCGCATGAGGGAAACGACAACCAAAATCCGCAACATCCGAGGGTATCTGCTGACCGCGCTGTATAATGCCCCCGCCACGATAGGGCATCATTTTCAGGCAGAGGTGCAGCATGACCTATACGGGCAGTAAGTCCAGCAGGCGCAGGAGGTGAAACCGTAAAACTGCATATTGCCCACCGTTTTGCGTCCCAACTTGGGACGCATTATTGCTATTCGGGAACCAAAAAGGAGGTATTGTATGCCCGAAAACAAAGAAAACTCCAATCAGAAGCCCCTGTTTTCCGCAAGCCCCCAGCCACACAAGACACAAGACGGAAAGGCCACCCCCGCCGCAGACGGCAAGAAACCCGCCGAACCGCCCAAGACACCGGATACCAAGGCCGCCCCCGCCGCAGACAGCAGGAAATCCACCGAGCCGCCCAAGGCACCGGATGACAAGGCTGCCCCTGCCGCAGATGGTAAGAAGCCCACCGAGCCGCCCAAGACACCGGACGGCAAGACTGCGCCCGCCGCAGATGGCAAGAAGCCCACCGAGCCACCCAAGGCACCGGACACCAAGGCCACCCCCGCCGCAGACGGTAAGAAACCTGCCGAGCCGCCCAAGGCGCTGGACGGCAAGACCACCCCTGCCGCTGATGCCAAGAAACCCACCGAGCCGCCCAAAGCGCCGGACGCAAAGCCCGCCCCTGCCGCAGACGATAAAGGGGCTGCGGGGCTTGCCCAGCAGCCAAAAGGCAATGCCGCTGCTGCCCCGCACACCTCAAAAATTATGGATTCGCCCAAAGCGTCGCCGGGTACAGCGCCTGATGAAAAGACAGGAGCCGCCAAAGAAACCGCCAGCGGCCCGGATAAGGGCGTAAAAATCACACAGATCTTCGCAGACCGGCTGGAAAGACCGGACGATAAGGCGCTGAAAGACCTGCCTATCCCCAAAGAGGGCGAGGGCTTTTCTATCCGCCTGCACCCGGCTTATTTCTTTGATTTTCTGGATCATCCCTTTACCGTCAACCGCGAGGTGGACGACTACAAGGAGCTGTATGATTCCATCAAGGCCAACGGCATCAACGAGCCAGTCAAAGCCCGTCCCCGCGAGGGCGGTGGTTTGGAGCTGATTTCCGGCCACCGACGCCCTGGATATCCGCAAGTTGGAACGCTGCGAAGCCGCGGACTACCTGTTTCTGGTGCGCCGGGAGAAATCCTATCTGTTCCCTGTGGAGGATGTATATGAACCGGAAAGCTATGCTTATCTGTGCTGGACGGCCTATACCCTTTTGCCGGATATGCCGGTGGACGCTTTTTATCTCCATGTATCAGATACCGCCATGGGGCCGTCCGGGAGCGTCGTCCTGTTGGATTATACGGAATCAGCGGCGGACGTGATGCACACGGCAGATTTTACGCCGGAGCAGCGCACCGCCCATCTGCACCGGCGCACTCGACATTGGCAGGGGCGCGCCAAACTATGCACCCTTGCGGGAATGACGGCGGCAATGGGAGGAGGTGAACCAGAATGGACGTAAGCGGCGAAGTAGCAGACCTCATGCTGAAAGAGAGCATCGAGGCCACGGAAAAGACGGTCAGGCTGACGGCAAGCGGCATCAAGAATGTCGCCGCTCTGCTGATCGCGCTGGCAAGGAAAAGAAAATTCTTTACGCTTACGCCTGCCCCAGCCATCACAACACAGTGA
>OKSF01001427.1_pt1 | contig 19286 bp, 7 predicted proteins | sample 1606061 | NCBI WGS metagenome assembly OKSF01 (sample SAMEA3541567, study PRJEB24748) | human gut metagenome | biome: human gut; feature: human-associated habitat; material: faeces | place: China | collected 2012 | reverse complement strand
GGTCCTTGGCCAGGCGCACATTCAGGGTATTGTCGTCCCCTTTCACGATGCCGATATTGTCGGCGCTGCTGACTTCTTTGGCACCGCCCTTCAGGTTCAGTGTCTCACCCAGGCCCACTTTCACTTCCTGGCCGTCATCCCCTTGGAATTTCCGGCCGCTGTTGACCTTGTCGCTGACAGTCTTCAGCTGGTCTTCCGTGGCCGCCCGGCCACTCTGGATGTTCTTGCCATCCCACTTGGTGTTTTCCAGGCCGTTCAGGAAGTTTCCATTTGCCGGGTTGCTGTCGCCGGCCGTATTGGCCTGTTTGCCCAGGGTCATAGCATTGTCACCGGACCCGATGGTCACCTGTCCTTTGGAGCCGTCCACGGTGACCTGGTTGGCCCCGCCGCCGGCCGTGACTTTGGCGCCGTTGCCGTCGATGGAAACCTGTTTGGATGCATCCGTTTCATCACCGAGGGTGATGTTGTCATTCAGATTGACCGTGTGGTCGTCTTTTACGGTGATGTTCTTGCCGCTCTTGGACTTGACCGCTTCAGCCGCCTTACCGGCTTCGTCTCCGGCGATTTTCTTCACATCCCCGATGCTGGCCGCATTGTTGTCGCCGGCCTCCGCATATTGCTTGCCGTCGATGCCGCTGGCGATGTTGGTGATCTGCTTGGTTCCGCCGTTGATGCCCTGATCCGTAATGGTGATGTCACCGACTTTGACCTTGTTGGTTTCCACGCCATCACCGTTGATGGTAGTATTCCCAGCCTTGATGCTGCCGTCTTTGGTCAAGTCCACATCCTTCTTCAGGGATACTTCCAAGGCATCGCCGTTGACCTTGGTTTCGATGTTCTTCCCATCGCCCTTGACGGTAACCGTCTGGCCCAGGTCTTTCTTCACGGTGCCGCCCGCTTCGTCAGCCAGGCCGAAGCCGCCTTTATCCTTACCGGAAATATCCGTGATGGCCTGACTCAGCTGGCCTTCCGTCGCCGCCCGGTCAGCCACCACATGGCCAGCATCCCACTGGGTATTGTCCAGGCCGGTGATATAGTTGCCTTTGGCCGGGTTGGGGTCCCCATTCTGGTTGTCCTGCCGGCCGATGGTAATCTTATGGACCCCGCTGCTGTCCGGGCCTACGGTGATGGCTTCGAAATCCGGCCGGTTGGTCATGACAATTTCCAGCCCATCTCCCGCCGTATTCTGGCGGACCCCCAGGTTGCGGATGGATACCCGGCTCTTGTCAGCCAGCATTTCTGCATCATCGATGCCGCCCTTGAGGGACAGGGTGTCATTGAGCCTCCGGGCGACCACGTTACCGTCGTTGCCCACGAACTTCAGACCGTCGTCCAGGGTGGCCACCACATGGTGTTCCGTACCGCCTTTTTCTTCATACATCAGCCGAGTGATGCCGTCCTTGCCAGGCTGGCCGTCCACGCCGGGGATGCCGTCTTTGCCGTCAGTCCCTTTGGCTCCCACCGTCTTGATGAGAGTGGTCACAGAGCCGTCAGCCCCGTTCCTGCCGGCAATTCCAATCTGGCCGTCATTGCCGTTCTTCCCGTTCGCCGTGATCGTCTGGGTGGTCACATCATCCGCCAGGCTGAAGGTGACCTTGCCGTTTTCCGCTCGAGTCACGATTTGATTGGCTGTACCGCTGAAGGTGACGGCTTCACTGAGCTTATTGCTGCCTTCAGTATTGTTGTCGCCCTTGTATTTCAGATCCACAGCTCCTGCCACTTTCGTGGTATCCACGGACAGGTCATAGTCATGGCTGGTGGCATTGGGGTCATTGGCATTTCGATCCACTACGGATACACTGCCGTCGGTAGATTTCACGGTAGTCCGGCGTCCATCGGTGATTTTTTTCACATCCCCGATATTGGCGCCATTGTTGTCGCCGGTATCGGTGTATGTATTCCCCAGGCCGCTGCCCATGTTGGTGATCTGGTTCCCTGCCATGGAAACGGTGGTCTTGCTGATGGTAATGGTCCCCTTGCCGTCTTTCCCGGCTTTTTCAATAGTCAGGCCGTCGCCATCCACGGTGGTATCCCCAGTCTGTATGCTGGTAAGGTTCTTCAGTTCCTTGGCCAAGCGGATTTCCAGTTTTCCGTTGGAGCTTTCTTCCGCTGCTTTTGTGGAAACGACACCGATGTTGCCATCCGCAACAGCCGTCAGTTTGGTTGTATCGGTCTGACCGCCCAGAACATCCAGCTGAGTGTTGAGCTTACGGGTCACCACATCGCCGCTGTCCCCGTGGAATTTCAGGCCGTCATCCAGGGTAGCTCCCTGATGTTCCTGACCAGCCGGATCCTTGTAGACAATGCGGGTCAACGTTTCTCCATCCTTTCCGTCGACCCCCGGTCTGCCCGGCTTCGTCCAGATGTCCACCATGCCGTCCTTGCCGTTGAGTCCGATATGGCCTTCGGCGCCGTCCACTCCATCCACGCCGTCTTTGCCGGTGATGGTGACGCCATCCTTGCCGTCTTTGCCTTTGACGGAAATGCCGTCTTTGCCGCTCAGGCCGATGGTGCCATTTTCCCCTTTGATGGAGATGCCGTCTTTCCCATCGAGGCCGATGCTGGATTTTCCGTCTTTTCCGTCAATGCCGATACGGCCCGGTGTCCCTGGCTGGCCGTCTTTCCCATCCTTGCCGGTGACGGTGATGGTCTGGGTCATCAGGTCGTCAGCCAATTTGAAGGTGACTTTGCCATTGGTGGCTTCGGTGACGATCTGTCCCTCCATGCCGTTGAAGGCCACTGTATCCTTCAACTGGCTGGTGCCCGTACCGCTATCCCCGCTGTAGTGCAGACTGGATTCGGCGGCCAGGCGCTTCACATCTCCGATGTTGGCGGCATTGTTGTCCGTATTGTAGGTATAGGTCTTGTTGCCCTTTCCATCATCGGTGATTTCCGAGGCCCCGCTGGCCATATGGCTCACCTGGGTATCCACAGGATTGCCATCGGCGTCCGTGGCTTCAAAGGTCACGTGGGTCTTGTCCACCTTCCCATCCTTCATATCATACTTTACGGTCCGATCGTAGGCTTCGTCCACCTTCGTCTTGGAAGCGATATCTTTGAGGGTGATGGTCTTGTCCGGATACTTCGGCTCATTGGTATGTTCCGTATCCCGGACTGTCAGGGTCAGTTCTCCATTGGTGGCGGTATAGCTGCCGTCATCCGTATTGGGATTCTTTACCAACTGATAATCCGTGCGTACGGTATTGCTGTCGGTAATGCTCTGAGAAAGCTTGGCCAGCTGGTCTTCCGTTGCCGCCCGGCCGCTGACATATTCCGGATCCACCACGTTCCAATCCTTGTTAGAAAGGCCCGTTGCATAGCTGCCTGCGGAGGGATGGTTGTTCTTGTTGGTGGTGAGCTCCGTATTGCTGAAAGCCCCGAAGGTGGCATTTCCGGCTTTCAGAGTACCGTCTTTATCCAAGTCCACATGTTTCGCCAGGCGGACATAGAGCTTGCCGTCCTTGTTCTTCACCCCGATGTTGTTGTCCGTCAGGCTGTCCAGGTCGGCTCCCCCGATGATATCCAGCTGCTCGTTGAGCTTCTTGCTGATGACTTTCGCGGTATCGGTCTGGCCGTCGTCCCCGGCGAACTTCAGGCCGTCCTCCAAAGTGGCCACGGTATGGAGGTCTTTCCCATCGGTGCCGTCCTGGCCGTTCTGGTAGACGATCCGGGTGATGTCCGTACCGTCCACCCCGGGCTTGCCGTTGGTGCCGTCTTTCCCCGGCTGGCCCTTTTCCGTGCGGATGATGGTGGTGGTGATGCCGTCTTTCCCATCCTTGCCGTTGATGCCGATGGAACCAGCAGCTCCCTTTTCTCCCTCTTTTCCGGCCTGGCCTACGGTGACGGTGTTGGCCGTCAGGTCCTTATCCAGCTTGATGGTGATGTTGCCATTATCGTCCACTTCCGTGGTCACGTTGTCCGCACTGTAGGTATGCCCGGACACCGGATCGGTGCCCTGGACCTTGATGGTCCCACCCATTTTTACATTGTGGACTTTCCCATCCGCTGTAGTCCGGGTATTGGCATCGAAATTCAAGCCTTTATAATGGTCCACCACCCCTTCGAAGCCTCCGATGGTGATGTTATTGCTGACGCTCCCGTCCGCATTCTGGACCTTCAGGGTCACGGTCCCATCCTGGGCTACCGTATATTTCCCATCAGCGGCATCCGGGTTCTGCACCAGGCGCAGGTCGTTTTTCATCACGTTGCTCAGGTCGATGGAAATCTTTTTCGGATTTCCCTGTTCATCCCGGTCATTCCGGGTGATTTCCAAGGTCTTCCCGTCAGCAGTCACACTGCCCCCCGTAGCATAATAATCGTGGAGGCCAGTGATTTCGACCTTTGTAGTCTTATTGTTTTCTGTCAGGGTGAGTTTTCCCGAACCATCATTGACCGTAGGCTGGCCATTGTCTGTACCGTTATCAGTGTGATACGTCACTTCCCCGCCGGTAACGTACACATCACCGGAAACAGTACCCTGCTTGATATCTTCTGCGACTTTTTTCAGCTGGTCTTCCGTAGCCGCACGGCCGCTCTGGATTTTAGTAGCGTCCCAGTTGATATTTGTCAGCCCCGTAATGTAATCATTTTCATCGGGGTTGGCACTGGCTCCACCAGACTGCTTTCCAATGACAATGCCTCCCGTATAGCCAGTCTCCGTCTTACTGCCGCCCACCCGGACGGTGTTGAACCGCACATCGTCGGCTGTGGCAATGGTCACGTTATCTGTGTTGGTCGCATCGCCAGTAATGGTGATGTTCTGGCCCTGGATCAGGTTGACTTTCGGGCTGGTGGGAGTCACGGCTTTCTGCTTGGTGCCGTTCACATCCAGTTCCCAGCCTTTATTCACCGTGTCGATCACCGGCTGGACGGTGGTGTTGGCGATGTTCTGCACATCCCCGATGTTGGCTCCATTGGTGGTGATATCGTACTGGTTGGTGGCCGTATTGATGCCACTGCCCATATTGGTGACCTGATTGCCGCCAAAGGAAATCTTATCCCCGTTGATGACGACATTCTTGGTTTCATCATTGGGGTCATTGGTGATCGTGATTCCGCTGTCGTCCTGGACGGTCTTGCCGGTGGTGACGGAAGTCAGGTCTTTCAGTTCCTTGGCCAGTTTCACCGTCAGGGTGTCGGTGCCATTGGAAACGACGCCGATATTGCCGTCAGTAAGGCTGTCCTTGCTCTTCACGCCGCCGTTGATGGTGGTCTTCTGATTCATGGTCCGAACAAAGCCGGTGTTGTCGGCCGTGCCGTCTGCCTTGATATCTCCGGCGTAGATTTGGCCGTCATCCATGGTAGCAATATCGTGGTGGAGTCCCTGGGCATCGTCATACCGCAGCCGGGTGGCCTTGGTTTCGTTGTCAGACGTAGTGATGTTCTTACCGTCCGTCAGGGTCTTATCCCCATAATGGACGCTGGTGTCCGCCTGGGCCGCTTTGCCCTCATTGTCTTTCTTATCAGGATTGCCTGTATAGATCACATCGCCGGTGGTCACCGTGGTAAAGGTGGGCTTTTCATCCATAAGGATGGAGATGTCCCCGTTTTCGGCGATGCGGGTGGTCAGGTTGGCCTTGCTGTAGCTGTGCCCAGCTGCTTCATCGCTGGCCTTGATGGCGATGGTATCCCCCAGGCTGCGTTTCACCACTTTGTACCCCTTATAGTTTTCCTTGGTGTTAGAAGCATCCTTGGTGTTGGTGGTAAAGCTCAGTCCGCTGTTGATGGCATCTGTGTTCGCATTGATGATCTTGGTATTGTTTTCGATGGTGGTGGTATTGCCGCTCACCGCATCGGATACGATCCGCAGTTCATCTTCCGTGGCAGCCCGACCGCTCACATAGGTGGGATCCTTCACGGTCCATTCCGTATTGGTCAGCCCTGTCACAAATTCTCCGCCTTTGGCATGGCCTCCAGTGGGCTGGCCGTTCTGGACCGTATCCAGCACCCCATCGGCATGGTGACCGATTTTGGCTGTGCCGGCCGTGACCGTATTGAGGCCCGTGAGGTCTTTATTCAGTTTGAGTTCCAGCTTGCCATTGTCTCCATCCTGGCTGGAAACCACGCCGATGTTGTTGGCAGTGGCCAGATTGTCCGGATTGGTCTCTCCGCCGGTGACGCTGAGTTTTTGATTCAGTTTCACCGCAGAAGCAGTGCCCTGATCGCCGCTGAATTTCAGCCCATCATCCAAAGTGGCGATGAACTGGGTGGAACCGTTGGTGATGTCCCCATATTCCAGACGTTTAAATTCATTGGTTTCGTCAGCCGGATTGGACTGGCTGTCTTTCAAGTAGGTGATGCCGGGACTGATGGCGTTGAAGATATAGGTCGGCGTCTTGCCCGTATTGTCGAACAGGGCCACATAGCCGCCGGTATCCTGACCGATGCCCAAGACCACCTGGCGCTGGTCGTTGGTGCCATCGTTCTTCACCACAGAGACAGTGGTCCCGTCAATCTTCACCGCTTCTTTCACCGGATACGTCTCTTTGGATCCCGGAGCCGTCCGGAACTGGGCCACGCTGTTCACTACCAGGCTGCCGCCTTTGTGTTCTTCCTGTTCACCCAGGACCACATCTTTGCTCAGGGCCACGTCGTAATTGGCCTGGCCGCCGGTGGTCTGCCGCTTCAGTTCCAGATTGCCGCCTTTGACCAAGGCATCATCAGCGTCGGCCTTCTGGCCCCCAACGGAAACAGTGGTGTGTTTCCCTGCCAGTTTGCCCACTTCTTTCAGCTGGGCCAGGTTCACCGCATCCGTATCCTGGGAGCCGGCTGCCACCCCGGTGATTTGCCGGGTCAGGGTGCTGCTGTTGCCCACCGCGATGGCATTGGCATTGGAAACCCAAGTGGCAGATGTTTGGGTCGTTTCTGCCCCGATGGCGGCATCATACCCTTTGACACCGCTCTGCCGGTCGGCTATGGATCCACTGCCCAAAGCCACCGTATCTGCCAGTTTGGCCTGTGCACCATTGCCGATGGCGGCGGCATTGGTGGCTTTTTCATCCACTGTGCCACCCAAAGCGGCCAGAGAATTTTCTCCGGCTGCCGTGGAAGAAGCTCCGAATGCCGCAGCATTTTTCCCGCTGGCAGTGGAATCGCTGCCGAAGGCCGTGGCACTTTCCCCGCTGGCAACCGTCCGTTCTCCAAAGGCCGTAGCATAGGTTCCGCTGGCTACGGTGCCGACTTTCTTTGTGGTGCCGTCTCCATTGTCAACCTGTTTGTCTCCGCCGCCCCAAGCTGTGGCGTACAGTCCAGTAGCCTGGTTCTTATTCCCGAAAGCTGTCGCTCCGATCTTTGTCGCCTGGGTCAGATTACCGAAGGCCGTAGCATTCTGCCCGGAAGCGATGGTGTCAATGCCAAAGGCCGTCGCATTGGACTGGGTAGCCTGGGTCCGCTGACCAAAAGCTGTGGCCCGTTTTTCCGTTGCTTTAGTTCCCTGCCCGAAGGCCGTGGAATTGCTGCCACTGGCTGTATTCCGTTCCCCGAAGGCCACAGAATTATCCCCGCTGGCCACATTGTTTGCCGCTGCCGCCGAAGTGTCCGTCTGCTGGCCTCCAAAGGCCAGAGCATAGCGGCCGGTAGCTGTGCCGTACTGACCAATGACCGTAGCCCCTACGCCGTCCGCTGTTGCACCTGTACCGATGGCTACAGCATTTTCTTTTGTTGCCTTTGCATTGACCCCCGCAGCCAGGGCATTGTTCCCTGTGGCGCCTGTATTGTTGTAGTTGGTATCGTTGGCCGGATCTACGGAGTTCACGCTGTAATCGTGGACGCCGCTGCCACCGGTGCCGCTGCCGCCGCCATTGTTGACCAGACTGACCACCTGTTTCAGCTGGGCCACGTTCACGGCATCCGTGTCTTCTTTCCCAGCTGCCACATTGGTGATCTGGCGAGTTTGCTGGGCATAGTGGATGTTTTTCGTCCCATCCCAGACATCATGTTCAGAAGATCCTACGGAAACCGCCGCCAGGGTGGAATTCCACACCGGGTCAGAACCGGCATTATAATTTTTGCTGTTGCTTGCCGGGTCATACCCGCCCTGGTTGTTGGCGGTCCGTTCTGCATAGGACTGACTGCCCAAGGCCACTGCATCATGGAGGTTTTCTTTAACCCGGGCGGAATCGCCGATGGCTGTCGAAGCCTGGCCGCCCTGTTCGATGGTGGCATTGTGTCCCAGAGCGATGGCGCCGCCATTTGCTGTATTCTTAGTATTGGCTCCCCATCCCATGGCGATGTCGTAGACCGTATCCGCTGTAGAATTGGAACCGATGGCGATGGCTCCGATGTTCGTCATGCCGGTGGAACCAACGTTATTTCCGGTGGTGGCTTGGGTGCCAATGGCAATACTTTCTCCGGCAGCAGATTTTGCCTGATGACCGATGGCAATGGCGCCTTCGCTATTATTCCCATTGTTCCCGGCATAGGCTTCATTACCTAAAACGATACCATTCTTCATATGAACGGAAGCTTTAGTACCAATGGCAATAGAATCAGTTGCCCCGTTGTTATTATCCCCTGTCGTATTGACCTGATTCCCGATGGCAATGCTGCCATCATGGATGGAGTTGCTGTTCAGGCCTAAGGCCAGGGCATTCTTTTCCACATTGTTGCCGTAACCAATGGCGATACCGTAATCTCCATCAGCATCATTCGTATTGGCGCCGCTAATGGTGTTGTGTCCACCCAGAGCCAAGGCATAGGCCCCGGTCACCGTATTGGTATCGCCGAATACGGCATTATAATTGCCTTTCACGGTATTATTGGAACCCAGTACATGGGTATAAGCTGCTTTCGGCGTGGTGCCGCCATTCTGCTGCTGGCCATCTACGCTGTTGCCGTAGCCGATGGCGGTGCTTTCGTCACCATGGGCCGTATTGTTGACCCCCAGCGCAGCCGTATAGTATCCGTTGGCATCGTTGGTATGGCCGATGGCGGTGCTGGCGTATTTGGCCTTGTTGTCCTTTCCGATAGCCACACCCATGTAATCGGTCACGCTGTTTTCCCCGATGGCTACACTGTATTCTTTGGCGTAGGATTGATGGCCGATTGCCACCGCGGACCGTCCCTCGGCAGTCACATCGCTGCCTATGGCCACGGCATCGGACGAATCGATGAGCCGGGGCACCATATAATACCGGTCCACAAAGGTCCCGTCCGAAGCATAGTACCCCTGCCGGCTGTTGGTGATGTTCCCTTGTTCATCCAGCCAAAAGCGGGCATCCGCTTGGTTGCTGGTCAGTTTTCCATAAGCATCCACGTAGTAGCTGCTGACAGAATTCAGGACCTTAGCCTTGTTGCCAATGGCCGTGGAATGGTCCCCTTCCGCCACATTGTCCACGCCCACTGCCGTAGCCCCACTGACATAATAAGACTGGCGGGTCCGGTCCTGTCCGTAATAGGTAGCCACATTGTTGTAGACTTCCACTGCCTTGCGGTAGTCTTCATCCGTGCTGTAATAACTCCGTTCCGGATATTTGGCCCGGACGTTATACTCGTCATCCATGTACTGGCCGGGAGTCAGCTTATAGACTTCCACCTGTTTGTCATCATAGGAATTGGTATCGGGATTGTACACCTTCACCGTAATCCATTCCGTATCCAGCTTCTCATAGGCATAGGAAGCATCCCCGCTGATGGGCTTCTTGGTTTCCGTGGAATGGGTGAATTTCCCCACCCCGTTCCGAGTCCCCAGCACCACATTTTCCGGTTTGCTGTCCACCCGGGCATTGCCGGTTTTGGGGTCTTTCTGGATGGGAGAGACCTGGTTGTCCTTTCCGACGATCAGGTTACCCTGAGAATCATAAGTGGCGTAGGCATCGCTTCCCTGGGCCGTGGTCTCCGTCTTGTCTTCGATATTCACCGCTTGGTTGGCCGAGGCATTGCCTGTATTGGAGGCAGCTGCAGAAACCAAAGGGACCGAAGAGAAAGCCAGTCCCAAGGCCAAAGCTAAACTATATACCCCCCCTGGTATATTCTTTCGGCTGGAATGTTCCTTCCCATGGTTCCGTGCGATTTCGGATACCACGACATAGCAGTTTTTGACTTTACTCCAGATGACTTTGTAGATTTTATTCATAGATAGCTTCCTTTCCTCAAAACTTCTGGCTCTTCTGAAGAGTTCCCGGGGGAGCACCGGCAAATGAAAATGCCCAATAAAAAAAGCCTGGGACAGAACTCCTTCTGTACCAGGTCCCGACAAAATGCAGTACGCCCTTATCCACGTACTCCTTACGCCACTTCCTCAAGAATCTTCAGCAAAACAAATCGGTAATCTGGTTCCCCTCAAGTTCCCGGTTATCGATAAGCGTTCCTCCCTTCTTACGATTCTCTTTATTGACAGCTTTTCATTCCTATGTCATTTTTATAATTTACCATAGTTTTTTCACATATTCAATCAAAAAATATATGTGTATATCTATATTTTTTGATTATGTTACATGAGTATACAGTAAATGGGCAGATCGTCCTCTGGCAAATCTTTCCGATCTGTTCTATACTATTACCCGTGACCAAAAGGAAAGGATGCCTGCAGCATGGAAAAATACATCGATATCAACGAAAAAGGGTTCAGCATCCGGTGTAAATTGTTCTACCAAAAAGATTTCCGGAACATCCCCAGCTTAGTGATCTGCACCCATGGATTCGGGGGCAATAAAGAAAATCATTCTGCCGCCAAATTCGCCCAGCAGCTGATCACCAAGTATAAAGGATACGGAGCCCTGGTATTCGACTGGCCCTGTCATGGAGCGGATGCTCGGAAGAAGCTGGTGCTGGAAGAATTCATGACCTACCTGACCCTGGTGGTGGACTACGCCCGGAAGGAACTCCATGCCGCCACTCTCTACAACTACTCCACCAGTTTCGGTGCCTATCTGACGTTGAAATACATGGCGGAAATCGGGAATCCCTTCAAAAAAGTGGCTCTCCGCTGCCCGGGGATCCACATGTCCCAGCTGGTGAAGAATTACCTGTCTCCAGAAGAAATGGAGAAGTTGGAAAAGGGCAAGGAAGTCCAGGTGGGTTACGAACGAAAGATAAAAATGGACAAGCAGTTCGTGGACGACCTGGAAAAATCCGACGTGCGGAAGTACGAGTACTTCGACTGGGCGGACGATATGCTGATTCTCCACGGTACGAAGGACAAACTGGCCCCCATCGAAGATTCCCAGGAATTTGCCGAAAACAACGTGATCACCTTCATCCCGGTGGAAAACGCCAACCACACCTTTTCCGACCCGAAGACCAGCGATTTTGCTGCCCACACGATTGTGGAATTTTTCGGACCGGAAAAATAAAAAGGGGGTGTGAAAGAATTCACACCCCCGGTCGCGAGCCTGGACGTTCAAGCCGCTTGTTCTATTTCTATAGAATGTTAAGGGAAAATCAACAGAAATCTGGAAAACCGGATCTTTGGGCTCCGCCAACAAGCCCGCGACCGGGGTGCTGCTCCCGCAGCACCCCTTATTTTTTCGTCTCAAACAAGGCTTCTACAAACTGCTGGGGATCGAAAGGCCGGAAATCCATCATCCCTTCCCCAATGCCGATCCATTTCACATCCAGCCCCAGTTCTTCCTTGATGGCGACCACCACGCCCCCTTTGGCGGTGCCGTCCAGTTTGGTGAGCACCACACCGGCCACATGGGCGGTTTCCAGGAAGATCTTGGCCTGGCTGATGGCATTCTGGCCAGTAGTGGCATCCAGCACCAGCAGGGTCTCATGGGGACCGTCAGGGATTTCTTTCCGGATTACCCGGTAAATTTTGTCCAGTTCTTTCATGAGATTGGTCTTGTTGTGGAGCCTCCCGGCCGTATCCACAAACAGCACATCTGCCTTTCGGGCAATGGCCGCCTGGACCCCGTCATAGACCACCGCCGCCGGATCCGCTCCATCCCCGTGGGCGATCACATCCACCTGGGCCTTCTTCCCCCATATCTGGAGCTGTTCCGTAGCACCGGCCCGGAAGGTATCCGCAGCGCACATCATCACCTTGTAGCCCATGAGACGGTAGTAATTGCTCAGTTTGCCGATGGTGGTGGTCTTCCCCACCCCGTTGACTCCTACTACCAGCACGATGGAAGGATGACCTTTGAAGCGCATCCGAGGCCCCGTGGTCTTCAGCATGTCGGCGATATAGTTTTTCAGGAAGGGCAGGGCTTCTGCCGGCGATTTGATCTGCCGAGTGGCTGCCGCCTTCCGGAGGGCAGCCATGATCTTTTCCGTGGTCTTGATCCCCACATCCCCGGCTACCAGGATCATCTCCATCTCATCCATGAAGTCGTCATCCAGTTCCACGCTGGCTCCCACCAGCTCTTCCATCCGTTCGGTGAAATTTTTCCGGGTCTTGCTGAGCCCGTCTTTCAGTTGTTCCATAAAACTCATGATTCCGGTACCTCCGATAATTTCACAGACAGGACCCTGGATACCCCCGATTCTTCCATGGTGACCCCGTGGAGTACATCTGCAGCCTCCATGGTTCCCTTCCGATGGGTAATCACAATGAACTGGGTCTTCTGTCCATATGCTTTCAGGAATTGGGCAAAACGGTCGATATTGGTTTCATCCAGCGGGGCATCGATTTCATCCAGGATCACAAAAGGTGCCGGCTGGTAAGTCAGGAGGGCGAAAAGCAGGGCGATGACGGTGAGGGCCCGTTCTCCTCCGGAAAACAGGGAAAGATTCCTCATCTTTTTCCCCGGCGGCTGGACTTCGATCTCGATGCCCGATTCCAGGATATGGTTTTCATCCTGGATCCGGAGCCGGGCCCGGCCTCCTCCGAACAGCTTTTCATAACAGTCTCCGAAATACCCGTTGATCTTGCTGAAGGCTTCCCGGAACCGGCGGGTCATATCTGTATTGATACCGCTGATTACGGTTTCCAGTTGGGCTTTGGCCTGGGTCATATCTTCATACTGGCCCTTCAGGAAGTCGTACCGTTCCCGAGCCGCCTGGTATTCTTCTTCGGCCGCCTGGTTCACCGGTCCCAGCTCCGTCAGTTCTTGGGAAGCCTGGGCTTCCCGTCTTTTCAGTTCCCCCTCCGGCAGTTCTCCGGGCAGAGCTTCCTCCCGAGCCGTTTCCTCGGTAAGTCCATAGGCTTCCATCAGCTGCTGCCGGCCGTGTTCGGCTTCCGCCGCCTTTTTCACCTGTTCCATCTCACTGTTGTGGAAACGCTGCTGGATGCTGGCTTCCTGTCCCTTCAAGATGATTCCCTGCTGGGTCAGCTGCTGCCGTTTGGCCAGGAACGCTTCCTTTTCCTGGAAGAACTGCTGCCGCGCCCCCTGGGACCCGGCCAGTTCCTGCTCCAGGGCCGTGAGCTTTTCCGCCAGTCCTGTCAATTCCTTTTCGCAGTCCTTGATCTTCGCTTCCTGCTGCTGGGCTTCCTCTTCCCCTCGGGTGATCTCCAGCTGGGTCTTTTCTCCCAGCTGATCGATGGACTGGATCCGGGCGTTCAGGGCTTCCAGCTGGCTTTTCCCTGCATTGACGGAAATCAAGGCATCCTGGTGCCGGCGGACAGCCGCTTCCAGCCGGGTCCGCTGTTCCACCAGTCCCTCACTGAGGGCCTGGGCCGCTTTTTTCCCTTCCAGATCGTCATTTTCCAGCTGCTCCACTTTGGGGGCCAGTTCCTGGACTTGGGCTTGGAGCGCCAGGAATCGCTCTGTTCCCTGCCGTTTCTCCTGCAAAAGCACTTCCATTGCTTCCTGCTGCTTCTTTTTCTGAGCCGTTTCCTGCTGGACCCGCGCCTCAGTCCCGGCTTTTTCCACTTCGATTTTCTGGAGTTCTTCCAGACACTGCTGCCGGGCTTCTCTCTGTTCCCGGCCCCGCTGGGGCAGGGCTTCCAGCTGCTGCTGACAGGCTCCGCTGGATGCTTCCAGCTGCTGGGCTTCCTCCGTGAGCTGCCGGATTTCCTGTTTCCGGGAGAGGAAACTTTTTCCCGGCTGCTTCTGGCCGCCGCTGAGGGAACCGCCCGCATAGACCACATCCCCTTCTAAGGTCACCACCCGCACCCGCATATCGGTTTTCCGGGCAGCTGCCAGGGCATGTTCCAAGGTATCGGCTACCAGCACCTGACCCAAGAGGAACTGGACTGCCGGCCGGATTTTTTCCTCACAGCGGACCAAATCCGCAGCTATGCCGATGATGCCCGGACAGTCCAAAGCCGTTTTTTCCCGGCTGCCCAGGAAGCGTGGCCGCAGGGTATCCAAAGGAAGGAAGGTAGCCCGTCCTCCCTGTTGCTCTTTCAAATAGGCAATGGCTTCCTGGGCCGCCCGTGCATCTTGGGTGATGATGTTCTGGAGTGCGCCTCCCAGGGCCGTTTCCAAGGCGGTCACATAAGCATCTTCTACCGTAAACAGTTCCGCTGCCACGCCGCAGATCCGTTCTTGGAAAGGAGCCCTGGCTCCCAACACCGTCCGCACCCCTTTGCTGAATCCTTCATGCTCCCGTTCCATAGCAGAAAGCACTTGGAGACGGGCTTTTTTCTGGTTCAGGGTCCGCTGGGCACCTTCCAGCCGGCGGTCCTCTTCCCGGTAACTTTGGACGCTTTTTTCCAGTTTCTCATTCAGCTGCCGGGCTTGTGCCTCCAGCTGCTGTTTCCGGCTTTCCAAGCCTTCCAGCCGGGATTTCTCTTCCTGGAGCTGTTCCGTCACGGCCTGGAGACCTTCTTCTCCTTCCCGGATTTTTTCCTTCAGCTGTTCCTGCTGCCGATGGAGCCGTTCCTGTTCCTGCCGCACCCCGGACAGCTGATTCCGGGTCATCACCAGGGTCCGCATGCTGTCAAAAGCCTGCGCCTGGTAAGTCTTTAGTTTTTCCTCTGCCCCCTGGACCACTCCGGTAAGGGTTTCCTTTTCTGCAGCAGCCTTTTCCAGCAGTTTCTGAGCCCGGTACTGGGTTTCTTCCAGTTTATCATACTCCTCAGTCACCAGGTTCAGGTTCTCCTGGCTCTGGGCCAGTTCTTCCTCCAATCCCTTCCGGCTCTTGGCCAATTGAGCGATCCGGTTCCGGCTCTGCTGGATCCGTTCTCCCAATACAGCCTGTTGGCTCCGGTAGCCTGCGGCTTCCTTTTCCCGAGCCAATGTCTTTTCCTGGTAGGCATTATAGGCGGTTTCCCGTTCTTGGAGCTGCTGCTCCAGGTCTTTTTCTTGTTTTCCCAGGGTACTTGAAAGTTCCGCCAATTCCTGGAGCTGTTTTTCCAGGCTTTGGAGTTTTTCCGTCAGCTGCTCCTTCTCTTTTTCCAGAGAAGCCAGCTGTCCCAAGATCCGGGTCACCTTCACCTGCCGCAGCCGGGCACTGATTTCTTTATACTGCCGGGCTTTTTCCGCCGCCGCGGCCAGGGGGACCAATTGATTCTCGATTTCATTCTGGATATCATGGATCCGCAGCAGGTTGGCTGCCGTATCATCCAGCTTCCGCAGGGCTTCCTTTTTCCGCAGACGGTACTTGGCGATCCCTGCCGCTTCCTCAAAGATGGCCCGTCGGTCTTCCGGACGGCTGTTGAGGATCTCGTCGATCTTATTCTGGCCGATGATGGACAGGGATCCCCGCCCCAGCCCTGTATCCGCCAAAAGGGCCACTACATCCTTCAGCCGGCAGTTTTTCTGGTTGATGGAATATTCGCTGTCCCCACTCCGGTACACCCGGCGCTGGAGACATACTTCCTCGAAATCCACCGGCAGGCAGTGGTCCGTATTGTCGAACACCAGGGATACTTCCGCCATCCCCATAGGCCGGCGGCCGCTGCTTCCGGCAAAAATCACATCCTCCATCTTCGTGCCCCGGAGGTATTTGACGCTCTGTTCCCCCAGGACCCAGCGGATGGCATCGGAAATATTGCTCTTGCCGCTGCCGTTGGGCCCCACAATGGCAGTGATGCCCGGTTCGAATTCGATATTCACTTTGTCTGCAAAGGATTTAAACCCATGGGCTGAAAAGCTTTTTAAACGCACGGCATTCCCTTCTCAGGCCCGGAGGTCCGACAGAGACACTTCATCATTCCCGTCGATTTCCGCCAGTGCCACATCCACAGTTTCGCTGTTGCTGGTAGGGACATTCTTTCCCACATAATCGGCCCGGATGGGCAGTTCCTTGTGGCCCCGGTCCACCATCACCGCCAGCTGGATGGCTTTGGGCCGCCCCATGTCGATCAGGGCATCCAGGGCACTGCGGATGGTCCGGCCGGTGAAAAGCACGTCATCCACCAAGATCACGGTTTTCCCATTCAGATCGAAATCGATGTCCGTCTCACTGATCACCGGGTTGTATCCCAGGGTGGACAGATCATCCCGGTAAAGGGTGATATCCAATGATCCCACCGGCAGTTTCACTCCTTCGATCTGCTGGATTTCCCGGCTCAGCCGGTCGGCCAGAGGGACGCCCCGGGTGCGGATCCCCACCAGTACCACATTTTCCACACCCTTGTTCCGTTCCACGATCTCATGGGAGATCCGGACCAAAGCACGGCGCATGGCATCGGCATCCATAATGGTTTTTTTCTTGACAGAAGTGGTCATAACGATTGCCTCCTTTTAATGGAACTGCCCGTGGCGCAGACGGGTCAGGATGGTTTGCATATCTTCCGGCACCGGAGCCGTAAACGTCATCCATTCTCCAGTGCGGGGATGGCGGAAAGTGAGCTGCTCCGAATGGAGCGCCTGTCCGCTGATGGAAAAACAGGTCTTCTGGGGGGCATATTTCGGATCTCCCACCAGGGGATGTCCGATATACGTCATATGCACCCGGATCTGATGGGTCCGCCCCGTCAGGAGACGGCAGCGGACCACGGTAAACTTGCCATACCGTTCCAACACTTCATAATCCGTAGCCGCCCAGCGGCCTCCCTGGGGAACCACAGCCATCTTTTTCCGGTCCCGGGGATCCCGGTCCAGCTGGGTCTCGATATGGCCGTGATCTTCTTTGATATTCCCCCGGACAATGGCCAGATAGGTCCGTTTGGCTTCTTTTTTCTGGATCTGTTCTGCCAAGGAAAGGTGGGCCTTGTCATTCTTGGCGCAGATCATCACCCCGCTGGTATCTTTGTCCAGCCGGTGGACGATGCCGGGCCGGATGACCCCGTTGATCCCCGAAAGGTCTTTGCAGTGGTACAGCAGGGCATTGACCAGTGTCCCATCCGGATTCCCAGCTGCCGGATGGACCACCATGCCCCGAGGTTTATTCACCACGATTACATCCTCGTCCTCGTAGAGGATATCCAGCGGGATATTTTCCGGCTTTGCCTCCAGATCCGCCGGGGGCAGCACCGTGACCTGGAACACATCGCCAGTTTTCACTTTATAGTTGGCCTTCACTGGCTTTCCTTCCCTGGCAATCAGTCCTTCCTGGATGTCATGCTGGACATTGGACCGGGTGCATCCCAGCCGGGCTGCCAGGAACACGTCCGCCCGCAGGCCTTTTTCTTCTGCCGTGGCCGGACCCGTCACCGTCAGGGCGGCCCCTTCTGGAATCACTTTTTTTTTCTCCGGGCTGGTTTTCTTCCCGGATTCGTTCTCCAGCATACTCCATACGATCAGCCCCACTCCCAGACAAATAAAGATATCCGCCACGTTGAACACAGGCCAGAAATGAAAGTCCACAAAATCAATCACATACCCGGTGGCGATCCGATCGATCAGGTTCCCCAAGGCACCTCCCAGGAACAGTCCCGTTCCCAGCCGGGCTTTGGGGCCTTCCCGCCGGATGTGGTCCCGGAGCAGGAAAATAGCTCCTGCCGCAGCCAAGGTAATCACTACAAAGAAAGCCCGCTGGTATTCTAAGAGACCGAAGGCAGCTCCCGGGTTCAGTACATAGGTACAGCTGACCACCCCGGGAATCACCGGAAAGCTCATGCCGACAGTCATGGTATGGGTAATGAAAAGTTTGGTGATCCGGTCCAGCAGGACCACCAGGAAAATCTGGATGAGCATCAAATGCAATAGGCTCCTTTAGCTATTTTGGTATAAAAAAAGAAAGAGCCCTACAATGCCGTACCAATTCCGAGTTTTGAACCTGCCTAAGCAGGTGGGTGCCCTCCCTGTCATATCTGATGTCCCCTCGAAAGGGCATATCATCAACGGCCGGAGTTCACGGGCTCCCTTATAGAGAGTGTTGGCTCAAAACATATGGAATTCGACTCGCACATCGGAGGGTTGCTCTTTTATCTGTATTATACAGCCTGATGGACAGATTGTCCAGTTTTTCAAAATTTTTTTGGAAGCCAGTCCTTTTTGTATCCTTTATTTTCCTAGGAATACAGGTTTCCGTTTTTCTAGGAAGGCCTTCATGCCTTCTGCCTGGTCCAAAGTGGCAAAGCAGTTTCCAAAGACCTGGGCTTCATAACTGAGAGCCGAAGCAAGGTCCATGGACATGCCATGGTTGATGGCATCCTTGGCAGATCCAATGGCAATGGGACCTTTCTCCATGATTTTCCGGCAGACTTTTTCACAGGTATCCAGCAGCAGTTCCGGAGGAAGGACCCGATTCACCAGCCCGATCCGGTACGCTTCCTGGGCATCGATCAGGTCACCCGTATAGATCATTTCTTTGGCACGCCCCTTCCCAATGAGCCGTGTCAGCGTCTGGGAACCGCCGAAACCAGGAATGATCCCATAGTTGACTTCCGGCTGTCCGAATTTCGCTGTGGTGGATGCATAGCGGAAATCGCAGGCCAAGGCCAGCCCCAGTCCTCCGCCCAGACAGTACCCATTGACAGCACCGATCACCACCATAGGAAGATTTTCGATGGCATTGAACACTTCATGGCCAAAACGAGAAAAGGTCATGGCCTCATGGGCCGTCATCTGACTCATGGCAGTCAGATCCGAACCGGCCACAAAGGCTTTTTCTCCTGCACCCTGCAGGATCACGGCCTTCACCCGTTCATCATTCCGCAGCCCATCGATACAGCTCTTCAGTTCCTGAAGCGTCAGGATGTCCAGCGCATTCAAGACTTTGGGCCGATTGATGCTGACAATGGCCACGCCTTCTTCTTTTATCGTTACTAACAAATTTTTGAATTTTTCCATAGTTCTCTCCATAATTTTAGATTTTTTAGAATATTTTGACATAGAAAAACTGCACCCCAAAAATTGAATTCAATTTTGGGGTGCAGTTCATTTGGTATTTAATGTTGTTCATGTGCATGTTGGTTATGATGAGCATGCACTTTTTTATATGTGTTCTCTTTTGGTGGTTTTGGCACAGGAGCGAGGCTTAGTCATTAGAGGATTCAGAACGTTGGTGTCGTTCGCTGCGTTTTGCTGTTGCATTTTTATCATGCTTTTCACGTTCAGATATTCTATGCT
>OKSF01001420.1_pt1 | contig 19318 bp, 17 predicted proteins | sample 1606061 | NCBI WGS metagenome assembly OKSF01 (sample SAMEA3541567, study PRJEB24748) | human gut metagenome | biome: human gut; feature: human-associated habitat; material: faeces | place: China | collected 2012 | reverse complement strand
GATCAGAAAGGATAACGGCCTTTCCATACGTCGTCAGTGCGAATTACTGGGACTGAACCGTTCCGGCCTATATTACACACCTACAGGACCAAACCAAGCTGCTGTTAGGCTTGATGAATCGTTAATGGAACGTATCGACCACTGGCATACCAGGTGTCCCTACCTAGGCTCTCGTAAGATTGTTGCCAAACTGCAAGAAGAAGGTTTTTCAGTATGTCGCAAGACAGTACGGCGACTTATGCTGAAGATGGGCATCTATGCTATTTATCCTAAGCCTAACCTGTCCAAGCGCAATTTCAAGGAGTCTATTGTGCCTTATCTGTTGCGCGATTATACCGTGTCTTTTCCAAACCAGGTGTGGTCCATTGACATCACCTATATTCCGATGCCGCATGGGCATATGTACCTAACTGCAATAATTGATTGGTATAGCAGGCGGTTGGTCGGCCACTATCTTTCAGACAGTCTGGAAGCAGAATCTGTTATTCATGCCGTGACGGAAACCGTTAAAGCATGCGGCGTTCCAGCCATTATCAATTCAGATCAAGGCAGCCAGTTTACCAGTGATGATTACAAGAATCTGCTTCGTAACCTCAATATCCGTCAAAGTATGGACGGCAGGAGCCGCTGGGCAGACAACATCATGATTGAACGTTGGTTCCGTAGCCTCAAAACGGAGCAGCTCTATCCGAACGAATATCGCACCCCAAGAGAGCTTCGACGTCTGATTAACCAATACGTAGATGATTACAACAACATACGGCCCCACGAGGCATTAGGCTACAAGGTTCCCAACGAGTTTTACTTTGCTTGCTTCGCTGCTTAGAATAATTCTGCTTACTGCCACTCTTAAAATTTTAGAACGTGGTCTTGACAAGGGGCCCATTATAAAGTTCAGTAATAATTTTCATAATACATTCATCAATATTACGGTAATACTGATGTCCATCAATATTTTTTAACATCTGAAGATACGAATATCCATGAAATGGCTTAGATTTAGAACACATAATTCCTTCAGTGCTTTTTTCATTATAAATAACGCAATGGTTTTCATTACCATAGATTTCTCTCAACCGTTCGCATGGAGAAAATAAGACATAATCCAACAATTTCTGATTAAAAAAATAAGATTCAAAATCTTTTTGAGTATAAAATTTAGGAGCAATATAAAAAACATTATTTCCCTTTTGCGCCAGATGTACCAACTGATTATGTTGCGGCGACTGGCTAACAGGCCAAATTTTAAACCGAAAATAAGGGACGCCAATAGTATCTTTTTGCCTTGCATTCGAACGATTTAAATATTCAGCCACTTTAAATTGTACATAAACCGGAGTGACTTCGTGATTTAATTTAACATCATAACCGCAATCATTTTCTTTTCTTTGCGTAGGGAAAAAAATAGACCAACTATTTGGGTGACGATTTAAAATCTCATGTACAACACCAAATGCAAATTGCGTTTCACTAAATTCGCTTTTCATTGCACTTCACCACTCCTTTTTATTTCTTATTCCATTTCTTAAAAACTTCCACTTCTTCCGGCGTCCCCAATACGTGGACTTTTTCTGCTGGTATATCCTGAATTCGGACATCGTAGCCTTGTTGGATCATGTAATTATACATAGGTGCAATGTATTGTTCGCCTTTTTCCAAGTAGTGATTCTTGCGATAGAATTCGTCATATATTTTTTCATATAAGGCAGCGCTGGAGAAATAGTAGGCACCGATGGAGCAATGATTGGAAATGCGCTTTTTTTCTCTGACTTCTATGGCTTTTCCTTCATCATCCAAGCGAACGAAGCTCCAGTGGTCTCCGGCAGCGGTAAAGCAAGGGATAAAGCCGTCTCCTGAAATGTCTTCAGGCTTCATTGCGTAGGCTTCGACGTAGGTATCGATATTATAAATGAAAAGGCCTTCGTTCTTCTTCCAGCGGTCCGCAATCAAGACAGCCGTTTCTGCCTGTCCCTGGGTCAAATGATCGATTTCATAGATTTCTGCTTCAATTCCCAGCAGACGGCAGTGTTCCTTAATAAAATCGCTGGCTTTATCTTCTTTCCGAACGATGAAAAAGAATTTTTCCTTGAAAAAAGCCGTCAGGCTCAGCATGGACCAATCAAAAAGTGTCTTGCCGTTTACTTCTATTTCATATTTGGGTACCGTGTATCCCGCTTTGCGGAACCGGCTGCCCAAGCCGCCCATCGTAATGACAATGTTCATCTTATCCCCTCGATTTCACGCAAATTTCCTTCAATTCTTCCGGCGTGTGTTTCAAGAATTCGTCCGGCCGGACAGCCCGGTCGTCGACATAAAAGCCTTCTTTCCCTGGCCAGGGTTTGCCGTAAATAATTTCATCATAAGGGATATCCCATTTATCCAGCCACTTCAACATGACTTTCGCCGTGTTCGCATTAATCAGGCCGATATTTCCCTGATACGTCCGCATATTGCGGGACGTATGTATGACGATACGCGCGCCATGCTGATGATAGTACTGAATTTTGCGGACTACGTCTTCATAGGGAATTAAATCCTCGTATTTTTCATCTGCTTTTTTTATCGGGCAAATAGTCCCGTCTACATCGAAAATAAAGGTAAGCCCATTGAAATCCTTTTCTTCTGCCATATTCTATCCTTCTTTCACTACCTGCTGAAACAGCTGCACGCCTGTCGCCAACATCATATACTGCCGGTTTATATAATCATTATGCAGAGGAATCATGCTCAAAAACAGTGTCGCTTCAATTAAACGAATCGCCCTGATATCTTTCATTTGATCTGCAAAGACTTCCTGGAAGGCTTCCAAAGCCGTAGAATTCCCTAAATGGAGTTGGTAAGCAATGCTGCTTCCCTCTGCTTTTACCTCAAAGCGGTCTTCAATAATATAATCATAATGACCTTCAAGGGAGTGCATGATTTTCGCCAACTCATAGCGTGAATCACCATAAATATCAAAAGAACCGAATTTGCCGCGCGGATCAATGATGCGCATGAAGTTATAGCTGTCTTCTACTAAAATATTGGTAAAACAGAGGTCGCCGTGGATGATCGTAAAATAATCTGCTGCGTCTTTTACCAGCAAGCTGCTGATATACTGAGGCAGCACCGCAAGGATTTCGTTTATGGACGGATATGTTTCCCCATTAACGAGAATAGGCTGCGTAAAGAAATCAGCAAACTCTTTTTGCTGCTGCAGCTTCGCCAGCCGCTGCTTCGTCTTTTCCCAGTACATATCCCAAACGGCCGCCTTTATTTCCTGATGGCGCCCAGCAACACGGAAGGTCTGCATATCTTTGAGAATGAATAAGAGTTTCTTAAAAATATTCTTCCAATCCCCCAAGCATAAATCACCATAAATCAAACTTTCATGCAGCGTATGATAGCCATAATATTCCATCGATACATAAGGTGAGGAAAAATCTAAAGAATAATCATAAATACGGGGTACAAGATACTGCAGCGGCGCCGGCATCCGTAAATACCAACGTATTTCCTGAATCAGCTTCTCTTTATTTTCACTGGTCTTGGTCAAAATCCCGCGTTCTTCATCAATCTTGATAGAATTAAAAGCACGTGCGGCGACTTTCGTCTTGGCCTTGATATAATTTTCATTATGCCCTACATCGAACCAGCTAAGGGATTCTAAGAAATCAAAACGATGCGCTTGGCTATAGGCCCACAGGGCACTATAGAAACTGTCAATCGTCGTATCTTTCACCGCCTGGTGCAGCTGCGCAGCGAAAGCCTTGGCATCCGAGATGCCAAAGACGCCGACAAACAACTTTTGGAAGTCTTTATCCGGAACTTTCCCAGCCTTGAAATCACCTTTATCGAAAATCTCTGTAATCCTGCCCTGCACTTCCTTGAACCAAGTCCAAGATTCATCCATATCCTGTTCCGCATAGTATACGAAGTCTTGGGAAGCCGACGGCAGCTCGTCTTCTAAGAAAGAATCGGCGAAGTTGATATATACGTATTCTGCTTCAGGTACTTCCCGAAGCACAGCATCCAATCCGTATTCGATGGTATAGCCTAAATCATCTAAATGATCCAGGCAAATGGTCTGCACCGGGAGTTTCTTCATTTTGATATATCGTTCGACCCATTCGTGTCGTTCATAAGTGACAACATAGATCCGGTCAACAGCCTTTTCATATTTGCGGCAAAGCATCGTCAGCATATCTTCTCCGCCCAACGGAAACAGACAAGTAGGCAAATCGCCAAAGCTTTTCCGCATTTCCTGAGGCATCAATACGGCACTCGGAATCAACAAGACGTTCACAATTATCCACCTTTATCCTTTTGCACTCATCAGCGTATCCAACATATATTGTGCGACCACATCAGGCCGCCACTTCTTATTGAATAATTCTTCTACGATTTCAGGATGCTGTTCCGGCAGCACTTTCATTCTTGCTTCTACCTGCTGCCAGTCCACATGTTCCATCGGTTCATAGCCCATCTGGCCGATTTCAATGACTTCTTCCGGCGCAAAGGGCTGATACCATTTGATTTTCAAATCATCGGTAATGATCGAGGTACCTACAGAAAAGCTGTCAATAAAACGGTTGGGTATGCTCATACGATAACCAGAAACATTGACATTATATTTGAACTGCGCGACATAAGCGCCGAAATCTTTCAACGGTACGACTAACTCGGGATGATTCGCACTTCCTGCATCAGAATTACCATCATTGATAATCCGGGCATCGGAATTCGGCAGTTTCTGAATAATGTCCCGCATGACCGCCCGTTTTTCATTCGGATGATTTAGCGTTGGATACAAGCCCATAATGTCCTTTTCCCAGTCATAGTCAATCGTATCAAGCGTAACCCCTTCGCTCCGGCCCGGCCCCTTGGCATTACCAAAATAGCACATGACATCTTTATCCTTTTTCAGCCGCTTCGACTGGATAATATTTTCATAGCCCTTCCGCAGCTGATAAAAATCATTGCCACGAGCTAGGCGTCTGGGACCAATCATCAAAGGATGAATCTTATAGCGGTACTGCGCCAAATCTATAAAGTCTTTTCGCTTACCTTTAGGTTTTTTCCCCACATATTCATCGGGCTCATCATGAACAAAAGCATAGTCAGTCCAGGGAATAACAACATCATTTGTTAAATGAAAGCCCTCGGCTGGAAATTCCTTGGGGCATTGCATTTTAAAATAAACATCGACATCATCCAAAACCTGACGATCAAACAAAAATGGTGCATCAGCCGAGTCAATTGCAAACTTCACCACTTTGTCATCAAAAACGGCCTGGCCTAACAAAAGATCACTATCACTATAAATCTTCGGTAAAATGCGATTGCTGCAGCCACTTAAAAACCAATTATGATTCCAAAGCCCTATCTTCTGCAAGAAAGGAACATCGATATTCACCTTGAGTTTTCCTTCATCCTGCAGCCAATAAAAGCCTAGTAAAAACCATTGAAAATATGACCAGCGCGTTGCAGCCTGAATCTTAATCTGTGTTTTCATAACTACTAAGTTCCTCCGCTTCTTCCTTTCCTTTAACTATGTGCATTTCTGTATCACTGCGTTGATTCAAGAAAAAACAGCCAAACAGCAATAAGACGTTACATAGGGTAGCTGCAAATACCTGATTTTCCCCAAAACCGTAGAGTGAATAAGCTAAGACTACCAGAAGTGTATTCCAATCATTTTTCTGATAAGCTTTGATTGCTACATAGGTAAAAATAAAGCCGTATAGAGCTAACATACAAATGCCATAAGCGATAATCAAGAAAATGTATGCATTATCGATGGACATCCCCAGGTTATCAATGATTCCTCCATTTCCCAGAAAATGAATACCAGAATAATACACAAGCGTATTCCACAAATGTAAGCGATCTGATAACAACAAATTTATTTCTGATAAGTAGAGGCTCGTATCAAAATTGGCAACAGCATAAAAAGTAATGCCCAGGATAAAAAAATAAATATATTGGCAGGGCCATAAGATAAACTTGGTGATTACCCGGCTCTTCAGATTCTTACATATAAACAAGGTAATCAAATAAATAACAAAAGTAAAGGTCCCCGTACGCGCATAAAACATAAAGTAAGTAATTGCTGTCAATAAGAATTCAAGGACAATTTCTTTGTTCTTCAGCTGGTTACCGCGGAATAAATTATAGGCTGTTAAAATGGTGAGCATCAAGATGGAAGGAGTATTCGAAGTAACAAAACCAAATGCATATAGGCTCTTCCACTCACCTAATTTAAAGGCATCTTTCGCATAAATGCTCGTTGTCCCTATGATACTTGTAAAAGCGATAAACCCTACTGCCAAAGTCATGGTCAAGCAATTATACTTGAAAATTTTTTTCACACTCATGCCTTTAGCGACTAAAATCGCCATTACGATATTTAAAATCCCCATATTCAGGTAATACGCCGAATAAATGATTCCCAGAATAACAATAAAAAAAATGAAACAAAACGCCTTCCTGCTGACTTTAGAAACGAATAAATATTTCAAGCAAAGGGCAAGCAGTGAAATGATATTTAATGCCGTCGCTACTGTCTGCTGAGCCAGACCCATTTGACTAAATTTAAGCGCTATAGAAAAATTCAAACAGAAAAAGAAAATAAATTCTAATACGCTTGTCAATGAAAATTTTGTATTGATCATATCATACGTTTACCTTCTTTATTGTAAATTTACTTAACGCGAAGTATTTAAATAATGATTCATGATTTTCTGCACGACACCTGCTATGCCTTCCTTTTGATATGAAAAAACCAGCGCCGCTAAAATTTCGCTTGCAGGATAAGCCATCGATTTAGGCATAACAGCGGAAATACATTTATAGTATTTATATTTTAGTTGATTTTTATCCTGCTGTTTTTGCGAGGTCCAACTGCCATCATACTTATGGATAGAATAAGTACGTTTGGTAATATTTACTTCTCCTGTATAATAGTCCATTGGGCAAAAGTACTCTTCCGGATAAATCCAAATCCCTGCAATCTGACATGGTTCCTTCAACTTTGAAATCTGAAAGCCATGTCTTTGCAGCAGTTCACTGGTCCGCGTGACTACAGTGGTTAAATTCAAACTCCCATCTTCATTGATAAAAGAATCTTTTTGATAATCATCCAGTATTTCCTGATAAAAAGGCATCGCCAGAGGGGCAGCCATTCCCAAACCTGGACTTACCATATTGGTTTTCCCTTTTTCTACACCTAAAAAAGGCCCTCTCTTTAATAATGGCTCTAAATCCTGTATCAATTCGACATCCGTATCGAAATAAATGCCGCCTTCTTTATACAGGATCCAGAATCTGGCATAGTCGCTGACAAAGGCCCACTTTTTCTGCTCATAGGCCTGTTCTACATATTGGCAGCAGTGCACATCAAAATTCGTTTCATTCCACTCTTTGATTTCATAATCAGGCATCAGTCTTTTCCAGGACTGGATGCATTGCTGAGCCGATTCCGGCAGGGGATTGCCGCCAAACCAGCAATAATGAATGATTTTAGGGATCATATGAATATCCTTTCCGAAATTTACTTACGCAGTTTTTTAATAACAAATTCATACAAAGTTCGATTGATTTTTAAAAGATACAGCATGAATAGGTATTTATTTTCCATGGGTATTGATTTGCTTTTGAGTGACGTCAACCGATGATAGATTGTATCCTGTTGCTGCTTGAAGGCTTTTGCTTTCCCTTTCTGAAGACATTCATTATATAAACGGAAAGCCAGCCGCATCTCAGCATATGTAATTTCATTTTTAAAAGTTTCAGCAGAATGACCCAAATATTGCGTGATTTCATCGGCAAAACTCAGTACCTCATATCGTTTGGCTGAAAAATTTCCATTCATGATGCCTTCAAGATTGACCCGGTAAAAGTATAAATAACGGTTCAGGCACACAATAGAGGCTTCAGCTTCCCAAATCGTTTTATATGTCGTCAAATTGTCTTCGTTAATCCGGCCATAAGGATAGCGGATTGTCTTGAATAAATCTCGTCTATACAATTTCGCCCAGGCATTGACTTGTACTATTTTCATCTTTAACAAGTCATGCAACGCTTCTGCCGGTGTAAAAAGAGAGACTTCTGGCTGTTCGTTATTGGCAGAACCCAACAATGCGGCTTCATGGGTGAAGTTGCACTGAACAATGGCGGCCTGATGTTCAACAGCAGCGGTCACCATATCTTTCAAATAGTCTGGATGAAGATAGTCGTCACTATCCACAAACGTGATGTATTCACCACTCGCCACTTCTATGCCCGCATTTCTGGCATCCGAAAGGCCGCCGTTCTTTTTATGGATGACTTGGATTCTGGAGTCTTGGGCAGCATAGCGGTCACAAATCGCCCCGCATTGGTCAGGTGAGCCATCGTCCACTAAAATCAGTTCGAAATCAGTGTACGTCTGCTTCAAAATGCTATCGACACAAACAGGCAAATATTCTTCAACTTTGTATACTGGTACGACAACGCTTATCAATGGATTTATCTCCTTTTACACTAAAATGCTAGTTCATTTTTCGCCAAACCCATAATTCCAGTACCGGTGAAATAGCACTGAGAAAAACTGAAACTTTGGAGCTGACAGCACCGTAGGGGCTGCGCAAGTAAGCCAGGCATTGCTTCCGTACTTGCTTCAGCAGCTCGTCATAGCGATCCGACAAATGAACATGATGAGCCTCCATAGTTCTTAAAGTATTGACAACGGCCTTCAGATATCTTACCTGCCAGACATGCCGAATCTCTGGTTGGTCTAAAAGATATGACTCACAGCCTGCTATTGCATCTACTTCTGACAAATCCCGTGGATTCAATTCTGCATGGAAAATAAATCGTGAATTCGTAGCTCCTCCAGAGGTTTTATAGTAATGATACGGACATTTGCCGCTGTAGTAAGCAGACGCATTAGTATATTTCAGATACTGGATGCAGAATAACACGTCTTCACAGATTGTAATTTCCCTGTCAAAATAAATCTGGTTTTCATAGATAACTTGTAAATCAAATAATTTATTAACCGGAAATCCCTGCATGCCATGGCTATCCAAAACTGAAATCTGTGCCTGCTCTGGTGAATATTTCTTTAGGAAGTCTTCATCTTCCCGCTGCTCATTAACAGTTAACTGGCAGGCAGAAAGACCGCCTTTTTTCATATGGGAAAGTAACACAGCCAAGTAATCATCATCGACCCAATCATCGGAGTCAATAAAGCAGATATAGCTCCCCTGTGCCATGCGGATACCATAGTTCCTTGCAGAAGAAACACCGGCGTTTCCCTGATGAAATACTTGGATCCGCGAATCTTTTGCCGCTAAATCCCGACATAAAGATAAGCTTTTATCTTTCGAGCCATCATCCACAAGCAAGAGCTCAAAATTTTTATAGGATTGGTGCAAAACCGATTGAACACATTTTTCTATTGTCTTTTCTGCATTATAAACGGGAATCACAACACTAATCAGCAGCTGCTCCATCAGTACACTCCTCTGTCATAAGGCATATCAGCCCCAAAAGTAATTTTCCAACATCAAGCAAAGACAATGATACACTGGTAAGTGAAGTTCTTGTATCTTGTATGTTTCTGTTTCCGGGACGCAGATAGATGAATCTGCCAGCGGTTTTAGTTTTCCTCCGCCAGCTCCGGTCAGGGCGATGACTTTCATGTCCATGGCTTTTGCCAGGACTGCAGCATACAGGATATTTTCGCTATTGCCTGAGGTAGAAATGCCTAAAAAGACATCTCCGACGTTTCCCAGCCCTAAAAGTTGCTGTGCAAAGAATCCTGGACCGCCGACGTCATTGATGTAAGCCGTGTTCAATGCATCATTTCCCAGCAAAGGAATAGCTGTCAAAGGCATTTCTAAGGTTTTCGATAGATACGCCCCTTTTTCTGGATGAATCTGAATAAGTTTTTCAACTAACGATTTCGGCAATGGCCGTTTGAGCTTAAAACTTTTCATCAATTCACCCGAAATGTGTTCTGCATCGGCAGCCGATCCACCATTGCCAGCAATCAAAAGTTTATGTTTTTGCAAATATGCACTCTTTATGGTTTCATAGGCCGAAAAAATATCCTCTGCACAGAGCTTTAATTTCGGATATCTTTCGACTAAGTTCGTTATATAATCTCGTTCGTTCATCTGGTTCACCTGTCATGAAAAATTTTGTTAACAAATGCTAATAAAGAAGCTACCGTCTCATCTTGGCCATAATCCTGAGTCCCAATCAGTGCTGTATGACAACCTGCATTTTTCCCAGTGAGAATGTCTCGCTGGTCATCACCAATCATCCATGAGGCGGCTAAATCGATATTAAAATCTTTAGCTGCTTGCAAGAGCATCCCTGGCTTGGGTTTCCGACATGAGCAAGGAATTTTTAATTCAGGAATTTCCCCTTCGAACCCTTTGTCCGGATGATGGGGGCAATAGTAAAGTTTATTAATAAAAGCGCCTTCCTGTCCCAGAAGGGTTTCCATCTTATTATGAATTACATGCAAAGTCTGCACGGTAAGACGCCCTTGGGCTATTCCAGGCTGATTGGTCGCTACAATAGCCAAATACCCAGAATTATTAATTTTACGGATGGCTTCAGCAACACCCGGCAATAATTCAAATTCTTCTGGTTCAGTCAAATATCCTACGTACTTATTAATGGTGCCATCGCGATCCAAGAAAATAGCTTTTTGTTTGTTGTGGAGATTGCGCGCCTGAACAATTCCGGTCTGATACGCTTTGCAAACTTTTTCATAACGTGCTGGCGTTCCCATATCTTCTACATACTCAGAACTTTGGTAAACATAAAGTTGACCGCTTCCCGCCATAGGTTTCAGTATTTGTCTATCTAAATCCACTTTATCTGCATGGATATCCACGTCTAAAACTCTTTTATCAAGAACATGCAGACCAGCATTTACACAATTTGCGTACCATTCTGGCCGCTGGTCTTCTTTTGTCAACCATTGAACGACACAACCATTATCATCCGTAATGAGCAGCCCACTATCATAGGGATGACTATTGGAATGAGTAAATAAAGTAGCTAACCCGCCTTTATCATAATGAGCCTGAATGAGACGATGAAAGTCTACGTCAAATGCTGCGTCTGCGTTCAATAATAAAAAAGTATCAGATAATTTATCTTTTATTTTGAAAAGAGCTCCTGCATTTCCCAGCGGCTGTACTTCATTATAGTACTCAATATGTGCCCCAAAAGGCTTTCCCGTAACAGGAGATGTACCACTCCCATCGCCAAAATAGTCCATAATGATATGGCCCAAATGGCTGACCGTAATGATGATGTCATCAAATCCCTGCTGAACGAGGCAGTCAATTTCCCGTTCCAAAATGGGAATACCATCAATTTTAATCATCGGTTTGGGAATATCTGAAGCAATCGAAGATATTCTCGTTCCTTTACCACCAGCCATGATGACCGTTTTCATGAATTACACTTCCTTTGGCGGATAATCTTCAGCCGCATAATAAATAACACGTGTCCCTCCATTTTCAAATTGGAAGGGAATATACAATAAATCTTTCATCGCTTCTCGAACGTTAGGCTGCTTATCAATAGGCACATAGAATAATAAGAACCCGCCGCCACCAGCACCTAACAATTTACCGCCGAGAGCTCCTGCCTTTAATCCCGCCGAATAAATCGAATCAATATTATGATTGGTAACTGCATTCCCCGTTTTCCGTTTCAATTGCCAAGTATAATCCAGCAACCTGCCGAAGTCATCTAAATCACTATGTTTATCTGTCAAAATAGCTTCAGCTTTATCCACTAATAACTGCATTTCTTGCAGACGATGGATTTTTTCTTGACTCATGCCAGAATTTGCCTTTTGTACATCTGAAGAAAAACGAGTAAACCCAGTAAAAAACATCATCAACGATTTATTTAATTGCACTTTGCGTTCTTTGCTGATAATAACCGGCAGCACATCATAGCCGTCCTTGCTGAAATTAATGCGGTTAAAGCCTCCAAAAGAAGCAGCAATCTGATCTTGCCAGCCACCTTCTTCCTGGCATAACTCCCGTTCTAAATAAATAGCTTCATCAGCCAATCGCTTCTTATCTACATACTTTCCCTTCAAAGCATGAAATGCATTCAACATGCCTACGGCAAAAGAAGAACTGGTTCCTAACCCAGAACGAGCCGGTAAATCTGCTTCATAAGTCAAACGAATTTCATGCATATCCAACATTTTCATCGCATTGCGAACGGCTGGATGTTGAATATCTTCAAGCGCAGTAACTCGTTCAATTTTTGAATAAGCCACTTCCGTAGAATAGTCAAAGAAACGCGGTAGATGTCGAACATTGACATAACAATATTTATCAAACGTAGTCGAAAGAACGGCCCCGCCATATTCCTGAAAAAAATCTTTCATGTCCGTACCGCCGCCAAAGAAAGACATGCGAAACGGAGTTCTAGTAATAATCATCTATAACTCCTTATCTTGTTATCCGATAATTTCTTTTACAATATCTTTGAATCGTGCTTCTTGATTTTTATAATAAAAATTATTTAAAAAAGTATCCCGACAATTACTGGAAATAGCATCGATATTAGATGCTATTTGTTGATAAGCATGAAAAATAGATTCATAAGTAAAATTATCAATAAAAGCCCCATTATATCCATCTTTTATATATTCATCAAAACTACCGAGATGTGTGGCAACTACAGGGGTTCCCTGCATAAAAGAGTTAGCAAGAACTCCACTTTGCATACAATGGCGGTATCCATTCCAAGTACATATACTTTTACGATAAGCTTCATTCATTTCTTTTTCTGTTAAGGGCCTTCCCTGTTGAATAATAAGCCTCCCATCATCTATCATTCTTTGTAAACTCTTATCCTTTAAAATATTTCCGATATCGCTTCTGGTTACAATTTGAAAACAGATTTCATTATTTCCCTCTGAATTCTTAACAAAATTTAAAAATAAATCAGACCCATGAGGATGAGAAAATGCACCTATCAGGGAAAAATACTTTCGTTCAACATCAGAAATCATATCATCCATAAACAAAAGCGGAAATTGAATGCTTTTTTTCAACATATTTCGCATATATTTTTCTGTTTGCTTCACAGCGAAAGGGCTACACAGAATAATTTTCTCGGCATGATTACAAATCCAAAAATTTACAAGGTTAGCTATTGTTTTACGTACAATAAGGCTGCCTTCTGTCATCAAATCTCGAAGACCCATATAAGGCTCATGTAATACATAAATAATTTTCGCATTCAACCTTTTAAAAACTTTAATAAGATGTATATCTTCTAAGCCTACATTCCATATCCACACAATATCTGGGCAAAAGGCTTTGGCATCTTCTTCTTCAAAAAATACATTTCCTGTAAACTCATGGAATAAATCCATATATTGTTTATCCAAATATAAAGCTGCTTCGTATCCACATTCATTGATCATTTTATTATACGTGCTTAAATGAGCAGTATGACCTGCACCAAAATGTAACGAACATATGAGAACTTTTATTTTTTTTGTATCACTATTCTTCATAATATATACACCTAATTTTTATTCCAATATCTGAAGTCAATGCTATTTAAAGAAATCCACTGATATTAATTCAAGTGTCTCAATAAAGTCTTTTTTAATGTACCAAAGGCTTTCAAAGAACGTTTTAAGTCTTCTGGATCTTTTAACCCCATATACAAACGGTGCAAGATATAGCGCGGCCGTAAATAATATTTCCTTCTTGCATAAGAGCAGAAGGCCACGAGGTCATCTGCCGATAAGCCCGGAATATTTAAGACACAGCTTACCGTACCATCTTCATGACAATATTCGTCATAGTTCCCAGAAATATAGCCATTACTTTTAGCCCAGTCATAAGCTTCGGTTCCTGGATATGGAATAAGCGGAAAGAATTGTGCTGTATCCGTGTTAAATTTAAGGGCTGCTTGTAAAGTCCGTTCCATCGTTTCTCGAGTTTCTCCCTGGTTCCCTACCATATAGCATGCGTGGACCAAGAGCCCTGCTTTTTTGGCATTATGCATGTACTCTGTAATCTGTTTCAATGTCGTCCCTTTATGGATATTCTTCAAAATCTGCTGATTAAAGCTTTCAACGCCAGGAATCAACAAGCGGCAACCAGCTTTCCGCATCATTTTCATGGTGTCATAGTCAAGATTGACACGAGCATTACATAACCAGCGAAACCGCTTGTTCAGTCCTTTATCAATAAGCATCTGGCAAATTTCCTTGACTCGTTCTTTATCAATGGTAAAGGTATCATCTTCAATGACAACTTCTTTAACTTCAGGAAATTCTTTAGCAATATATTCAAATTCAGCCACAACGTTTTCAGCGCTTCGTTTACGATAAATATGCCCATGCATGACTTGAGGATATACACAATAGTTACAACGAGCCGGACATCCCCGCCCAGTAAATATCTGAATAGCAGGATAAGTAGCAGCTGGAAAAGCATAATCATAAACATCTAAGTGTTCTTTTATAAATTTGGCAGCCATAGGAATATCGTCCAAATCTACAATGGGATCACGGTCTGGATTATTCACAATTCCATTTTTTGTTTTATACGAAATGCCCCGAATAGCTTTCCAATCTTTCCCATCCTGTAGACAACTAGCCAATTCTAAAATAGTTGTATCGTACTCACGACGGGCAATGATATCTACAGCCGTCGCTTTAGTCAATGTTTCTTCAACTGTAGCTGTCGGATGTGTACCTACCATAACAATCTGGGATTTGGGATATAACTTTTTCACTTCCGACGCAAAGTGGATATCACTATTGATAGAAGGCGTACTGGTATCGAGAACAAAAAGTGGTGTGTCTTTGGCTTCTTTAGCAACAAGGTTCAGACACGTTTTTTCATCAAATTGTTTAGCGGGAGCATCTATAAAAATAATGTTGAATCCATTTGTTTCAGCTAATGCCGCTGCATAAATAAGCCACAATGGATAATATAAAACACCACTATGACCAATGGCCGGGCTACGGGATTCTCTTGAAAACTTCCCATATTCAGCTTTAAATGGCGGATTTATAAAACAAATATTCATTAATGTTCTCCCCTTCTAAAATAGTGTTTTATTACACCATGGTAAATGTAATAACTCATATATAAACTAGATTGCAATACATTAAGATTTTGACTTTTCCGATATACTTGCCAAGTCCAAGTTAGGCTTTTCCATTTATTGCTAGTCAGTGACCCATTTTCTTTCCGATAATAGGCTAATTCTTTTGGCAAGGAGTAGGCCTTACCGCCCTGCTTTAAGATATTGAGCCAAGTGATGTAGTCTTCATGTCTTTGGGAAGGCATGGTAATATCTCGTACTTGACTACGATCAATCATGACCGTCAAGCAACCGATGTCATTGCCTTTCAAAAGCTCCCGATAGTCAACGGCTGTTTTCGTTTTGACCAGATTTCCCAAATGATGGGTATCACCACTAAATTGCCGGTACCAGGTATAGGTAAATGCATAATGATACTGCTGCATAAAGCTGACCTGATTAAACAATTTCCGGGGATGCCATAAATCATCACTATCCAGAAAAGCGATGTACTGACCTTGAGATTCTGAAATCCCTTTGTTTCTGGCACACGCTACACCTTGATTTGTTGGTAGCCGGTAGTAGCGAATCCGCTGGTCTTGAAATTCATGAGCAATACTTTCGATATCTTCATCTGAACAATCGTCGATGATTAATAACTCCCAATTAGGATATGTCTGATGGCAAACCGACTGGATGCTGTCCCGGATTGTTTTACTGCTATTGTAAGCCGGCATGATAATGCTGACTAAAGGTACTTCATAAGACATAATGATGAATCCATCCTTTGTAAAAATAGGGAGAACCTCTCCGCCACTTCGTGGCACCTCCAGCACGGCTCTCCGTTTTGGCAACCATCTTGCGCTTCCCTGCGGTCAGCACCTGATGGGCCAAAAAGGGCCTATTAGGGGAGGCTTTAAAGGGAAGCTTTAGCGCTGGAATTTACTTAGGTCCAGGTCTTTGCCGCTGACGTCTTTGCCTTCGGTGGCGCTCTTGGTGACTAGGATCTTGATGGTCTGGATCATGATGATGAAGTCTTCCAAGATGCTGTAGTTTTCGATATACATCAGGTCGTAGACGAGTTTATCGTACGGCGTAGTGTTGTACTTTGCGAAGACCTGGGCCAGGCCGGTGATGCCCGGTTTGACGTTATGGCGATAGGCGTATTCGGGGTTTTCTTGTTTGAATTTTTCGACGAAGAAAGGCCGTTCTGGTCGAGGACCGACGAGGCTCATATCGCCGTTGAGGACGTTGAGGATCTGCGGCAGTTCGTCCAGGCGGGTGGCACGGATGAATTTACCGACTTTGGTAATGCGCGGGTCGTCCTCCGTCGCCAGCTGGGGACCGGAATATTTTTCCGCATCGACGCGCATGGAACGGAATTTGTAGACCTTATATTCCTTGCCAAAGCGGCCGACGCGGACCTGGCTGTAGAGGACGGGACCGCCGTCGCCGAGCTTGATAGCCAGTGCGACGGGAATAGCGAAGGGCAGGGCACAGATGGCAGCCATACCGGCCACGATGATGTCGACAGTACGCTTGACGGCCCGCTGTTCGACGCTGAGGCGCAGGCTCTTGGGCCGGAAGACCGGGATGTCGTCGATTTTCTGCAGCATCGCACCGTTGCAGAAGATTTCGTAAGAGCCGGGAATGATGTAGGGCTGGATTTCTTTATCCGTACAATAGTTGACGATATCCGCCTTAGTCGTGATAGGGATATCCGAGCAGATGATGAGTGTGTCGATGTCGCAGGATTCCAGTTCCTGACGCCAATCCTTCTGCGGGTCCATGATGACGTGCTGGAGCTTCAGCTTGAGCTGAGGCTGGGCACTCATGCGGTAATGGACATGACGACATTCGTCTTCGTTGCCCATAATCATGACACGTCGGACGGGATGAAGGCTCTGTTCCCAACGCTGGACGGCCCGCTTCCAAAAACCGAGCAGGACGAATTGTACGGCCGTACTGGAAATAATCAATACCCGGGAATAAGCGAATTCATGAATGACAAAACTCAAGGCCATGACCAGGATGAGGACCAGGAAGAGACTGACAGCCAGGCTAATCAGGACTTCGCTGAAGCGCTTGTGTTCAATCGTATAAAGACCGTTGATGCTGAACAGTAAGACTGAAAAAATAACAGCAATCGGCAGCATACCCGAGTATAAAGCCTGATGTATTTCCCGCGCACTAGGCGGGATAATCAGATAGGTCAGGAGTATGTAAGTTAAGGTGATGATAGTCACGTCACCGAGTAAACCGAAAAGTTTACGTGACGTAGGATAGACACGGGTCTTCATGACCTTTTTTCATTCCTTTCGTTGAGTTTGGGGCCGGTGGCCCCGTCGTTCGTCGTTAAGCCTCCCCTCATAGGGGAGGTGGCCAAAAGGCCGGAGAGGTTGGTTTGCCGGTCGCAGACCGCAGGCCGTGAAACCATGCCACATTGACCAGTTGGATATATAGCTGACTAGTCGTTGTAAGAACCCCTCAGTCAGCTTCGCTGACAGCTCCAGCACGGCTCTCCGTTTTGGCAACCGTCCTGCACTTCCCTCCGGTCAGTCCCTGACGGGCCAAAAAGGGCCTATCCGGGGAGCCATACTACTAACGGCGTTTCCGTTTTTTATTATGATTTTCGTCGTAATAGTAGTAGTAATAGTAGCCGCTCTTGTGGTGCTGTGGGACTTTATTTAAGATGACGCCGAGGATGTTGGCGTGGACTTTTTCTAAGAGTTCTTTGGCTTGTTTGCCTTCGTCCGGGCTGATGTCGCCGCTGCCCAGGACGAGGATGGTACCGTCGGTCTGGCTGCTCATGAGTACGGCATCAGTGACGGCCAGGACGGGCGGCATGTCGAGGAAGACGTAATCATACATTTCCGCTGCTTCCTGCAAGAGGGCCTTCATCTTCTTCGAGCCCAGGAGTTCAGCCGGGTTCGGCGGGATGGGACCGCTGGTGACGATGTCGAGGTTGGGAAAGACGTCGGCCTGGATGACTTCTTTCAGGGGCAAGTCTTCGGCAAAGCAGTTGCTCAGGCCCCGGTTGAGCAGGCTGAAACGGCGATGGATGACGGGCTTGCGCATGTCGCAGTCGATGAGCAGGATTTTTTTATCGTCCTGCCCGATGGTAATGGCCAAGTTGGCGACGGTCGTCGACTTCCCTTCGTTTGGGATGGCCGACGTAAAGACGATGGTCTTCAAGGTCTTGCCGGCACCAGAAAACTGTAAGTTCGTCCGGATGGCCCGATAGGCTTCGGATACCGGCGACCGGCTGTCATAATGGGTGATAAAATCTATTTCCGCCATAATTTCCTCCTAAGTTTCGACCACAGCCCCTGGCTGCTGCCTGTTTCTACCTGTAAGGTATTCGTATCGGGAATCATCCCCAGGACAGGCAGGCCCAATTCCTTTTCCACGTCTTCGGCCGTCCGTATCTTGCGATACATGAGGGATTGGACGATGACCGTCCCCATGCCGACGATGAGACCTAACAAGGTCATGATGGCCATAATCAGGACTTTCCGAGGTTTAATCGGTTTTTCTGGCAGTGTAGCCGCATCGATGACCTGAACTTCATTCGGCACCATAACTTCGGCGACCTTGGCTTCTTCCAGGCGTTTAGCCAGCATGACGTAGATTTCGTTGGACACGTCGGCATCGCGCTTGACGCGAACGAACCCCTGTTCTTTTTCTGGCAGCGACGCGATGATGGCGTCATTCTGGGCATCCATCTGGTCCAAGGCCGTCTTCTTGCTCTGAGCGACGGCGATGGCCGCTTCATTCTTGAATTTATCGGCCAGTAAGCCCTGCTGGACGCTGTTGCTGGACGGCGCCTGCTGGGCGACGATCTTGCTGATTTCCTGATTCAGGGAATCCCGGGTGGAATTGATCTGGTTATTGATTTCCTGCATCTTCGGATGTTCGTCCGTATATTTGCCGACGTAGCTGGCCTTGGTCGCTTCCAACTGGGCCAGCTGGGTCTTATACTGCTGGATAGCCGGGCTGTCGGCGATGGAGACGCCAGCTGAGCTGAGCTGTTCATTGACGCTGCTCAGGCCGGCCTGGGCCGTTTCCAAGTTAAGCTGATTTTCAGCCTTGGCCTTGTCGACGATGTTCAATTTATCCGTGAGCTGCTTCATCTGGTCGTCCGTTGAGTACATCTTGTTGGCGGCCTGATACTGCTGCAGCTTATCTTCGGCCTGGCTCAATTCGTCTTTGGACGCGGCCAGCCTCTTTTCCAGGAACTCGCGGGTCCGCT
>OKSF01001417.1_pt1 | contig 19347 bp, 10 predicted proteins | sample 1606061 | NCBI WGS metagenome assembly OKSF01 (sample SAMEA3541567, study PRJEB24748) | human gut metagenome | biome: human gut; feature: human-associated habitat; material: faeces | place: China | collected 2012 | reverse complement strand
CGTAAGAGTAATAGGGTTGGTCTTCGTAGATAGAACCTGCCGGACCGATATTACTCGGCAATCCCTGTCCGAATTCATACTGGTAATCGGGCCATCTCATCACATCGTCAATACTGAAGTTACCGCTGTAAGACACGCCGATACCTTTGGGTGCACCCGCTCCCGATTTGGTAGTCACCATAATCACGCCATTGGCTGCACGCGTACCGTACAAGGCTGTCGCACTGGCTCCTTTTAATACTTGGATGCTTTCGATATCATCCGGATTGATGTCGGAGAATCCGTTACCATAGTCCACGGAAAGTTCGCTGTTTGAACCTGCACCGTAGGCAACACCCGGATTGGTCATCGGACTACTCATCGGTACACCGTCCACTACCACCAATGCGTCGTTTCCGTTCTGGTTCAGCGAGACGTCCCCCCGCAGCGAGATACGGCTCGAATTGAGCGGACCACCGGAAGAGATAACACTCAATCCGGCTACCTTGCCGTTCAGTGCCGTCGACCAGTTGGTGGGCAGGGCGCTCGTAATCATATCCCCTTTCACGGTTTCCGTGGCATATCCCAATCCTTTTTCTTCACGTTTAATCCCCAAGGCAGTCACCACCACATCATTCAGTTGTTGCGACTCTTCTGCCAGTTTAACATTCATCGTGTTGCCTGCATAATTCTTCTGTAGCGTTTTATACCCCACATAACTGAATACAAGCAAATCCTTTTGAGTCAATGTTTTCTTAGTCTTCAGGGAGTAGTTTCCATCGATGTCGGTCACCGTGCCGTCTGTCGAATTTTTCACAGCTACGGTAGCGCCGATTAACGGTTCCCCACCTTCACTCGTTATTTTTCCTTTCACTGTTGTCTGTGCGTATGCAGAGCCACAGCACAAGAGCCCAATCGACAGAGAAAGCAGCCATTTGTTTCTTTTCATAATCTTTTACCTTGCTTCTTTTAATTTATTAAATGCAATAAAGTTATTCACACCTGTGTTTTGTTTCACGGTGCAAAGGAATACAAGGCAGATTAAGATAGTATTACAGATCTGTTAACAATCTGTGTTGTGTCGTAAACACTAATTAAAGAATCCGAGCCTGATGATATAAGAGAATATTGCAGGAGATTATTACATGGAATACTTACTCTGATATTCCTTCGGCGACATCCCCTCGTGCCGTTTGAAGTACCTCCCTAAATACGACTGGTCGGGAAAACCGAGCCGGTCGGCTATCTCCTGAATGGTCAGTTCGGTAGATTGGAGCAATACTTTGATTTCGAGGATAGCAAAGTCGTCGATAATCTTTTTGGCGGAGTCGCGTGTCACACTTTTGCAGATACCCGTCAGGTATTTGGTGGAGATGCACAGTTTGTTGGCGTAGAAAGTCACTTCCCGTTGCGAGATACAGTTTTCGTGTACCAGTGCGACGAAATTCTTGAAGATTTCATCCTGCCGGCTTCCCCCTTCAATTTCCCGGCGGTCGAAGTGGCGGTAACACTTATCGTAAATATCCAGCATAAACGATTGGAGATGATTCTTGGCAATCTGGTTACGGAAGCGGTTTTCGCGGTCGTTGTATATGGCCGTTGTGGCATGAATCAAGCCGTTGATCGCTCCGGTATTTTCTTCCGGGAGCTTATAGCACGGTTTTTCTTTCATGAACCGGAAGAAAATCGGTTCGAACCGCAGGCAGGCTTCGCGAAACATTTCTTTGGGAAATCCGAAGAAAGAAGCAGTGAAATCGCTGCTGCTGCCGTTGACACGGATAATCGTTCCCGGCAAAAGCACGATTTGAGTATTTTCTACTATTTCATAGTCCTTCAAGTCGATTGTGACATGTGCCCATCCGCTTCTGCAAAAATAGATGGCACCCCCTTCCAGTTTCCACAGGCGATGCATAATTGGCGACAGGTTTTCGTCCATTCCGGCAACGAACGGTTCACGGAGGATGGCTAGGTTAGAGTTTCTTTGTTCCATTGTTCTTCTTATTTTGGGTACAAAAATAGGACTTTTTCACTAAATATCGGTTTTAATGTTCCTAAAATGAACAAAACTGAATACACTATGTCTAGTTTTCTGTGAAGAAAACAGCCTACCTTTGCCACGTTCAAAAATATTTAATAGGTAACAGAAAATGAGTAAAAAGGTATGTAAAGTGAAGCAAGGGCTATTGTTGCTCTGCTGTATGGTAGCTGCTACGGGCTGTAAACAAGCTCCTCCGGCACAAATGGAAACAGAATACGAAGTGATGACCGTTTCTCCGGCCGACCGGATGATTTCAAGTGCCTACTCGGCGACCATCCGCGGACGTCAGGATATTGATATTTACCCCCAGGTAAGTGGTACGCTGACTAAAGTATGCGTAACGGAAGGTCAGCGTGTAAAGAACGGACAGACATTGTTCATCATCGACCAAGTACCGTATGAAGCTGCTTTGCAGACGGCAGTGGCAAACGTTGAATCGGCCAAAGCCTCTCTGGCTACGGCGCAACTGACGTATGACAGTAAAGAGGAACTGTATAAAGAGAACGTAGTTTCCTCTTTCGATTTGAGTACGGCAAAAAACTCCCTGTTGGCTGCCAAAGCACAGTTGGCACAAGCCAAGGCGCAGGAAGTGAGTGCCCGCAATAATCTTTCTTATACGGTTGTGAAAAGTCCGGCCGACGGAGTGGTAGGCACGTTGCCTTACCGTGTGGGAGCTTTGGTCAGTTCTGCTCTTGCCCAGCCGTTGACTACCGTTTCCGACAATTCGGATATGTACGTCTACTTCTCCATGACGGAAAACCAATTACTGGGACTGATCCGCCAATACGGTTCTAAAGAGGAAGCATTGAAAAATATGCCTGCCATCGACCTGCAACTGAACGATAAGTCAGCCTACTCCGAACGGGGACAGATTGAATCTATCAGTGGAGTGATCGACCGTTCAACGGGTACGGTCAGCCTGCGTGCCGTTTTCCCGAACAAGGAAGGATTGCTGCATAGCGGTGGTGCGGGTAACGTGATTGTTCCTGTACAAAAAACAGGCGCGCTGACCATTCCACAGGCTGCCACTTTCGAAATACAAGATAAGAGATATGTCTATAAGGTAGTGGACGGCAAGGCTCAATCTAGCCAGGTACAAGTGACCCGCGTCAATGGCGGTCAGGAATTTATTGTAGATGAAGGATTGGCACCGGGAGATGTGATTGTGGCAGAAGGAGTAGGTCTGCTTCGTGAAGGCACTCCTATCAAGGCAAAGACAACTACTACTGAAAATTAAACAAGGAGGAATCATTCATGAATTTAAGAACCTTTATAGAACGCCCCGTATTATCGGCAGTCATCTCTATCACGATTGTCGTAGTGGGTATCATCGGGCTGTTCAGCTTGCCCGTTGAGCAGTATCCCGATATTGCTCCGCCTACCATTATGGTGAGTACCACCTATTATGGCGCCAGTGCGGAAACATTGCAGAAGAGTGTTATTGCGCCTTTGGAAGAGGCGATCAACGGAGTGGAAGACATGACCTACATGACTTCTTCCGCCACCAATTCCGGTTCGGTGAGCATCACCGTCTATTTTAAGCAGGGTACAGACCCCGATATGGCGGCTGTCAACGTGCAGAACCGTGTATCACGTGCTACGGGACAGCTTCCGGCGGAGGTAACCCAGGTCGGTGTGACCACTTCCAAGCGTCAGACGAGTATTCTGCAGATGTTCTCATTGTATAGTCCGGACGACAGTTACGACGAGAACTTCCTGTCCAACTATATCAGCATCAGCCTGAAACCGCAGATTCTTCGTATCTCCGGTGTGGGCGACCTGATGATTATGGGCGGTGAATATAGTATGCGTGTATGGATGAAACCGGACGTGATGGCACAGTACAAACTGATTCCATCCGATATCACCGGTGTGCTTGCCGAGCAGAATATCGAATCGGCTACCGGTTCGTTCGGTGAAAATTCCGATGAAACTTATCAGTATACGATGAAGTACACCGGACGTCTCATTACTCCCGAAGAATTCGGGGAGATCGTTATCCGTTCCACCGACAATGGCGAAGTATTGAAACTGAAAGACGTTGCCGATATCCAACTGGGACAGGACAGCTACGCTTATCACGGTGGTATGGACGGTCATCCGGGTGTATCCTGTATGGTGTTCCAGACGGCAGGTTCCAATGCGACCGAAGTAAACCAGAACATCGACAAACTCCTTGAAGAAGCAAGCAAAGATCTTCCGAAAGGCGTGGAACTGACGCAGATGATGAGCTCCAACGACTTCCTGTTCGCTTCCATTCATGAGGTGGTGAAAACGTTGATCGAGGCTATCATTCTGGTTATCCTTGTGGTGTACGTCTTCTTGCAGGACTTCCGTTCTACATTGATTCCGCTGGTCGGAATTGTGGTTTCCCTGGTGGGTACGTTTGCTTTCATGGCGATAGCCGGATTCAGTATCAACCTGCTGACCCTGTTTGCGTTAGTGCTCGTTATCGGTACGGTGGTGGATGATGCCATTATTGTCGTCGAGGCGGTGCAGGCGCGGTTCGATGTGGGCTACAGGTCGTCGTATATGGCAAGTATCGACGCTATGAAAGGAATCAGTAATGCCGTTATCACCTCTTCGCTGGTGTTTATGGCGGTGTTTATTCCGGTGTCCTTTATGGGCGGCACTTCCGGTACGTTCTATACCCAGTTCGGTTTGACGATGGCGGTTGCGGTAGGTATCTCGGCTATTAACGCGTTGACTTTGAGTCCGGCTTTGTGTGCCCTGCTGCTGAAACCTTATATTAATGAAGACGGAACGCAGAAGAACAACTTTGCGGCACGTTTCCGTAAGGCTTTCAATTCGGCTTTCGATGTGATGGTGGATAAATATAAGACGATCGTATTGTTTTTTATCAAGCGCAGATGGCTGACATGGTCGTTGCTGGCTTGTTCCGTGGTGTTGCTTGTGTTACTGATGAATAACACGAAAACTAGTCTGGTGCCCGACGAAGATCAGGGGGTTATTTTCGTGAATGTAAGTACGGCGGCAGGCAGTTCGCTGACAACGACGGACGAGGTGATGGAACGTATCGAAAAACGTCTGATGGAAATACCTCAACTGAAACACGTGCAGAAAGTGGCCGGTTACGGATTGTTGGCAGGACAGGGTAGCTCGTTCGGTATGTTGATTCTCAAACTGAAACCGTGGGACGAACGTCCGGGTGATGAGGACAATGTGCAGTCGGTGATCGGTCAGGTATATGCGCGTACGGCTGATATCAAGGATGCCAGTGTGTTCGCCATCTCTCCGGGTATGATTCCGGGTTACGGTATGGGTAATGCGCTCGAACTCCACATGCAGGATAAGATGGGAGGCGATATGAACGAGTTCTTCACCACCACCCAGCAATACTTAGGAGCTTTGAACCAGCGGCCTGAAATATCGATGGCTTATTCGACGTTCGACGTGCGCTATCCGCAGTGGACGGTAGAGGTGGATGCAGCTAAATGTAAGCGTGCAGGTATCACGCCCGACGCTGTGTTGAGTACGCTGTCCGGTTATTACGGTGGGCAGTATGTGTCCAATTTCAACCGCTTCTCTAAAGTGTACCGTGTCATGATTCAGGCCGATCCGGTGTTCCGTTTGGACGAAACTTCCCTCGATAATGCTTTTGTGCGTATGTCGAATGGAGAGATGGCGCCGTTGAGCCAGTTCGTTACGCTGACCCGTAGCTACGGTGCGGAATCGTTGAGCCGTTTCAATATGTATAACTCCATTGCGGTAAATGCGATGCCGGCTGACGGATATAGTACGGGAGACGCCATCAAGGCTGTGCAGGAAACTGCCGAACAGTCTCTTCCGAAAGGCTACGGCTATGATTACGGAGGTATCACCCGTGAGGAAAACCAGCAGAGCGGTACGACGATCATTATTTTCGGTATCTGCTTCCTGATGATTTACCTTATTTTGAGTGCGCTTTATGAGAGCTTCATTATTCCGTTCGCTGTTCTTTTGAGTGTGCCTTGCGGATTGATGGGTAGCTTCCTTTTCGCTTGGATGTTCGGACTGGAGAATAATATTTATCTGCAAACAGGTTTGATTATGTTGATCGGTCTGCTGGCGAAGACGGCTATTTTGCTGACGGAATATGCTGCCGAACGTCGTAAAGCAGGTATGGGGCTGATTGCTTCTGCGGTCAGTGCGGCTAAAGCCCGTCTGCGTCCGATTTTGATGACGGCATTGACGATGATTTTCGGTCTGTTCCCGTTGATGATGTCAAGTGGAGTGGGAGCCAACGGTAACCGTTCATTGGGTACGGGTGTAGTAGGTGGTATGACCATCGGTACACTGGCGTTGCTCTTCATCGTGCCTACTTTGTTTATCGCTTTCCAGTGGCTGCAGGAACGTTTGCGTCCCGTGCAGAGCAGACCGACGCATGACTGGCAGATTGAAGAAGAAATCAAAGTGAGCGACGAAGAAAAATCTAAAGCTGGAAAAGAATAATTGATGATTAAAGGTTTTAGACCTGAATTAAAATAAGAACTAATGAGAAAAATAATCATTCTGTCCGCAGCAACGCTTATATTGAGTAGTTGCGGTATCTACAATAAATACAAACCGGTATCGGAAGTTCCCGAAGGACTTTACGGCAGCGAGTCTGTTGCTGCCACCGATACGGCAAACTTCGGCAACCTCTCGTGGCGGGAGGTCTTTACCGACCCTTATCTGCAGAATTTGGTGGATTCGGCACTCTTGCGCAACACCGATATGCAGACTGCCCATTTGCGTGTGAAAGAAGCGGAAGCCACGCTGCTGACGTCCAAACTGTCTTATCTGCCTTCTTTGTTTCTGGCACCGGAAGGAGCTGCCAGCAGCTTCGACCGTGGAAAGGCTACACAAACTTATTCGCTGCCCGTGACTGCTTCGTGGGAACTGGATATTTTTGGAAAGGTGACAACAGCAAAGCGTCGTGCGAAAGCTGCCTATGAACAGAGCAAGGAATATGAACAGGCTGTCAAGACGCAGTTGGTAGCATCCGTTGCCAATACGTATTACACCTTGCTGATGCTCGATTCGCAGTATGAGATAGCTGTGGCTACCGAAGCTGCCTGGAAAGAAAGTGTAAATGCCACCCGTGCCATGAAAAAGGCCGGGATGGTGAATGAGGCCGGACTGGCGCAGACGGAGGCTACCTACTTCAATATATGTACCACTGTGCTCGACCTGAAAGAGCAAATCAATCAGGCGGAAAATTCACTGGCACTTTTACTGGCAGAAACTCCTCACAAAATACAGCGTGGCAAATTGGGAAATCAACAGTTGCCGGAAAACTTCTCCGTGGGTGTTCCCTTACAGATGCTTGCCAATCGTCCTGACGTGCGCAGCGCAGAATTTTCGTTGGCACAGGCTTTCTATACCACGAATGCCGCCCGTGCCGCTTTCTATCCTTCCATCACGTTGAGCGGCAGCGCAGGATGGACCAACAGTGCAGGGAGCATGATTGTCAACCCGGGTAAGTTCCTGGCCTCCGCCGTGGCTTCCCTGACGCAGCCTTTGTTTAATAAAGGAGCGAATATCGCCCAACTGAAAATAGCGAAAGCCCAACAGGAGGAAGCCCGCCTTAGTTTCGAACAGACCTTGCTGAACGCAGGCGTGGAAGTGAACGAGGCACTGGTGCAGTACCAGACTGCCCGCGAGAAAGCCGACTACTACAACAAGCAGGTGGCTTCCCTGCAAACAGCAGCCAAGAGCACAAGCCTGTTGATGAAACATGGCAACACCACTTATCTGGAAGTATTGACCGCCCAACAGATGTTACTCAACGCGCAACTTTCACAAGTAGCGAACCGCTTTACTGAAATCCAAGGCGTAATCACTTTGTATCAGGCATTGGGCGGCGGCCGTATGTAGGGAGGTATGTATGAATCCAGAAACACTGCGTTGCCGGATACTCGACTACACCAAGCGGGAAATGTACCTGCATGGTGCCGACGGGTTGACGATGGATGATATAGCCAGGGGAATGAAGATGTCGAAGCGGACACTCTACAAGCTCTTTCCCAGCAAAACGAGTCTGTTCCGTGTCTGTCTTTCTGATTTTGCCAACGGAATCAGAAGCCGGATCCAGCAAAAACAGATACGGATGGACAGCTCGTGCATGGAGGCACTTTTCATCACAGTGGATGGCTATCTCACCCTGCTTCATTCGCTGGGGAAGAAGTTGCTGATGGATATTGCTGCCGACAGGGAATACCGTGCTGCTTTCGAGCGGGAGGAGGCTTTTTGGTTGCAGCAGTTGATTGATGTTTTGACGCATTGTAAGATTTGCGGTTATCTGCTTCCCGGAGTCGATCCCGACCGTTTTGCACCGGATTTGCAGGAGGTCATCTATCAGAGCAGCTTGCAAGGCACCCCGTACCTGGTGCAGCGTATGTTGAACTATACGCTTCTGCGGGGGCTTTTTAAGATGGACGGCATCCGTTATATTGACGAACACCTGAAACCTGATAATTAGAATGTTTGTGTATGAAGAGGAAGAGGTGGGCTACCCTGCAAAGGGAGCTCACCTCTTTTATTTTCTTCGTTCGTAAACGGTTGGTTACAAGATAGTGCCTTTATGAATCCGATTGCTTTATACCCCTTCGATTATGCTTAAAGGTAAATCGGTACACTTTGACGTTATTGTCGTATCGCTCCCTGTTCTGCGCTGATAGCACTCCACTAATACGTCCATAATTGAAAAAGATTAAGATTTAAGTAATTATGTTTTCTGTTCTTATGACATCGTAAATATTCAAAGAGTGAAAGATGAAGTTTAACTTTTTCTTATTTGTATATTGGGTAGATTGAAATAAAAACAGAAAAATATTCAAGATGTTATTATCATGAAATATTGTGAAAGCGTATGTCGAAGTTTGTCTATAATCGTTTCCGACTATTTGTTGTGGATTTATATTTTGCATATTTGTTCCTTTTTGAAATTTTCAACAAAAATACTCCATGAACCAGAAGTTTCCTAAACTATCGATTCTTTTCGGCCGAGTTTGGCTCTAAACAGTCACGTAAGTACATTAATAACTTTTTTTGGAGTGTCTGGATAAGCAGAAAGAATTAGAGACAGAAAGAAACAAGAGCAAAAAAACAGAAGCTCCGTTTGCTTGAAACAGAACCTCTGAATGTATCAAACGGAGGCTCTTCCGCATGGATTTAGAGCCTCCATTTAGGGGATAAAAAAGCGTCTTTTTGCCGAACGCATAGTGGAACGGTCTCCGAAAGCAGACAACTCGCTACATGGCAGACGGTTACACCTACCTAAAAAAAAGACCCTTGAAACACTAACCGTATTATTATAAATATATAGTTCGATTTTCCTATTTTTTGAATCTTTATAACGCAAATCGCATGTGCTAAAATTTATTTGTAGCTTTGCTTTTTTCGAATAAATTCGGCTGTTAAATCAGCTCATAGTAATTATTAAAAAAGTTGATGAAGAAAGAAGATTTGATTTCGTTTATGAAAGAAATCGCTGCCGAGTTGCAGCGAAGGGGAAATTTAGGGACTGCTCATGTGTACCGGAGCAGCTTGAATGCAATCCGCACCTTTCTGGGTTCGGACAAGATGCCGTTCCGGCAACTGACGCCCGAATGGTTGAAGCGTTTCGAGAATAGTCTGCGGGAACGTGGATGCAGTTGGAACACAGTGTCTACTTATCTGCGCACCTTGCGGGCGGTCTATAATCGTGCGGTTACTTTACGGAAAGCGGCGTATGTGCCTCATTTATTCCGTTCGGTTTACACGGGTACAAGGGCAGACCGTCAGCGGGCATTGGACAATGAGGACATGAAGAAAGTGTTCACCCGTCTGGCGACACAATCCTTCGCCACTACTGCCATGCGCACTGCACAGGATTGGTTTATCCTGATGTTCCTGCTCCGCGGATTGCCGTTCGTCGATCTGGCTTATCTACGCAAGAATGATTTGAAGGAGAATGTAATCACGTATCGACGCAGAAAGACAGGCCGCACATTGTCCGTGACATTGACAACGGAAGCGATGTTTCTGTTGCAGCGCTATATGAATCGGGATGTCGCTTCTCCCTATCTGTTTCCCATCCTGCGGAGTGGTGAGGGAACGGAAGAGGCATACCGGGAATATCAGTTGGCATTGCGGGGATTCAATCACCAGCTGGCTTTGTTGGGTGAACTGTTGGGAATCAAAGGCAAGTTAAGTTCTTACGCTGCACGCCATACGTGGGCTACGACTGCTTATTATTGCGAAATCCATCCGGGAGTGATCTCCGAAGCGATGGGACATTCGTCCATCACGGTGACAGAAACCTACCTGAAACCATTCCACAGTAAGAAAATAGATGATGCGAACAGGAAGATTATTGATTTCGTAGAGCGGTCGATAGGGAAAGCAATCGCTTGACAAATAGAACGTTACTTCGTAGGTAACGGGATTTTGAATATGCAGCAAAAGTATGCATATTTACTAAAATAAGCAAACAGAAACAAACATTATTTCTAACAAATAGTTCCAAAAGGGAAATAACACGAGCAAAACATATCACTTCTTTGCATTAGAGCTTCATCGACATCTAAAATTTGCAAAAGACATTCTCACCCTACCATTCTCCTGAAAAGCAGGGGTGGAGAGTTTGATTACTATTTTTTATTTTCCATGTATCATTTACCTTGCAACAGGCGTAAACAAAGGTTTTCCCGTTACCTACAAAGTAACGGGACGTACTCAAATTATTAACTAAAGCAACAAAACAATGAAGAAATTCAGACATTACGCCTTACTACTGGTTACGGCAATGGCAGTATTCGGTTGTTCAAAAGACTATGACGACACCGAATTGAAGCAGGACATTAGCGATCTTCAGTCAAGAGTGGAAAAGTTGGAAACGTGGTGTACCACCGTCAATACGCAAATTAGCGCTTTGCAAGGTTTGGTCACCGCATTGGAAGCGAAAGACTATGTGACAGGTGTTACACCTGTTGTGGAAGGCTCTGTTACAATAGGCTATACCATCGCTTTCACCAAGAGTGACCCTGTTACTATTCTTCATGGTACCAACGGCAAAGATGGTTCGGACGGAATCACTCCCACCATTGGCGTTAAGGCCGACACAGACGGACTCTATTACTGGACCATTAAACTGGGCGACGGCGAAGTTGGTTGGCTATATGCTGCAGACGGTAAAACGAAGATCCGCACTACCGGAGATAAAGGTACTGACGGCACGAACGGAACTAACGGTGTGACTCCTACAATCAGTGTCGATACATTCGAAGGTGCTCTTTACTGGAAAGTGAATGGTGTGTGGATGGAAAGCAATGGACAAAAGGTGCCTGCTACCGGTAGTAAGGGTGATAAAGGCGATAAGGGTGATGCCGGTGTAGCTGGTTCTGCGGGTGCACAAGGTGACTCGGTATTCAAGAAAGACGGTATCGACTTGACCGATCCTGATAATGTGACCTTTACATTGGCCGATGGCGTGACTAAGATTACGTTCCCTCGTACCTCTGCTATTAAAATCTTCGACAGTTTCACTACCTTTATCGCTAATGCCAATAAAAATCTAACTTTGGCTTTGAATATAAAGAAAGGCAGCTACACAGCTATCAAGGCTGAAATCACGAATAATTGTGGCACAGGCATCGACTTTGTGAAACCTGCTGCTACCCGTGTTGCTACTACTGCCTGGAGCGTAACATTGACTGAACCTACTTTCAAAACTGACGGATCGATTGATGCTAACGGAACTGTTGCATTCCAATTCCCCGCTGGTATTACCGATGGTGAATTTGCGTTGCTGAAAGTGACGGTAATTGACACCAACGGACAGGAACATGCAGCGACACGTATCATAGAATACAGTTCGAAGATAGATTTAATCAGTATATCCCTTACGGATCAAACGGTGAGTGTAGGCGAAAAAGTAACGCTCGTTCCTACTTTTAACCCTACCAATGCTACTAATAAGAATGTGACATGGAGCAGTAGCAATACGGCTGTAGCTACAGTAAATGCAAATACAGGCGAAGTGGAAGGCAAAGCCGTAGGTACAGCTACGATAACCGCTACTTCTGTTGCCGACAGCAGTATAAAGGCTACTTGCGTGATAAACGTAACCTCGGGACCAGCATTTGAGAATGAAGGTACACCCGGTATTGATGGGTCGAGCTGGGAAAAGGCTTATACGATTAAAACCAAAAAGCAATTGGAGCTATTGGCTACCCGTGTAAAAAATGAAAATGATGAATGGGGCTCCAAGTTTTATAAGATGATTGCTGACATTGATTTGGGAGCTACTAATACAGAGGTATGGACTCCGATTGGAGGAAATGGTTTCGAGTTTAATGGTCATTTTGATGGTGGTAACTTCACAGTGAGCGGAAAGCTGATTGCGGCTGTATCAGAGGAAATTTTTGGAATATTCGGATTAAGTGGAAGTGACTCTGAAATTAAAAATCTCAACTTCTCCGGAACGATGGATGCAACATCAGCTACTTCTTTATACAATGCGGGTGGTATAGTAGGTTATACAAAAGGTGACATTATACATTGCAGTAATTCTGGAAATTTGACTACTGTAAAAGGAATGTTAGGCGGGATAGCCGGAGCGAATGAGAAGCCGTGTATCGCTTGTTCCAATAATGGTAGTTTGCAGGGGGAAGATCAGGTTTTTGGTATATCTTACCAGGCAATAGGTTGTAAGAACACAGCTGCAGGTATTAGTGGTAAATCGTATGTAGGAGGAATTTCAGGATTTAATGATGTTGTAATTGCTTGTTGGAGCTCTACTACGACTATCACTGGCACTTATGCTGGTGCAATCATCGGTTATGCAGCAGCAGGAACTACTGGTTGTTATTGGAAAGAAGCCAGTGGACTGAAAGGTTGTGTTGCGGGAACAATGACCAACAGTGGTTCTTTTACTGGCAACACCCCTACAGCAGATCAGATCGCAGCCATGAATGCAGCTTGGGAAGTAGCTCAACCTACTGGTCGCGAATATAAGTTTGATGCCAATGGGGACATCGTAAAACTTTAATAAATAATACTTTCATCAGCCGGGCAGGAGTAAAAACTGTCCGGCTTTTTTTGTTCTCCCGATCTTTCTTTTCTTTCTATCAAATGAGGACGTGTTTGGATGGAAATCGACAACTTGATATTATTCAGGGAACTTTAATGAATGATGGGGAACCTCAAAGAAACTTGCTTGGAGACACTCCGTAATGCTTCTTGAATGCTGTACTAAAGTACTTGGAATCTGTGAAACCAACCAAAAGAGCGACTTCCTGCACCGGAATCTGCTGTTTTAATAGATTGGCAGCTTCTGTCATGCGCATGAGTTTGATAAATTCGTTAGGCGCCTGCCCTGTCAGGGCTTTCAGTCTTTCGTAGAATATAGTACCGCTTAATGCCAGCTCACGGGAGAGCTGGTTGATGGTGAAATCCGGGTTAGCCAGATTTTCAGTAACGAGCTTTGTGCAACGTTCCAAAAACTCTTTGTCCATGGGAGATAGGAGGTTGGCACATTCGGTGTCCTCTTTCTCTTCGCTTTGCCCCGTAGCAGGAATGGAATTGAGCGAATGAGAAAGGAAATACTGCCGCATAATCTTGCGGTTCTGTAATACTCCTTTTATTTTAGTCTTCAGGATCTCCGTATCGAAAGGCTTGGTGAGATAATCGTCCGCTCCGCTTTCCAATCCTTCGAGGATGGCGTCTTTCTCTGTTTTGGCAGTCAATAGGATGACGGGGATATGCGAGGTGGTGAAGTCCGATTTGAGCTGGCGACACAATTCGTCCCCTTGAATGCCCGGCATCATGACGTCGGAGATAATCAAGTCTACTGATGCTCCTTGCAGATATTCCAGTGCGGATTCTCCGTCGGGTTTGTCGATGACGGTGTAGATGGAAGAAAATGTCTTTTTCAGGTAGAAACGCAGATCGTCGTTGTCCTCTACAATCAAGATTCGTTCTTTGGCAGTATGGGGTGTCTGGTTCGGCTCGTTTTCATCGTATCGGTCTGTATGCTGAACGGTTCCTGTTTCCCGGTCTGTATTTACCTCCGGTGATAGTTCGCTGCTATTGTCTTCTGTGGATATATCCGTTAGGAAGGTAGATAGAGGAGATGTTTTCCCCGACAAGATGTAGCGTGCCAGATGGCGGTTCCCTTTTCGGAAAGTGAGCAGGAAGGTGGAACCTTCGCCCTCGTTGCTGGTAAAAGAGATGTTTCCTTTATGTAGTTTCATCAGGCGGCGGGTCAGCAGTAATCCAATGCCGCTTCCGGTTTCTTTAGAGTTGACGGCATTTTCGGCACGGTAGAAATTGGAGAAGATATACCGTTGTGCTTTACGCGGAATACCGATACCGCTGTCTTTGACTTCTACGGTTATCTTTTTATCATTCTGTTCTATTGTGATTGAAATAGTTCCGCCGGCAGGGGTGTATTTCACTGCATTCGATAACAGGTTATCGAATATTTTGTCTGCTTTGTCTTTATCCATCCAAAGTGAGACGGGGACTTCGGGCACTGATAATTCCATCCGGATTTGTTTGCTTTCGCAAAGGGACTGGAAGTTAAGCACTTTTTCCTGCAAGTATGATTTCAAATCGTACTCTGCAACCTGAAGTGTGAGATGTGTTGTGTCTATCTTCTGGAAGTCGAGTAGTTGCGTGATTAAGTTGTATAGCTTTTCCGTGTTCTTGCGGGCTATCTGGAGGTATCGTTTCCCTTCTCCGGACAGTCCGTCCTCCTTGCTTAAATCGCTAAGCGGAGCCATGATAAGCGTCACCGGAGTGCGGATGTCATGGGCGGTGTTGATAAAGAACTGTATCTTTTCGGAGAAGTGCTTTTTCTCCATCTTGTTGGCAAAGAAACGCCAGATGAAATAGGTGATGCCTGCCAGCAGGATGATGTATATCAGCCAGGCGATTGCTGTATTCCAGTAAGGCTGCGCAATGTGTATGCGGATGGTTTGCTCGTCCAGTTGCTGTCCGCCGTTTTTGCTCATGCTTTTTACGCGGAACGTATAATTGCCCGGAGGAATATTGGTATAACGGATGCTTAATTCGTTGGTAGGAGCACTCCAGTTTTGTTCGAAACCCTCCAGTTGGTAGCTGTAGTGGATGTCTTGTTGATACTGGTAAGAGACGGAGATAAAGGAAATGAGAAAAGAATTCTCGTTGTATTTCAACTCGATCGTTTTTCCTTCGTTCAGCATCCGGTTGAATTGAATCTTTTTCTCTTCGGTCTTTTCACGTGACTTTTGCGGAACTTCGAAGGAAGTGAACAACAAGGGGGCTTCGTAAAGGGGGCGGGTAAAGTTTTCCGGGTTGAAGCGCACGGCGCCGTTGGTACTTCCGTAGACGAAGTCTCCGTTTCTTAGACGGGTGTAGGACATGAAGTTAAATTCATTTGCCAGTCCGTCGAGGAAGCCGATGTTGGTTATTGCTGGAGAGGGGGAGGTGGTGATGTAGGCCAGTCCCTTGTCTGTGCTAAGCCATAGGTGTCCTTTGTTGTCGGGAAGGATGCTGTATATATAGTTGGAAGGAAGGCCGTTTGCTGTGGAGTAGGTGACGGCTTTGCCTGTTTTCAGGTCTAATAAGTTGATGCCTCCTCCGTCTGTACCGAACCACACTTTGTCGGGAGTGGGGAAATACATGGAGTAGATGAAGCTGTTGCTCCGGGTGTCGGCATTGGAGGGCGAGGTGAAATATTGTTTGAAATTGCCGGTTTGTTTGTTCAACAGGTAGAGCCCGTTGGCCGTGGCAAGGGCTATCGTGTCTTTGCCGACTGTGGTTATCGAGTTGATGAGCGTAATGCCGTAGGAAGCGAACTGTTCCGCTTTACCTGCTTGAGACGGGGTATATCGGATGAGGTTGCCATACATGCCGCCAAACCATAGATTCGTGTTGTTGTCTTCTACGATTGAGTAAATGTAGTTTGTGGTCAATGTGCCGGGACGTTCGGTGGTGAGATGCTGGCGGATGCCTGTATGTTTGTTGAGGCAGTAGACGCCTGTGCCGTAACCTCCGGTCCATACATTCCCGTTTTCATCGTTACAGAGAGTCAGGAATACGTTTTCTTTCAGGAAGTGTTTCCAGGTTCCGGACTTTAGCAGGTGTACACTGATTCCCTGGTTGGTGGCATACCATAAGTCGCCTTCATGATCTTCGAGGATAGCGTTGACGTGGTTGTTTATCAGTGATTGCGGGTTTTTGTATTCATGTTGGGTAAGTTCGAAGAGATATTTCTTCGGATTGGCGTAGGCTACACCTCCTGTATAACTGCCGATCCATAGATTGGAAGAACTGTCTTTGCAGAGGGCATAAATGCCGTTTCCTTTCAGTTCTCCTTCTTCTTCCAGGTTCGCATTGAGGAAGGACCAGGAGTGTCCGGCATCACGGGTGGCTGCATAGACTCCTGCTCCGTCTACTCCCAGCAATAATGTTTGTGGGTCGTAGGGGATGATGGAACGGTAGGGGAGGTGTGGCAGCTGGTTCAGTGATTCGTTCGACAGGAAATCTCCGGTACGGGTATCCTGCACTTTTACTCCGGAGTTGAAAGTTCCTATCCAGAGCAAGTGGGTTGCGGGATCGTAGAAAACGGACTGGATGTAACACTCGGGCAATAGGGTGGTAATTGTTCCATTCTGCTGGTTGCGTTTATATAATCCTTCGGTAGTGGCGATATACAGGGTTTCGTCGGATGGTGAGAAATGGATGGTGTTGATACATTTCTTTTTCAGTATATTCTCTATGTGCCGGTTGGTGCTGTCGTAGCAGAACAAACCGTTTTTCAGTCCGAACCAGAAGCGGTCGGATGAGTCGATGAAGAGATTGTTGAGGAGTATTCCGCTTTCCGTTAGTTCCGCTACGTCAATTTCGAGGGTGAAAGCGTCGGAGATGGGATCGTATTTGAATACTTTACCGGCACTTGTATATGCCCGGAGTGTTTCGTGTGAGTCTTTCGTGAGGTAGATCATACGTCCGGCTCCGTCAACGATGATGTCTTCGCCGAAAAGGCTGTAGTTTTTTACGGTTCTTCCGTTGAAGCAGTCCACCCCTGAACGTGTTGAAATCCAGATGAAGCCTTTCTTATCTTCGAGGATGGAGAATACGCGCTGGTTGCTTAATCCTTCCTTGGTGGTGAGGTATTGATAGGTAAAAGAGTGGCTGTTTACCTGCTTTTCTGATTGTGCGAAAATGGAAAGGGCAGGTAACAGAAGGAAGATGGTCAACAGGCAGAGAGCCGGAAAACGTTTCATGGCTTTTCGTTGGCTCGCAAACCGAAGACTTTTCCCGTCATCTGCTCGATGGGCACTTGCCATACTTTGACATTGCGCACGGCAGGTTCGGAATAGTTGAACTCGCTATCTGTGTAATGACGCATGATAATATCCAATACCCGGCGTTTTTCATCCATATCTTCTATGAATGTCACTTTGCCACGGCACATGGCGCTTTCGGAACGCATACTGTAACTGCACGCTACTTTCTCGTGCTGATATACGAGTTTATGACCGACGCTGAAAGTGATGCAGACATTATTATTATGTTCCAACATCTCCAACTTGCTGCCTTCGGGACCCGAATGAAGGTATAGGATGCCATTCTCATAACCGAAGTTCATCGGAACTACGTAGGGATTACCTTCTAAATCTGTGATACCTACAAAGCAGGCATCGCAATGGAGGATAATGGACTCGATTCGTTGTTTGTCTTCGATAATGACAGTTTTCATAGATTATAATAGTAAGAATAATTAAAATGAGATGCTAAAGTACAGACTTACGACTGATTACACAAATCTATGCAGACTTTTTTCTCGTTGTTGGTTTGTGTAGTTGGTAACGGAGTCTGTTGGTATGTTATGGGAAGTTGGCTCGCTTTGTGTTTTGAATAAAGGGTGTATCTAATGACAGAATTATAGGTCTTTCTGACATTGGATACACCCTTCAAATCTTTTCAGTTTTACCTGATGGAATGAATTCAGCTTTTCAGCTTTACTTCTTTATAGGGTCAAACTTATTTTTCTATTAGTTCAAAGTCCAGCTGTTTCTTTTCCAGATTAGCGCGGGCTACGCGAACGGTGATGGCGTCTCCCAGACTATAGATCTTATTTTTGCGACGTCCGCGAAGACAATAGTTCTTTTCGTCAAATTCGTAATAATCGTCGTCCAGATCACGGACAGGAACCAGACCTTCGCATTTGTTCTCGTTCAGTTCTACGTAGAGCCCCCATTCGGTGACGCCGGAGATAACGCCGTCATAAATCTGTCCCAGACGTTCGCTCATGAATTCCACTTGTTTGTATTTGATGGAAGCGCGTTCAGCGTTGGCTGCAATTTGTTCCATGTTCGAACTGTGGTCGCAGAGGTCTTCGTATTTAGCTTCGGATACACTGCGTCCTCCGTCCATATACTTCGTTACCAGACGGTGTACCATCATGTCCGGGAAACGGCGGATGGGTGAAGTAAAGTGGGTGTAATATTCGAATGCCAGTCCGTAGTGACCGATGTTGTGAGTCGAATAACGGGCTTTTTGCATGGCACGGATAGATACGGTTTCAATCAGGTTCTCTTCTTTCTTTCCGTGTATGTCGTCCAGCAGGTGGTTGATGGATTTTGAAATATCCGTCTTCGTTCCGCTTGTGCGTACTTTGTAGCCGAAGCGGGCGATGAATTGTGACAGATTCTCCAGTTTCTCCGGATCGGGAAGATCGTGGATACGGTAAGGAAGCACTTTGGACTTTTTATTTTTAGGAACTTTACCGACGAATTCTGCCACTGTTCTGTTGGCAAGCAACATGAATTCTTCTACCAGTTTATTGGCATCTTTTGATTCTTTGAAATATACGCTGATCGGTTTTCCTTTCTCGTCAATTTCAAATTTCACCTCGTAGCGGTCGAAGTTGATGGCTCCTGCCGCAAAACGTTTTTCACGAAGTGCTTTGGCAATGGTATCCAGTGTGAGTACTTCTTCTTTGTAGTCTCCTTCTTTGGTTTCAATAATCTGCTGCGCCTCTTCGTAAGTGAAACGGCGGTCGGAATTGATGACTGTGTGCACGATGCGCGAGTCTCTGACTTCTCCCTTTTCAGTAATATCAAAGATGACGGAGAAGGCAAGTTTTTCTTCATTCGGACGGAGTGAACAGATGAAGTTACACAATCGTTCGGGAAGCATCGGGATGGTACGGTCTACCAGATAAACGGAGGTTGCCCGCTTCTCTGCTTCTTTGTCGATGATTCCTCCTTCTTTTACGTAATGTGTCACGTCGGCGATGTGCACACCTACTTCCCATAATCCGTCTTTCAGTTTGCGGATAGAAAATGCGTCGTCAAAGTCTTTGGAGATCGGAA
>OKSF01001413.1_pt1 | contig 19371 bp, 17 predicted proteins | sample 1606061 | NCBI WGS metagenome assembly OKSF01 (sample SAMEA3541567, study PRJEB24748) | human gut metagenome | biome: human gut; feature: human-associated habitat; material: faeces | place: China | collected 2012 | reverse complement strand
GTAAGTAGCGAAAAACAAGAAAATATAATTGATTATCAAATAGAGGCGATTTCTTTTTGGGATGCTAAGGCAACTGGAAAAATTGATTATCTGGGATCTGGAAATACAGATACACATTTATTGTGGAGTTGTGAATGGTTAGATGGCAGCTTAGAAATCTTGCAAAGGATGAGCAGGTATCTTGTGTAGCAAAAATGAAGACGGGACCAAGTATTGAAGTGGAAGACTATATTTTAAGCTTTCAGTATATGGAAGAAAGCCGCAAAGAGCTGGAGATGCTGAAACTTTCCGAAGGAAAGATGCCGCAGAAAGAAGATGAGATTGCGGTTCCTAAATCATACTTAAAAAGGATTGGAAAGCTTGAAAAGCTTGGAACGAAGCTTTCTTTTACTTTTTTAGATGGAACGACGGAGACATTCACTGTCACAGGATTTTTGAAAGAGCAAGGAAAGTCAAAAGTATATTCCGTTGTTTTATCTGAGCAGTACGCAGAGAATGGTTCGCAGCTCTCGCAAGTACCATATACAGCACTTGTACGGATTCACAATGCAAAACAATACGATCAGACCGGATTTTTAAATGAGATTCGTGACCTCGCAAGTAAGTATGGAATTGAGCGAAAACAGGTGAATGAGAACAATGCATTTTTAAACACACTTTCCGGAGATTCCAATGCTTTGCAGCAGACTGTGATGGTTATAGTGATCGGTATCGGAATTTTATTTGTCAGCGTTCTTGTAATCTACAGTGTATTTTATCTGTCGGTAATCGGAAGAATTCGTCAATTCGGTCAGCTTTCTACGATTGGCATGACAAGAAAGCAGATTCGGAAAATGATTCGAAGAGAAGGAATTTTGCTCAGTATGCGTGGAATTCCAATTGGTCTTTTATTAGGGGCAGCAGCGGCGTACTTGGCACAAAGGGATGGATGGGATTGGAAGAACACCATTGTGACCGCCATAGGTGTCACGATTGCTGATCTGATCACAGTGCTGATTTCTATTCGGAAACCTGCAAAGCTTGCGTCTGCGATCTCTCCAATAGAGGCGGCAAAATATTCCGGGGAGACCGAAAAACAGGGAAAAAAGGAGACAAAAAAACTTTACAGAAAGCTAAGCCCCATACGGCTTGCAAAACTCAATTCTGAGAGGAACCGAAAAAAATCAATGTTGACGATGATTTCACTCGGAGTGGGCGGTATTTTGTTTATGTTGGGAGCCACGTTTATAGAGGGAACCAGTCTGGATGAGTACGCAAGAAGCGGAGAATTTTCTTATGGAGAGTATCAGATTGGTTTTTCCTCTAATGCGGTAGAGACGATGGCACATGGAAGAACCGGAATACAGATGAAAAATCCATTGAGCTTAGAGTTTATCAAACAGATAGAACAAATTGAAGGGGTGAAAAAAGTACATCGTTTTGAGCGGGCAGAGGTAAAATGGGAGGCAAACGGAGAAAATGTGGATGATTCGGTAAACACCTTTTCTGAAAAGATATTAAAAGATATGAATCGGGCAATGGGAACCAGTTTGGACTATGCCGAGATGGCACAAAAGAAAGAACTGATCATAAACAAGAATGATCTAGTGCAGGAATTATTCGGATGGGAGTTTGCAGTCGGGGATAAAATAGAAATTACGTTCTTTAATGGGACAGAAAATGTCACGGAGGAATTTACCGTTGCAGGGATTCTGCCAAGTGATTATGAGGAGCCATCTCCGAAGTGGCAGTGGCTGATTCTGCCGGAACAAAGTGTGAAAGAGATTATGGGAAACATAAATCTCACAGATTTGTTGAGTGTATCTACGGAAAAAGAGAAAGAAAAAGCGGTGGGGGAAGCTATCCGGGAACTTGTGGAGGAGAATCCGCTACTTGCAATGGAGACAATCGAGGAGGAAAGAGACAAAGTGGAAGAACAATTCCACATGCTGCATGGAACGATGCTTGGGTTGTCTGCGTTTATTATTTTATTCAGTCTTTTAAATCTTTTGAATACACTGATCACCAATATGGTCACAAGAAAACAGGAATTTGCGATGCTGCAGTCCATCGGAATGTCGGAAAAACAATTATATCAGATGGTACAGAGTGAAGGAATTTTGCTGGCTGGCGGAAATGTCCTGCTCACCTTGGTGGGAGGAACACTTGGCGGAATCGGTATGATTGAGATTATGAGACATTTTGAAGCGGAATATATGCACTATCATTTCCCACTGTGGTATTTTCTTGTGTATACGGTCCTGCTTGTAGTGATTCCGATTATTGTGTCGAGAGTTGTATTCTATTTCTTCAAAAAAGAGGCATTGGTAGAAAGGATTCGGAACAGTGATTAAAACAGAGGCGATGCTACATCGCCTCTGTCTCTTTCTTCCAGTCTTGAATCTGTCCTAATATAATGTTCATGAGACTGGTGCGCGCCTCCACGCTCGCCCAGGCAATATGCGGTGTGATCAGTAGCTTTTTACTGTCTTTGATCCGAAGGAGCGGATTTGTTGCACACATTGGTTCGGTGCAGAGCACGTCCAGACCGGCGGCTGCAATCTGACCGGATTCCAGAGCATCAGCAAGATCTTCTTCCACGACAATCGGACCACGGCCAAGATTCAGAAAGATGGCAGAAGGCTTCATTTTAGAAAGCGCTTTCGCATCAATTAAATGCTCTGTGTTTGGAGTGAGTGGAGCATGCACGGAAATGATATCGGAGGTGGCAAGGAGTGTGTCAAAATCTGTCCGTGTATATCCGTCCTGAGTGTTGCTTCCGGAGGTAGAATAATAGATTACATCTGCACCGAATGCCTTTGCAATATCTGCGACCCTTCGTCCGATATTGCCAAGTCCGATAATTCCCCAGGTCTTTCCATGAATCTGGCAGAAACGCTCTGCAAAATGGGTAAAAATGGTGTCGCCAACGTAGCGTTCCTCTTTTACATAATCATCGTAGTATCTGAGCTTTTCTAAAAGATAGAACAACATGGCAAATGTATGTTGCGCAACGGATTCTGTTGAATATCCGGCAACATTGCGCCATGCAATATTGCGTCTGTCAAGGTAATCCTTGTCGAGATTATTGGTTCCGGTTGCAGTGACACAGACGAGCTTTAAATTGCGGGCAGTGCCGATGGTATGCTCATTCACCTGAACTTTGTTCAGGACGAGTACGTCTGCATCGATCACGCGCGCAGGGACTTCTTCTGAGGAAGAAAAGTCATACTTGACCACTTCGCCCAGTTCCTCATATCCGGATAAGTCGATATCGTCTCCGATCGTCTTCGCATCTAAAAAAACAATTTTCATGGAAATATTCCTCCTTCTGTTTTGGTCGTTTTTATTTATTATAGAAAAAACATCGGGAAAATGCAAAATGATTTTTCCGTTTGCGATTGGGAGGAAGTGTGATACAATTGTTATGGACTTTTAGAACACAAAAAGGAGCTGAGGAAAAGATGATACAAGATATAGAACCATATGTTTATAATAATGCATATGATCCAAAAGCACCGGATAAAGACAGTTTTGTGCTTTACTGTCACGATATGGAAGTGCTTGTGAAATATGAAGGGAAAGAGATAGCATTTCCAACATTTGGTGAGTTGGAAAAATTAAATCCAGATATTTATGAGCAGTATACGTATCTGTTTTCAATTGACCAGATGAGATTTTATTTGACAGAACATCTCACTTATGATGCAGCAGGTAATTTTCAGATGATACATAAGGAGCAGTTCAGACATGCAAAACCACGGCATCTGGCATTTGCAGGAATTACGGGATTCCAGCTTTATAATTGGTATAAAAGCAGAAAATACTGTGGCAAATGCGGAAAACCGTTGAAGAAAGATCAAAAAGAGCGGATGTTATACTGTGAGAATTGTCATCAGATGGAATATCCGAAGATTTCGCCGGCGGTCATTGTCGGAGTCACAGATGGGAATCGGATTTTGATGTCAAAATATGCGGACCGTGATTATAAAAAATATGCATTGCTTGCAGGGTTTACCGAGATTGGAGAGACGATTGAAGAGACGGTAAAACGTGAGGTGATGGAGGAAGTCGGGCTGAAAGTAAAAAATATCAGGTTTTACAAAAGTCAGCCATGGTCCTTTACGGATACGCTTTTGATGGGATTTTTTGCGGATTTGGACGGAGACTCGGAAATTACATTGGACCAAGAAGAGCTGGCATTGGCGGAATGGTTCGAGCGGGAAGAGATTCCTGTGACAGAAAGAAATATCAGTCTGACAAATGAGATGATTTTGGCTTTTAAAAATTCCATAATTTAGGCGTAATAGTATTGACAGTTTTTTTATAGAAGAGTATAGTAATATTTAGAAGAGCATTTGCGAATTATATTTGTATGATTCGTAGGTGCTTTTTGTTTGGGAAAAAATGCTAAAAGATGACATATGATATAGAAAGGGGCGGTATGAGTTATATGAGACCGGGTAAAGTAAAAGAAGTTGGATTGGATATAGTGGCAGATATAGTAGGAAGTTTTTTTATTGCAGTGGGGGTTTATAATTTTGCGGTCGCGTCCGGATTTCCGGTAGCAGGTATTTCCGGTATTGCGATTATATTTTATCATTTCTTTGGGATTCCGATTGGTGTTATGACGGCAGTCTTAAATATTCCTATCATTATCATCTGTTATAAGCTGTTGGGAAAGACTTTTTTGCTGAAATCCTTAAAGACGATGGTGATTTCTACGATTTTTATGGACGTTGTCGCTCCGATGTTTCCGGTATATGAGGGAGACTTGATGCTTTCCTGCATTTGCATGGGCATTTTTTCAGGACTTGGATATGCACTTATTTATCTAAGAGATTCTTCCACAGGTGGTGCAGATTTCGTCATTATGGCGATTCGAGTTTTGAGACCACATCTGTCACTTGGAAAGATTATTATTGTATTGGATTTTGCCATTGTACTTACAAGTGGTGTGCTGATCGGTGGAAATGTGGATAAGATTATCTATGGTTTGATCTCGACTTATATTTTGTCGGTAGTAGTCGATAAGGTCATGTATGGTATGGATGCGGGAAAACTGACATTGATTGTGACAGAACATGGTCAGGAAGTTGCGGATAAAATTGATGAACTGACACAGAGAGGCTCTACACTGCTAAAAGGAGTAGGAAGCTACTCAAAAGAAGAAAAGCAAGTTGTGATGTGTGCATGCAGCAGCAAGCAGATGCACATGGTACAAAAAGCGGTAAAAGAAGTGGACAGAGCGGCATTCTTAGTGACGATGGAATCAAATGAAGTGCGCGGGGAAGGATTCAAACCGCATTGATAATATAGAAACGGGGAAGCGTCACGCTTCCCCGTCGTTGTTTTTATTTTGCATATAATTTTACTAATTCTAAAACCATATCTGTTGCGAGATCCATTCCTTCAACTGTGATGTGTTCATATGGTCCGTGATATCCGTGACCGCCTGTTCCAAGATTCGGACAAGGAAGTCCTCGGAAACTTAGCTGGCATCCATCTGTACCGCCGCGAATTGGAATTACAAGTGGTGTGATTCCGGCAGCTTTTGCGGCAAGTTGGGCATTTTCAATCAGGTGCATGCAGGTTGCGACCACTTCTGCCATATTGCGGTATTGCTCTGTGAGTGTCAGACGCACAGTTCCTTCACCCCATTTTTCGTTCATGATCTTTTCAATATGTCTCAAAGTATTCTTTCTTGCCTCGAACAGAGAAGCGTCATGGTCGCGCACAATATAGTGCAGTGATGCAGAGGCAACCTCTCCTGTCATACTCATCAGATGATAGAATCCTTCATAATCTTCTGTGTCACGAGGAGTCTCTGTGCCAGGAAGCAAAGAATTGATCTCCATAGCAACAAGGCTTGCGTTGATCATGGCATTCTTGCTGGAACCTGGATGTACGTTAAAGCCTGTAATTTCAAAATCTGCTTTGCAGGCATTAAAGTTCTCATATTGAATCTCACCTTCTGTGTCTCCGTCTAAAGTAAATCCAAAGTCTGCATCAAAATTTTCTACATTGAAGCTTTGTGCGCCAGTACCAATCTCCTCATCCGGTGTGAATGCAACACAGATCTGTCCGTGTGGAATATTTTCTGTGATGATTCGCTCTAACATAGTCATAATCTCAGCGATACCGGCTTTGTCGTCTGCTCCTAAGACGGTTGTTCCGTCTGTTGTGATCAGAGTGCGCCCTTTTAAAGAAGGGAGGTGAGGGAAGTCTTTCACGCTTAATACGCGACCGCTTGTTCCGAGTACAAGGTCCTCTCCGTTGTAATTCTCTGTGATAACAGGTGTGGTATCGTGATCGCAGAAATCAGATACCGTATCCATATGTGCGATAAATCCGAGTTTGACAGCGTTCTCGTAACCCGGTGTAGCAGCTAATTTTCCATAGACAAAACATTTTTCATCGACATACGCATTGTCGATGCCAAGTGCCTTTAACTCTTCTACTAAAATATTTGCCAAATCGAACTGGCATTGTGATGAAGGAACGGTCTCGCTGTTCTCATCACTTGGTGTACGTACTACGACGTATTTTAAAAGTCGCTCGTAAGCTCTCATTGTGATACATCTCCTTTTCTAGTGATGTCATTATTATAGACAATTTTATATAGAATAACAAGGGAAAAGTGTGTATAATAGGGGGAGAATAGAAATGTAAAAGGATCGGATAGAGATGGGAAATAAAATGACAATCAATGATATTGCGCAGCTGTCTGGGGTGGCAAAAAGTACGGTCTCTCGTTACCTGAATGGTGGAAGCGTACGGTATGAGACCGGTCAGAAAATAAAGAAAGTAATTGAGGAGAATCACTATGAGCCGAATGTATTTGCAAGACTGAGTGCAAAGAACAGTCAGATTATCGGACTGGTTGTGCCGGGATTTAACTCGGTTACAACACCGCGTCTTGTAGAAGTGATTGTGGCATATTTGAAAAAATCAGGTTATACGCCGATGATCATGCATACAGGAAATGATTTAGAAGAAGAAGTACGGTGTATGGAAAGACTCAAAAGAATGAATGTAGATGGGATGATGGTATTGTCAACCGGTATCACGAACCGGCATCGGGAGATTGTAGAACAGTCGGAGATTCCAATCCTGTTTTTGGGGCAACGGTTTCCATATGGGAGTTCAGTTGTATACGATGATTATCATGCAGGTCTGGATGCGGGAAAATATCTGGGAAGCAAAGGAGTTCAGGATGTAGTTGTATTCTGGGTGGGAGAAGAAGACCCTGCTGTTGGAAAACAGAGAAAACAAGGTGTGACAGATGGACTGCAGTCATGCCAGGTTCCACAGATCGAGTTGGTGGAGACGACGTTTTTCTATGAGGATGCAGTGAAAAATATGGAAAGATTATTACAGGAAAGAGCACTTCCCGATGCAGTTATCTGTGCGACAGACAGAATCGCAGAGGGAGTGTACAAAGCGCTGGCAAAGAGAAATATTGCGATCGGAAAAGAAGTGTCGGTTATGGGATTTGGCAATTATGAGACAAGTGAGCTTCTGACGCCGCCGCTGACTACCGTTGCATTTGACTGGGAGAACTGGGGAGAAGTCAGTGCGGAGACGATCATTCAGATGATACAGGGGAAACCGGTGAGCAGAGTACAGATTATACCGTATCATTTGGTAGAAAGAAAAAGTGTAAAACAGGCAAGATAGGTTGTGTGAAAAGAGTTCGGGTTCGAACTCTTTTTGTGTATTTTATACAAAAAAAAGAGTGTATTTTTGGAACCGATTCCAAAAATATTTTTTATCATATATGTTTATTGACATTTGTTAATGTAGAAAATATAATATGTATAAAAGAAACCGGTTCCAAAACATAGGAGGTAATAAAATGAACAAATCAGAAGAGTATCTGAAAATTTCGGAAGAAATTGTGAATGGTGTAGGAGGAATGGATAACATCCAAGGCTCTGCACACTGTGCAACAAGACTTAGAATTGTCTTGAAGGACAATGATAAAGCGGATATGGAAAAATTAGAAAATATCAATAAAGTAAAAGGGGCATTTGTGGCAGGAAACCAGCTGCAGCTTATTTTCGGTGCAGGAACGGTAAACGATGTCTATGAAGTGTTTGCAAAATATACGCATACAGAAAATATGTCTCTTGGGGAATTAAAAGAAGAAAGTGCAAAGAAACAAAACCCGGTTCAGGCAGTGGTAAAGGCATTGTCGGATGTATTTATCGGAATTATGCCGGCGCTGTTGGCGGCAGCGCTTCTTATGGGACTGACAGGTGTGCTTGGAGGTCTGGAAGTTGTTCAAAAATACGATACACTATATGCGATCAATAAACTGGTGAGTCTCGCATCCAACGGAATTTTCTCTATTTTACCGATGGCAGTCTGCTATTCAGCGACCAAGCGATTCGGCGGAAATCCGGTGCTTGGTATGGTTGTAGGAGCGATTATGTTAGATGGATCTTTGGCAAATGCATATCAGGCAGCACAGGGATTGGCGCAGCCGGAAATCATCAGTTTGTTTGGATTCAAGATTGAATTGGTGGGATTCCAGGGCGGAATTATTATCGCGCTTATGATGGGATATGTGGTTGCAAAGCTTGATGTCTTTTTCAACAAAAAGATACCGGATGTGATCAAACTTTTAGTTGCGCCATTGCTGACGGTGTTTATTTCTACCGTTCTGTTATTTACAGTTATCGGACCGGTGGGAAGAATTCTTTCTAATGGAATTACAGATGCAATGGTATGGGGAACGAACAACCTTGGAGTATTCGGTTATGCACTGTTTGCAGGAATTCAGCAGCTGGTAGTTATTACGGGACTGCATCATATTATCGGCGCCGTGGAAGCGCAGCTCATTGCAAGTACGGGAACGAACTTTATCAATCCACTGATGTCAGTTGCCCTGATGGGACAAGGTGGAGCTGTGCTTGGATATCTGGCAGTAAACTGGAAAAATTTAAAAGCCAGAGAATTGTGTATTCCAAGTTTCCTTTCTACGTTATTTGGAATCAGTGAGCCGGCAATCTTTGGGGTAAACTTAAGATATCGTTATCCTTTGATTGGAGGATGTATCGGCGGTGCTGCGGCAGGTGCGTATGTGTATTTCTCAAAATTGACGGCATTTGGATTCGGGACAACTGCTGTTCCGGGAATTGCGATTGCAAACCCGGCAAATCACGGATATCTGAACTATATTATCGCACATTTGATCGCATTGGCGATCGGAGCGATCTGCACAATCTGTTTTGGAAAAATAGCATGGAAAAAGAGTCACAAATAAGATAAAAGTAGAAGGAATAGAAGGTTATATATTATGATGAACAGAGAAGATTATGTAAAGCAAATACCGGATTATCAATATATGAGAGAGACGGTGAAGAAAGATGAGAACCGCTTACATTTTCACCTGATGCCGCCGACCGGTTGGATGAACGATCCAAATGGCTTGTGTGAGTTTCAGGGCATCAATCATATTTACTTCCAATACACCCCGTTTTTGGCAGGCTGGGGAACGAAACTATGGGGACATTATACGACAACAGACTGGATTCATTTTCAGGAGTGCGAGCCGTTCCTGTTTCCGGATTGTGACTGGGACAGAGACGGTGTATACAGTGGGTCGGCATTTGTGGACGGAGACAAAATCCATTATTTTTACACCGGAAATGTAAAATTGCAAGACAAGGACTACGATTATATATTAGAAGGAAGAGAGCAGAATACGATTCATCTGGTAAGTGAGGATGGCGTGCATGCAGGTGAAAAACAACTTGTGATGACGAATTCAGACTATCCGGCAGATATGTCAAAGCATGTGAGAGACCCGAAAATATTTGCGAAGAACGGCAGATATTATATGGTTCAGGGAGCAAGGGATTGTGAGTCAAAAGGCTGTGTGCTTCTGTTTGAATCAGAAGATTTGATGACATGGAAGTATTTTGACCGGATTGCGCCAGAAGAAAAATTCGGCTATATGTGGGAATGTCCGGATTTATTTGAAGTAGATGGACAGGAAATTTTGATTGCATGCCCGCAGGGGGTTCCAAAGAGCGGACATGATTATCAGAATGTGTATCAATGCGGATATTTCCCGATTGAGATGGATTTTGAAAATAAGAAATATAAACTTGGGGAATTTCATGAATTGGATAAAGGGTTTGACATCTATGCCACACAGACGTTTCTTGATGAAAACGGCAGAAGAATTCTGATTGGCTGGATGGGAATTCCTGATGCGGATTATGACAATGATGCAACAGTGGAATATGATTGGATCCATGCACTGACAATGCCGAGAGTTTTAACATATCAAGATGGAAAGCTAATACAGAAGCCATTAGAAGAATTAAAAAGTCTGAGAAAAAATAAAATGGTCACAAGTATTACATCTTTTGGTGAGTGGACGACGACAGACTGCTGTTTTGAGTTGTCTGTAAAGAGAGACGATGAGAATGCTGCGATGATACTCGGTCTCAGGGACGATGTGACTTTGACTTACAAGGATCACATTCTGAAGCTGGAACTTGGAAAAAGCGGGCATGGAAGAAAACAGCGCACAGTGAAGCTGGACAGTCTTAAGAATATGACTGTGTATTCAGATACTTCTGCCATTGAGATTTTTATTAATGATGGTGAGGAAGTGATGACGACAAGAGTATACAGTGAGAAATTGAACCAGAAAGTAAGATTTTTACAGTCTGAAACAGATGGCGAGATAGAGGTATACGATCTTGGAAGTTTTGTGATGGAGTAGTGACAAAATAGTTGACAATATATTGACCATATAGTCTATTATTTGCATAATAGACTATATGGTTTATTTTATTGGAGGGATTATTTTGAAACAAAGTGAAAAAACAAAACGAACAAAAGAAAAAATTATGGCGGCTGCAATGGAAGAATTTGGAACAAAAAGCTATGATGCGGCATCGCTCAATACGATGTGCATTGAAAATCAGATTTCAAAAGGTTTGATTTATCACAACTTTAAGAATAAAGATCAGCTGTATTTGCAATGTGTCGGGCAGTGTTATGCACAGATGACGGAATATTTACAAAGGACAGAGGACGATTTTACGGACGTACAAAGTGAATTGCAGGAAATATTACATTCCAGACAAGTATTTTTCGCAGAGAATCCGTATTGCTGCAATATATTCTTTGACAGTATCCTGCAGCCTCCGAAGCATCTCCAAGGGGATATCCGGCAGTTGAAAAAGGGATATGACATGTATCTTGCAAAACGGTATCGAAATCTGCTCGGGCGTCTGGAACTGAGAGAAGGAATTTCAGAAGATTTTGCGCTAGAATATTTTATTATGTTTCAAGAAATGTTTAACAGATATTTCCGCGAGAAATCGGATAAAGACAATGAAATAAAATCGGTTATAGAAAATCATGAATCAAAATTAGAACAAATGCTGAACATTATGTTATATGGAATCGCAAAAGAGACAGGAGGAGTGGATACAAAATGTTAGTACAAATATTACGTTTATTGATTATGGTAATTCTTGCGTTGGGCATCGGAAAGCTGGTTTCCAAATTAAAATTGCCGTCCATTTTGGGATGGCTGATTACGGGGATGGTTTTCGGACCGCATGCGTTTGCAGTGATGAATCAGGAAACTTTGGATGCAGGCTGGTATCAGATTGTCGTACATGTATTGGAATGTGCAGTCGGTCTTATGATAGGAACGGAACTTGTCTGGAACAAAATCAAACGTTCCGGAAAATCGATTGTCATCACAACACTTACGCAGTCACTGGGAACATTTTTTGTTGTCTCGTTGGTATTCGGCGTGGTATTCTATTTATCGGATATTCTGGTCTATCTGGCGTTTATTTTTGGAGGAATCGCGTTGGCGACTGCGCCGGCGCCGGCATTATCGATCGTCAGAGAGTTTAACACAAAAGGACCGGTTACCGGAACACTGATTCCGATGGCTGCGCTGGATGATATTGTAGGATGTATTGTGTTCTTTACGACAATTGCAATCGTTGCGGGGAATTTGTCGTCAGGTGAACTTCCGACGTATATGATTGCCTTGGTTGTGATCCTTCCGTTAATAATAGGAGCGGTGACAGGATTTTTTGCAGGAATGCTATTGAAAAGAGAATAGAATGCATTTGCAACGATGGCTACCTTAATCGGGATGATTTTAGTGACATCGGCTGTTGGATTTGTGTTTAACCATTTCGTGATGCCAAGCCCGGTTTTGAACTTTATGTTGATGGGAATGGCTTTTTCAGCGGCATTTTCCAATATGGTTACAGAGGAGAGACTGGAGCAGATTATGCAGGGATTCAACCCGATTTTAGGAATTGCGATGATTATTGTGATCTTGAATCTTGGAGCTCCTTTGGACTATCATTTGATTTTAGGTGCAGGTATGTTTACTGCGATTTATATCATTGTCCGTGCTGCAGGTAAATATTTTGGGGCATATTTTGGAGCGAGTGTTACAAAATCACCTGAAAGTGTCAAAAAATATCTTGGACTTACCCTTTTGCCGCATTCAGGAGTATCGCTTGTGTTTACTGGAATTGCAGTGTCTGTATTAGCAGGACTGGCACCGGACTGTGCGAAAATTATTCAGGGAACAATTGCGGCAGCGGCGGTAATCAATGAAATCATCGCTGTAATTGCAGCTAAAAAAGGATTTGAGTGGGCTGGTGAAATGCAATAATTATAGACTATGAATTAAAACGAGAGGAATGGTGAAGATTATGAAACGATTTTTAGATTGTACGGCATCAGATTTTGAGAATATGAAGAAGAAAGAACTTCTTGAGGCAATTTCCGCAAGTGAGGGAAGAGTTCTTGTGTGTGAGACAATCGGGATATTACAACCGATGCTGGGGGATGTGACAAACGCAGAATTTGTGGCGTCGATGGGAGCAGATATGATTCTTTTGAATATGTTTGATGTCAATCATCCAGTGATTCAGGGATTGCCTAAGACAGAGGATAGAGAAGTTATTCGAAAAATAAAACAATTGACGGGAAGACCTGTCGGAATTAATTTGGAGCCATTGGAACAAGGAAAAGAAAGCAGTGTTGAGACAAATGAGATGTGGAAACTTTCCGGCGGACGTGTAGCGACACTTGAAAATGCAAAAACAGCAGTGGAAATGGGCGTGGATTTCATTGTGCTAACCGGAAATCCGGGAATTGGGGTCACAAATGCGGCGATTACGGATACCTTGAAGCTTTACAGAGAGCATTTGGGAGAACAGGTGGTGCTGATTGCCGGAAAAATGCATGCGTCCGGAATTTTATCTGAGTGTGGAGAACATATTTTAACGGAAGCAGATGTACGTGCTTTCGCAGAGGCAGGAGCTGATATTATCTTGCTTCCGGCGCCTGGAACAGTGCCGGGGATTACGATGGAATATGTGAGGAGTTTAGTAGTGTGCGCGCACAGTCTTGGAAAGATGACACTGACAGCAATCGGAACCTCTCAGGAGGGAGCGGACACAGATACGATAAAAGAAATTGCGTTAATGTGTAAAATGACAGGAACAGATCTGCATCATCTTGGAGATGCGGGATATGGCGGAATGGCTTTGCCTGAAAATATTTTGGAATACGGAAAGGTTATCCGTGGAATCCGCCATACCTATCACCGTATGGCCGTTTCCATCCGAAGATAGAGGGAGATAAGATTGAAAATGAAAAGTAGAGGTTATCCATTACCTTAATCGTATCACAACAAAGCCATCTTACGGTGGCTGCTTTGAAAATTGAATATGTAGACAAAGTTACAGGTTATTCCGTTGCTGACTTGATGCGGAAACCTTGAAACTGAGCCATTAAAATAGCCTGCTCAACCGTGATTTCACGGGTTGTCGGAAGAATATCAGATTTTTGGTATAAATCTGAATTATAATTCTCACCATTTTTGAGCATGTGGTATAATTCTTAAGTGAAGTATCACATTTTTAGCAGGTAAAAAGAGCAGTTTCTGAAAAGTGTGGAACTGCTCTAAATGTGATTCTTCATAATTGTACCAATTCGCGGACGTTTTTCTGAGAAGTATATGGGGATTGTATCTTTCAAATCTTCTCAAAAAGCAATGAAAACAAGTGTTTTGTAATTGAAAACAAGTGTGTTAAATAAACACTTTTTGTTTCAAGGCATGCCGACAAGACCTTCCATAGGGAGGCCTGAAGAAACATATGGAACAAAAACAAGGTTAACTACGATAAGCATACGACCTTCCAAGGTGTGTCATACTACTGCAGCCACAAGCCGGGCAAACATGGATATCATAGTTCCAGACTTCTTTTAGAAGTTCTGCAATCGAAAGTCCGGCATAACGCTGTTTGAATTTCTGATACCCCTGCAGTTTGAAGATGATTTTCAGATTCTTCGTTTTGGTACGGTTATTCAGAAAACCATAGTAGCGGATTTTCTGAAAACCTGATGGTAACACATGCATAAGGAAGCGACGGATGAATTCCTTATTTTCAAGTATAACCGTTTTGGTCTCGCCGGATTTGTAATCACGAGCCGAAAAAGAAACTTGCGTTTCTGTTACAGATTGAATGCGTGTATTCGTAATGGCAATCCGATGAGTATAACGACCGAGATATTCAATGGCATTACCGAAACCGTTAAAGGTCTCTTTGATGTACGGGCACCAATCCATCTTGTAAAGAGAATCACGGAACTCATTCCAAGAGTAAGAATTCCGAAGTTCTGCACAGGAAGATAAGAAAACAAGTTTTCCAAAGGCATAGTGCTTTTGCAGATAGAAAAGAAACTTTCCACGGAATACTTTTGCCATCACGTGAACCGGAATAAAAAACTTTTCACCACACTTGCGAAGTTTTTGGTCGGCAGACAGACCACCGCCGGAAACAATACAATGGATGTGCGGATGAAAATTTAGTGTCTGTCCCCAAGTGTGCAGAACCTGAATGATGCCGGGTGTTGCTCCGAGATACTTCTTATCTCTTGAAAGTTCAAGAAGTGTTTCAGAGGAGCATCTGTGTAACAGAGAATACAGAAGTTCCTGATTACCATAAATCAAAGGATTCAGTTCATGAGGAACGGTAAACACTACATGAAAATACGGTGAATCAATGACTTCCGCACGTCGCTTGTCAATCCAGATTTCTTTCAGGATTGCCTGACAGTTGGGACAGTTTCGGTTACGGCAGGAATTGTTGTGAAACTCCATGTGGCCGCAGTCGGTACACTGGCTGATGTTACAACCGAGACTGCCTGATTTACAGTTCAGTATGGCCGTTGCTGCTTTTTCCTGTACTCCTGACATATGAGAAACCGAAGAACGAAAATCCTCATAGGAGTTTAGAAAAATCTGCTGGATTTTGGGAGGCTTATGCAAGGAAATCACCTCTCATCATGTCAAAAGGACTAATGGCTTTGCGCATACTGCTGGTGGCAAGATGAACATAGATGGTTGTTGATTCCAAAGACCTATGTCCGAGATATGCCTGAATAGTCAGAAGGTCTGCCCCGTTTTCATAAAGGTGGGTACCAAAAGCATGGCGAAAAGAATGGCAGGTAATGCGTTTAGGCCATCCGAGTCGCTGCTCGTGTTCATGGATATGTCTAGATAGATAAAACGTGTCAATTGGTTTCGATTTATTATGTTGTTTTGGGAAAAGCCAGTCCACAGGTTTATGATAAGCAAACCAGTATTGTGTAAGGATTTCCAATGCTGTTTTTGAAAGGACAGCATAGCGGTCCGAGCGATTCTTGCTATGAGAAATATGTATTCTCATGTTAGAACGTTCTATATCTTGATATTTCAGATGACAGACTTCGCCAATTCTAAGACCTGAAGAATACATGAGAGCAATCATGGCTTTTTGCTTTAAATCCGGAATGGTGGAGATGAAGGTTTTTACTTCCTGCTGGGAAGGCACATAAGGCAGGTATTTATCGAATTTTCGGAATGGGAGTTGCGTATCATCCCAAGGTTTATGAAGTACGTAAATGGTAAAGAAACGTAACTGAGAGATAACCGCATTGATGGTACGGTCTGACAGGGAGCGGGTATTTTGAACCCAGCCGATAAACTGACGCATCTCATCCCAAGAAACATCTTCCGGGGATTTGTGAATCACGTCAGTCAAAAAATCAAAGTAAGCCTTGATATATGTAGAGTAACTTTTGATTGTATGGTCGGTAAGACCACGGAGAGAAATCATCTCTCTGTAAGAATTAAAATATTTGTCCATAATGAATCTCCTAAAATAAATGATGTTTGTAATAAAAAAGTAAAAACAAACACCTAAAGGGAGGCGGACGAATAAAAAAATCAGATATGTAATTGTTAAGAATAAAAAAACATGATAACATAAGCATAGCAGTTCTTTTGTGTGTAATTGTTTGAGTGTGGTAACTTAACAATATAACATATACAAAAAAACTGCTACTTTTATTTTTGAGAAAAAGTGGCGACCTTATTGTACGTAACGCTAGCCATCGCGCCAGCGATTTGGTACAATATATTGACAGAGTTTTTGCTCTTCAGTTTGAAATTCAGTCCTGCTGTTAAAGCTATTGTAAAAGATACCAAAAGAAATCCGAAACGGACGCAGCGTAAGGTAAAATATCAAATGCCTGAAATAGACATTAATGTTAAAAAAATTGGAAATGGAAAATATGCTTCCAGATAAAAATGATTACAGAAATTAATCATGAAAAAGGAAAGGAATTTTAGTAATATGAAGATTGAAGAAAACCAAAAAGAACTGGATGCAATGGCAGAATTTCATAAAGGAAACCGTGCCGAAGGGCTGAGACTGCAAGAAGAATTTGCAGCAGAATTTCGTAAGGAATACAAAGATAAAGATCACTGTCCTTGCTTGAAAGCCTGTCGCTACCATGGAAATTGTAAGGAATGTGTAGCAATCCACAGAGCGCATCAGGAACATGTTCCTAACTGTATGCGGCCACTGATCAATAAAAAGTTGAAATTGATGTCAGAATTAACAGAGCATACCCTGGCAAATGAAATAGAAGCACCACATGAGATTTTAAGAAAATAGGCTTGTCTTGCAAACTGATTTGCCTGTTCTTGTAGACCGTTGTCATTCTTCTATATAAATATTAATTGATTTTTCATTTTAAGAACGATTCCTGTTTGACTACATTGGAATTATCCAGAAAATGAAAAGAGCCAGAAGCCTTGAAAATTCAAGGTTTCTGACTCTTCAGTCAACAGGGGATAAGAGAATCGAACTCTTTCCCCAGGGTGCTGTAATCCCCGATTTATGGGGCTATACGGCATTCGTTTGCTGATTACTACTGATTACTAATTTTTAATAACAAAACAACCATGGAAAGGAGGCAGCTTTCCAATTCTCTCTAAATTTCCTCTTATTGTTCCTTTATTTTATAATCCATCTGCCAAAACGTTTACCGCCCTCTCTAACAAGAATTCCTTTCTTCTGTAGTTTAGGTAAAATTCTTTTTACTGTTCCTAATGAAATACCTGTCCTTTGTTGAATTTCTTTTTGTGTGATAGATGGATTTTCTTTTATCAGTTGAACAATCTCCAACTCCTCTTTTGTTTCAAAGTCGCAATCCAAAGTCTCAATTTTATTTTTTGTTCTTTTTAAGTCGCTCTCTAAAGTTGCAATTTTATCATCCAAAGTTTCACTCACCGATTTATTATTAACTCCAAAGTCAAAAGAATACTCCTCATCCAATGGCACAATAATCCGGAACACATCTCCTTCAACAAATTCCGGCTCTTTACCTGAATAGAATTTGCAATACTTAAATAGCTTACGCACTCCAGATCCAAGCTGATCTGCATAACCGATATTCCTGAAAAATGCTGCTATAATCGGGTTCTTTGGATTTGGTTCCAAGTTATCTACTGTGATAAAACCTTCCTTGGTTGCACGATTTGCATTTTCCACATACATTCGATCTTTTTCAATCACGAATTTTGCCGTATAGCTGCTTGTAAATTCCCGATGCATCAAGGTATTACTGACCATTTCTCTTACAATCGTGTTCCTAAGGCTCTTATTCACGGCCCCTTCCAAAAAGAACTTGTCTGGCAAATTTTTTCTTCCAAAACCCAAGAGTTGACTATAACTTTCAATTAGATTTGTCTTAATAATTTCCCGATCATCGTAGCGATCTACATTGACCTTCCTTACAAGTGCGTCTGTTACATAAGTCGGTGCAACATTTAAAATCACATCATCTTTTCCAAGAAGCATAAGTGCTGCAAGATTGAATCCCTCTTCTCCTGTAACAACAGCTCTGCCATACAGCCCTGCACTTTTCAATAGTTCCTGATCATCCATTGCGGTCCATGGATGTTGTCCACCAGCATGATTTTGAGCCATAACCCTGATTTTAGGCAACAAGTCTAATCTCAAGTCTTCCATTTTTGCATAAGGAAATATCTTCTTCTCTGTGAAAATATTCTGCTTACGTATATACATCTGCGCAATCGCACTTGTTGATGTCACTTTTACATCAGCATCATCTACACGATCATAAATTACTTTTTTGAAGCTATGGACCTCTGCACTTGGCGGAATATGAACATGAATAATTGTTCGATTTTTATCGTATTTCAGAATCTCTGGCACCAGATATATCGTTGGGGAAAATAATGCCGGGTTACTAATAACCTTTATAAAATTTTTTACCATGTCTGGAGCTGCTTTTTCAGGTACTCCAATCACAGTTCCATCATCCAACACTCCCATAAAAAGATCCCCGCCAAATCTGTTTAGGAAAGAACATACTGATTCATAGGTATCATTTTCAATTCCATTACCACAGCGTTTGAATTCTACAGCTACGGTTTCACCGATCATAAAAATAGCCTGTAATTCTTTTATATTCATCTGGCCACCTCATTTTTACCATTTTCTAAAATCCAAAATCATCTGCAAATGCAATATCAATAAACATTTCTTGTCGAAGGATTTCTACATATGGTCGTCCATATCTCCATCTCCATCAAATTCAACAGGATCAATGTGACTTACCGCCCCATACATATCTCTTCCGACTACCTTTTTATCTTCTCTTTCCTTCTCAATAAGATCACTCAGCACTCTCTTTACCTGCGCAGACTTCGCAATATTCTCCAGACGGATAACTGGGGTGGAACGGTCTTTTGTGTGAAGCTCAATCGTTCCTGTTCCAAAAATACGCTGTGGCAGACTGCGGTATAATGTAATATCTGTAATACGATATAACAGACACTCATCTTCTCTTGAAGAAAGAAATCCGCTATTTACATATAATCTTCCATTCCCCACTGTATATTTTGTAAAACTAATCGGGAACCATAAATGATGCTTTCTGTCCTCCCAGATATTTGCTGTAACTTCTCTGATTTCTCCATTTTCTGCTTTTCCCATAATATGCCTCCTTCTATATTTTCGT
>OKSF01001389.1_pt1 | contig 19632 bp, 11 predicted proteins | sample 1606061 | NCBI WGS metagenome assembly OKSF01 (sample SAMEA3541567, study PRJEB24748) | human gut metagenome | biome: human gut; feature: human-associated habitat; material: faeces | place: China | collected 2012 | reverse complement strand
GGGAAGCCAGTCGGCCGTGAAACGGCTGGTGGAAGGAAAACTGGGCCGTGCGGTCAGAATGGCGGAAGAATACAGGGATCGCGGCCTGTCGATGAACGATCTGGTGCAGGAGGCGAATATCGCCCTGCTTCTTACGGCGCAGGAATACAAGGGGGGAGATTTTGACAGCCAGTCGGAGGAACGCATCCAAAGGATGATAGAAGACGCTCTTGAGCTTCAGAATACGGAATATAAGGTAGAGGAGGAGATGCTGGCCCGTGTCAATGTCTTAAAGGATATATCGGCAGGGATGGCGGAAGAACTCGGACGCGAGGCAACGGTGGAAGAACTGGCCGAACGGATGAAGATGACGGAGCAGGAGATAAAAGATATCATGAAGCTGACCCTGGATGCGATGAGCGTCAGCGGAGAGTAGGGACAGCCGGGATATGAAATTTTACTTACTGCGTCATGGACAGACAAAATGGAACATAGAAGGAAAAATACAGGGAAAGACGGATGTTTTGCTCAATGAGGACGGTATGGAACAGGCCGGATTTCTGGCAAAGGCCATGGAGCATTGTGAGGCTCGGGCACTCTTTTCAAGTCCCCTTCTCAGGGCCAAACAGACGGCGGAGATTGTGGCAGGGAAAATGGGACTGCCTGTAACTGTGCTGCCGGAGCTTAAGGAAGTGGATTTCGGACTGTGGGAGGGCTGTACCTGGAAGGAGATTGAAGAAAAGTATCCGGATGATTACAGGCGGTGGGAGATGAATCCTGCCGCGGCAGCGCCGACGGGAGGAGAAAGCAGGCTGTCCTGCCGCGCGCGCAGCCGGTCTGCGGTTGAACGGGTACTCAGGGATACGGAGGGCGGCAATGCGGTAATCGTAGCCCACGGCGGCATCCTTGTCTATCTCATCGACTACCTTCTCAGAAACCAGAAAGAAAAGCGTGAGATTATTGTCAGGAATGCCAGTATCACGGTCATAGATTATGAAAAAGACACCGGGCTTGGCACACTTCTGGAGCTGAACCGGACCAGCCATTTACCGGCCATCCGAAGCGGGAAAACAAATAAGTATTGTTAATAAAAAATATTAGATATATTAATTTTACTAATCTATAAAACTTGTGTATGATTAAGGCAGATGACTGACAGAAGGCGTCTGTCTTTTTCAATATATGCAGTGTCAATAGAAATTGCCAGCAGAAAAACTAGGAGGTACTTTAATGAGTGTAAGACGAATTTTCGTTGAGAAGAAACCGGAATATGCCGTAAGGGCGAAAGAACTGCGCCAGGAGATCGAAAATTACCTGGGGATCGGCACAATCACAGATGTCCGCGTATTAATCCGTTATGATGTGGAGGATGTATCTGAAGAGGTTTATAAAGAGGCGCTGGTTACAATTTTTTCTGAGCCGCCGGTGGACTTTGTATATGAAGAAAGCTTTCCGTCTGAAGAGGGAGATACCATATTTACCGTTGAATACCTGCCTGGGCAGTTTGATCAGAGAGCAGACTCTGCTGAACAATGTGTAAAGCTTTTGAATGAGGAAGAGAATCCGGTTATCAAATCGGCTACTACCTATGTCATTTCGGGAACCTTGACGAAAGAGCAGGCAGAGGCCGTCAAATCCCTCTGCATTAACCCGGTGGATTCCAGGGAGAATAATAATCCGAAACCGGCCACGCTCGTTACTGTATTTGACCAGCCTGAAGACGTTAAAATCTTTGAGGGCTTCTGTGATTTTGCAGAGGACAGCCTGGGTGAGCTATACAGCTCCCTGAACCTGGCTATGACCTTTAAAGATTTCCTTCATATCCAGAATTATTTTAAAAATGAAGAGAAGAGGGACCCGTCCGTTACGGAAATCCGGGTTCTCGATACATACTGGTCTGATCACTGCCGCCATACCACATTCCAGACAGAGCTTAAGAATGTGGAATTTACGGATGGTGATTACAATGAGCCGATCGAGGCATCCTACCGTCAGTATCTGGCTGACAGGGAAGAAATCTTTAAAGGGCGTGATGATAAGTTTGTCTGCCTGATGGACTTGGCTCTGATGGCAATGAGAAAGCTTCGCAAAGAGGGAAAACTCGAGGATCTGGAAGAATCGGAAGAGATTAACGCATGCAGCATTGTGGTTCCTGTTGTCATTGACGGACAGGAAGAGGAGTGGCTCGTTAACTTTAAGAACGAGACACATAACCATCCGACGGAGATTGAGCCTTTTGGCGGGGCCGCCACATGTCTCGGCGGAGCCATCCGTGATCCGCTGTCAGGGCGTACCTATGTATATCAGGCAATGCGTGTGACAGGAGCGGCAGATCCCACCAGGCCGATGTCCGAGACACTTCACGGCAAGCTTCCGCAGAAGCGGATTGTGACGGATGCCGCACACGGCTACAGCTCCTACGGAAATCAGATTGGCCTGGCAACCGGCTATGTAAAAGAAATTTACCATCCTGATTATGTTGCGAAGAGAATGGAGATTGGCGCCGTTATGGCAGCTGCGCCCAGAAAGAATGTAATCCGCGAGACTTCAGATCCGGGCGATGTAATCATTTTAATGGGAGGCCGCACCGGCCGTGACGGAATCGGCGGAGCTACCGGATCCTCCAAAGTACATACGGAGGCATCCATTGAGGTGTGCGGAGCCGAGGTACAGAAAGGAAATCCTCCTACAGAAAGAAAATTACAGAGGCTGTTCCGCCGTCCGGAAGTCAGCTCTTTAATAAAAAAATGTAACGATTTTGGTGCGGGCGGCGTATCGGTTGCCATCGGCGAGCTGGCCGACGGCCTGTATATCGACCTGAACAAGGTCACCAAGAAGTATGACGGCCTCGACGGCACCGAGCTGGCCATCAGCGAGAGCCAGGAGCGTATGGCCGTGGCTCTGGCCCCTGAGGACGTGGACAAGTTCATCGCCATCGCCACCGAGGAGAACCTTGAGGCCACCCCCGTGGCAAAGGTCACCGAGGAAAAGCGCCTGAACATGGTGTGGAACGGCAAGTCCATCGTCAACATCAGCCGCGAGTTCCTGAACTCCAACGGCGCAGAGAAGCATCAGAACGTCCACATCGAGAAGGGGACTGTCTGGCAGCCCCAGTGGGCCGGCGTGACCTTCGAGCAGAAGATGAAGAACATGGTGGGCGATTTGAACGTCTGCAGCAAGAAGGGCCTTTCTGAGCGGTTCGACTCCACCATCGGCGCGGCCACCGTGCTGATGCCCTTCGGCGGCGCATGCCAGCTGACCCCCCAGAACGCCATGGTCGCAAAGCTGCCCGTGGACGGCGAGACCAACACCTGCTCCGGCATGGCATGGGGCTATAACCCCTACCTCATGAGCGCCAACCAGTATGTGGGCGCACGGATGGCCGTCGTCGAGAGTGTGACCAAGCTGGTGGCCTCCGGCTTCCGCTATGAGGACGCCTACCTGACCTTCCAGGAGTACTTCGAGCGCCTTGGCACTTCCCCGGAGCGCTGGGGCAAGCCGCTGGCCGCTCTGCTGGGCGCACTGGACGCGCAGATCGGCCTCGGCATCGCCTCCATCGGCGGTAAGGACAGCATGTCCGGCTCCTTCGAGCAGCTGGATGTGCCTCCCACGCTGGTGTCCTTCGCCACCGCCATCGGCAAGGCCGGCCGCGTCGTCTCCACCGAGTTCAAGAAGCCTGAGAGCACCGTCGTCCTCATCCGGCCCATCCTGGACCCCGTCACCGGCTGCCCCAACTTCTTCTCCCTGAAGGCCAACTACAAGAAAGTTGAGCAGATGATGGAGGATGGCATGGTGGCCGCTGCTTCCTCTGTGGGCTATGGCGGTCTGGCCGAGGCTCTCTTCAAGATGGGTCTGGGCAACCGCATCGGCTTCAAGATGATGAACAACATGACCACCCACGATATGTTTAAGCCCATGTACGGCTCCATCGTGCTGGAGATGGTCTCTGACGCCCCGGCCGGTGAGCTGCTGGGCGAGACCACCGCAGACTACACCTTCGAGTGCTGCGGCGACAAGCTGGATATGGCTCAGCTGCAGGAGATCTGGGAGAGCAAGCTCGAGCCCGTCTATCCCTACCGCAAGGCCGGCCCCGCCGTCGAGAAGATCAACGGCAGCCTGACCGCCCCCGCTGCGCCCAAGATCGGCGTGGCAAAGCCGAAGGTCATCATCCCGGTCTTCCCGGGCACCAACTGCGAGTACGACACCGCCCACGCCTTTGCCCGCGCCGGTGCGGACCCCGAGGTGCTGGTCATCCGCAACCTGACCCCCGCTGACGTCACCGCCAGCTGCGAGGCACTGGTCAAGGCCATCAACGAGAGCCAGATCGTCATGCTGCCCGGCGGCTTCTCCGGCGGCGACGAGCCGGACGGCAGCGCAAAGTTCATCGCCTCCTTCTTCCGCAATCCTGCGGTCACTGAGGCGGTCCGCGACCTGCTGCAGCACCGGGATGGTCTGATGCTGGGCATCTGCAACGGCTTCCAGGCCCTCATCAAGCTGGGTCTAGCCGCTTACGGCGACATCCGCCCCATCACGGCCTGCGACCCGACCCTGACCTTCAACACCATCGGCCGCCACCAGAGTATGCTGGTGCGCACCCGCATCGCCTCCACCGGCAGCCCCTGGCTGTCCAAGTGCAGCGTGGGCGACCAGCACACCGTGGCCATCAGCCACGGTGAGGGCCGCTTCGTGGCACCTCAGAGCGTGCTGGACACCCTCATCGCCAACGGCCAGATTGCGACCCAGTACGTCGATCAGAACGGCAGCCCCAGCATGGATATGAAGTACAACCCCAACGGCTCCGTCCTCGCCATCGAGGGCATCACCAGCCCGGATGGCCGTGTCTTCGGCAAGATGGGCCATTCGGAGCGCAGCGGCGAGTACCTGTACAAGAACGTCACCGGCGACAAGTACCAGCCTATTTTCGAGGGCGGCGTGGACTATTTCAAGCTTTGATGGTATCATAAAAGAAACATCTACCCAAGGAGGACATCTTCATGTCTCAGCATGACCGTTATATCAGCCCCTTTTCCACCCGTTATGCCTCCGATGAGATGCAGTACATCTTCTCGGACGACAACAAGTTCCGCACCTGGCGCCGCCTGTGGGTGGCCCTGGCCCGGGCCGAGATGAAGCAGGGCCTGACCAATATCACCCCCGAGATGGTGGCCGAGCTGGAAGCTCATGTGGACGACATCAACTATGAAGTCGCCATCGAGCGGGAGAAGCTGGTGCGCCACGACGTCATGAGCCATGTCTACGCCTACGGCCAGCAGTGTCCCAAGGCAGCAGGCATCATCCATCTGGGTGCCACCAGCTGCTATGTCGGCGACAATACCGACATCATCGTGATGCGTCAGGGCCTCGAGCTGGTGCGCAAGAAGCTCATCGGCGTGCTGGCAAAGCTGGCAAAGTTCGCTGAGGAGTATAAGGATATGCCCTGCATGGCCTACACCCACTGCCAGCCCGCCCAGCCCACCACCGTGGGCAAGCGCGCTACCCTGTGGGCCAACGAGCTGGTGATGGACCTCAGCGAGATCGACCACCGTCTGGCTACCCTGCAGCTGCGCGGCGTCAAGGGTACCACCGGCACCCAGGCTTCCTTTATGGAGCTGTTCAAGGGCGATGCCGACAAGATCCGCGCCGTGGATGCTTCCATCGCCGAGGAGATGGGCTTCGACAGCGAGGCCGTCATCCCGGTGTCCGGCCAGACCTACAGCCGCAAGGTGGACGCCTTCATCCTCAACGCACTGGCCGGCATCGGCCAGAGCTGCATGAAGTTCGCCACCGACCTGCGTCTGCTGGCCAACTTCAAGGAGATGGAAGAGCCGTTTGAGAAGAACCAGATCGGTTCCTCCGCCATGCCCTACAAGCGCAACCCCATGCGCTGTGAGCGCATCTGCGCTTTGAGCCGCTACCTGATGGTGGATGTGCTCAACCCCAGCTTCACCACCGGCACCCAATGGTTCGAGCGCACGCTGGACGACAGCGCCAACAAGCGCGTTGCCATGGCTGAGGGCTTCCTCGCCGCCGACGCCATCCTGAACATCATGCTCAACGTCACCGACGGCCTCGTGGTCTACCCGAAGGTCGTGCGCAGCCGCCTGATGGCTGAGCTGCCCTTCATGGCCAGCGAGAACATCATGATGCAGGCCGTGGAGAAGGGCGGCAACCGTCAGGAGCTCCACGAGCGTCTGCGCCAGCACGCCATCGCCGCCGGCAAGCAGGTCAAGGAAGAGGGTCTGCCCAACGACATGGTGGACCGCATCGCCGCCGACCCGGCCTTTGGTCTGACCAAGGAGGAGATCGCGGCGGGCCTTGTGCCGGAGAACTTTGTGGGCCGCGCTCCCCAGCAGGTGGAGGAGTTCATTGCTCACATCCTCAAGCCCATCTTTGACGCTAACCCGGATGCTGTGGAACAGCACGCAAATCTGAGCGTCTAAACGTGATTTTACAGGAAAAGAGGCTGTTGCCGCAGGCAACGGCCTCTTTTCTGCACACAGAAGGAGTTTTCATGCGACTCGATAAATATTTAGCCGAGACGGCCCAATGCACCCGGAGCGAGGCGAAGGCACTGCTGGCGAAAGGCCGCGTCACGGTCAACGGCGCGGTCTGCAGGAAAGGGGATACCCAGCTGAAAGAGGCTGACGCCGTGGCGGTGGACGGCAAGGCGCTGGCCTACCGGCAGTTCGTCTACCTTATGCTCAACAAGCCCGAGGGCGTCGTCAGCGCCTCCACCGACAAGCGGGACACGACGGTCGTGGATCTGGTGGGGGATGCCTATCCCCGGCGGGAGCTGTTCCCGGCGGGGCGGCTGGACAAGACCAGCACCGGTTTCGTCCTGCTGACGGACGACGGCGGCTTTGCCCACGACATCCTCGCGCCTAAACGCCATGTCTCCAAGACCTACACCGTCGTCATTGACACCCCGCTGACGGAAGAGATGAAGGCCGGCTTTGCCGCAGGCGTCACCCTTGCCGACGGCACGGCCCTTTCGCCGGCGGAAGTGTCCGCCCTCACCCCCGACGGGCTGACGGTCCGCGTTCTGCTCAGGCAGGGCGTGTATCATCAGATCAAGCGGATGTTCGGCGTCTACGGTGCGGGCGTCAACGCCCTGCACCGGGACGCCATCGGCGGGCTTGCGCTGGACGAAAGCCTTGCTGCGGGCCAGTGGCGGGAGCTGACAGCCGACGAGGTGGCGAAAATTACCACGGGGTAAAGGACTGCTTTTCACCCGGTTTTCAAAAAAGTATCACATTTTACCGGTAAAATAGCCCTCAGAACCACGCAGAAAGGCCCTTTTTGGCTCGAAAATGGCCCCGAAAGATAATTTCAACAAGAAAGAAGAATTTTTTTTGGTGAAATATGTTGCAAAAGTAAATTCTTTTGTGTAAAATATAAAATGTAATGCGGCGAAATTGTTAAAAATCACAATCCCGCCCACCTGCGGTTTGCACAAGAGAGGAAAAGGGGTATCCATTTATGGCCAATAGAGTATTTCAGAGCGTGATCTACCAGATGAAGGACGCGATCGACCGCGTGGTCGGCGTGGTGGATGAGACCGGCGCTGTCATCTCCTGCTCGGAGCTGAATCTGATCGGCGAGGTGCGCGAGGGCTTCATGGCAGAGCGTCTGACGGCCGGTGACCGCTTCGTGCGGGATGGCTACACCTACCAGCAGTTCTCCAGCGCAAAGCATAACGATTATGCCGTTTTTGTGGAAGGTGCGGACGAGACTGCGGGCCAGTTCGCCGCTGTGCTGTCCATCAGCCTGCAGAGCATCAAGCAGTATCACGACGAGAAGTTCGACAAGGCCAACTTTATCAAGAACGTGGTGCTGGACAACATCCTGCCCGGCGACATCTACGCCAAGGCCCGTGAGCTCCACTTTGCCACCGACGTCTCCCGCGTGGTGTTTATCGTCCGCGTCACCAGCGGCGGCGACATCTCCGCTTACGACGTGGTGAGCAGCCTGTTCCCCGACAAGCAGAAGGACTTCGTCTTCAACATCAGCGAGACGGACACCGTTCTGGTCAAGGAGATCCGCAAGGGCATCGACCGCACCGACATGGAGAAGCTGGCCGCCAGCATCGTGGACACCCTGTCCGGCGAGCATTACATCAAGGCTGTCGTGGGCATCGGCACCCCCATCGCCAACGTGAAGGATCTGGCTACTTCCTTTAAGGAAGCACAGATCGCCATGGAGGTCAGCAAGGTGTTCGACACCGAGAAGCAGATCATCCGCTACGACAATCTGGGCATCGCACGTCTTATCTACCAGCTGCCCACCACGGTCTGCGAGATGTTCCTGCGCGAGGTGTTCAAGCAGGGCAGCATCGAGAGCCTGGACCAGGAGACCCTGTTCACCATCCAGCGCTTCTTCGAAAACAACCTGAACGTCTCCGAGACCAGCCGCGGCCTGTTCGTCCACCGCAACACGCTGGTGTATCGTCTGGAAAAGATCAAAAAGCTGACCGGTCTGGATCTGCGTGAGTTCGACGACGCTATCGTGTTCAAGGTAGCGCTCATGGTCAAGAAGTACCTGTCCAACAACCCGGCCAAATATTGATATTTCGTCTCAGCCGCTCCGGCTGCGGACGCCGAAACCGGCCGCTCGACCCCGATGCTGGCCGGTTTCTTTTGTAATGGCTTGGAACTTCTGTGCCAAATAAATTTTTCAGGAGCAAGATACTCATGATAGATTTTGAACATGTCACCAAGTTATACAGACGGAGTGATACTCCCGCTCTGGAGGACATCGACTTCCATGTGGACGACGGCGAGTTCGTCTTTCTGGTGGGCCACTCCGGCGCCGGTAAGTCCACTCTGCTCAAGCTCATCCTCCGCGAAGAGCTGCCCACCGAGGGCCGCGTCATGGTGGACGGCAAGGACGTCGCCCGGCTGCGCCGGGGCAAAGTGCCTTTCCTCCGCCGCCAGATGGGCATCATCTTTCAGGATTTCCGCCTCATCCCCACCATGACGGTCTATGAGAATGTGGCGTTTGCCATGCATGTCACCAATATCGGCAGAAAAGACATCAAAGAGCGCGTCAACTACATGCTGGAGCTGGTGCATCTGGAAGATAAGGCAAAGGTCTACCCCGAGTTCCTCTCCGGCGGTGAGCAGCAGCGCGTGGCCGTGGCCCGCGCTCTGGCCCACAGCCCCCGCCTCGTCATCGCGGACGAGCCCACCGGCAACATCGACCCCGAGATGAGCCTTGAGATGATGGAACTGCTGGAACGTGTCAGCGAGATGGGCATCACGGTGCTTGTCGTCACCCACGAGCATGAACTGGTGCGCCGCTTCAACCGCCGCACCATCACCCTGAAGCAGGGCCGCATCATCTCCGATGTTCCGGCCAGCTTCGGCGAGGAGGTACACGTATGAAAATCTCTACGTTTGGGTTCCTCACCCGGCGCGGCGTGCTCAATCTCGGCAAGCACTGGGCCATGACCATCGCCTGCATCGCCTCCCTCAGCGTCTGCATGACCCTGAACGCCTTCGCCAGCCTCATTGAAGTCAATGTGGACAGCATGGTGAGCTATCTGGGCAGCCAGAACGAGATGGTGGTCTATGTGGACCCCGAGGCCGATGACGCCACCATCCAGTCTGTGGGCAATGCCCTCAGCGGCGCCGCAGGTGTGAGCCGGGTGCAGTATATGTCCAAAGAAGACGTCCTCAACCAGTACAAGGGCTATATGTCTGACTATGCCGCCCTGCTGAACGAGTTCGAGAACGACAACCCCTTTAAGGCCAATTACCGCGTCTCCCTGTCTGATCTGAGCCAGATGGAGACCATCAGCAAGCAGTTCGAGAACATCAGCGGCGTCTACAGCGTCACGGCTCCCATCGAGATGACCAAGACCTTTGTGAAGGTCCAGCAGGCTGTCACCAAGGTCGGGCGCGGTCTGGTGCTGGTGCTGATGGCTGTCAGCATCATCACGGTGGGCACCACCATCCGGCTGAGCGTCTTTGCCCGCCGCCGTGAAATCGAGATCATGAAGTATGTCGGCGCTACCAACGCCCTCGTCACCCTGCCTTTCGTCATCGAGGGCCTGACGATGGGCCTGCTCTCCGGCATCCTGACGGCAGCTGCCACCATCGGCGGCTATGCCTACATCGTTCAGCTGTCGCCCACGCTGGGCGGCCTGTGGCAGATGCTCATGGGTACGGCTCTGGTGCCGCTGGAGAATGTCTGGCCCACCATCCTGATCTACAGCCTCGCGGGCGGCGCTCTGGTGGGCGGTCTGGGCAGTATGTTCTCCATCCGAAAGCACCTGAACGTGTAAGGAGGGCCTACTGTGTATCACGACAAGCATTCCGCAGGCTTTGTCCTGCACCATCCGCCCCGCCACGCAAAGCCGTCGAGCCATTCGGCCATGATGCGCGCCGCCTGTGCCTTTCTGGCCGCCGCCTGCCTCGTGCTGAGCGTGACGGTCTACCCGGCCAGTGCGGCCACCAGCATGAGCTCGCTGCAGAACAAGCTGGACAAGATCTCTGCGTCCATCAAGCAGCATAAGACGGAGCTGAACGACGCCAAAAAGAAGGAAGCTGCTGCCAAGGCCCTCGAGTCTGAGCTGAAGGAAAAAGTCTCGGTGCTCCAGAGCCAGATCGGCGTCCTCAAAAGCCAGATCTCCGAGGTGCAGAACAGCATCGGCGTCAAAGAGCAGGAGATCACCGCCAAGCAGAACGAGATCGCCCGGAAAGAGCAGGAGATCGCCGACCAGTGGGACGATTTCAAGAGCCACATGGCCGCCATGCAGGAGCTGCGGGACGGCGGCAGCGTCGCCATGCTCCGGTCCGTGAACGATCTGTACGAGCTTCTGACCTTCAATGAGGTCATGCAGGACATCTCGGTGAAGGACACCGAGATACTCGACAACATGAAGGCTGCGAAGGAAGCCCTTGTGGCCGACCGAACCCAGCTCGTGGAGGAGCGCACCCAGCTGCAGAACAAAAAGTCTGAGCTGGACGCCCAGAACAAGCAGATGCAGTCCAAGCAGAGCGAGCTCAACAACAGCGTCAAGGAGGCCCGTCTGAGCGCCGCTGAGGCCCAGCAGGCCCAGAAGAACGCCCAGGCGGCCATCGAGTCGGACGAGATGAACTACGAGGCCGTCAAGAAAGAGATCCAGAAGCTCATCGCAGCGGCAGCGGCCAGCAAGCCCCAGCTGAGCTTCAGCGGCTTTATCTGCCCGCTCAAGAGCTATACCCGCATCTCCAGCGAGTACGGCTGGCGCAAGAACCCGGTCTCCGGCGTCAACAAGCTCCACGCCGGCATCGACTTTGCCGCCCCCGCAGGCACCCCCATCTACGCAGCCGCCAGCGGCTATGTGCAGGTGGCCGGCTGGTCCGGCGGCGGCTATGGCAACTATGTCATCATCTATCACGGCAAAATGACAGACGGCAACGCCTACTCCACCCTCTACGGCCATATGCGCTCGGTGGCAACGTCGGCGGGCAGGTATGTCAATCAGGGCGACCTCATCGGCTATGTGGGCTCCACCGGCAACTCTACCGGCAACCACCTCCATCTCGAGGTGTGGAAGGGCGGCTCCAAGGCCAATGCGGTCAACCCCCGCGGTTATATTCCGATAAGATAACACAACTGTAATTGAAGTCGAGGGGTCAAAGGAGGCCACAAGGCGAAATGAACGAGCAAAAACGCAAGCGTATCCTTCGGGTGGGCTGTCTGATTCTGGCAGGAGTGTTCCTGCTGTCGGTACTGGGCAGTGTCATCCTGATGTTTTTGGTCTGAACTGGGGGAGGACATTGAATGAACCGCAAAATTTCCGTAGGGATGACCGTGACCATCGTCATTCTGGCAATGACGGTCACTTTTTCCATCACGATGCTGATGGCGATGCGGCTGTTTGACCACACCGTCACCAGCGTGAAGGAAAAGGAGAGCATGTACAACAAGGTGGCCGAGGTAGACCGCTATGTGCGCGCCAACGACTACTACGACATCGACGAGACCATGCTGTACGACCGTCTGACTGCCGGTTATCTGCTGGGTACCGGCGACAAGTACGCCCGCTACTACACCGCCTCGGCCTATACCGACCTGCTCAACGCCCAGAGCGGCAAGCTGATGGGCATCGGCGTGGAGCTGGCCATCGACCAGTCCGGCTACGCCAAGGTCATCAAAGTGTATGACGAGTCTCCTGCCAAGGAGGCCGGCCTCCAGCGGGGCGATTACATCACCACCATCGACGGCGCAGACATCAAAAGTCTGGGCAGCGTGGAGGCTGTCCAGAACAAACTCCGGGGCGAGAGCGGCACGAGCGTCAATGTAAGCTGGCTGGACAGCGAGAACGCCCAGCACACCGCCGACCTAACCCACTCCGGCTTTACGGCCAACAGCGTCGATTCCGCGCTGGTGCAGGGCAATGTGGGCTACATCAAGATCTGGCAGTTCGACAACTCCACCCCCAGTGAGCTGGATTTTGCGCTCCGCAGCCTGACCGCCAGCGGCGCCCAGAGCTTCATCTTCGACCTGCGCGACAACGGCGGCGGCATCCTTGACGACGCCATCAGCTGCATCAAACTCGTCGCGCCGGAAGGCGTGCTGGCCTACGCGGAGGATAAGGCAGGCAACCGCACCCTGCTGGGCAGCAGCACCGGCGACTCGGTCATCAGCCAGCCCACCGTCTGCCTCGTGAACGAGAACACCGCCAGCGCGGCAGAACTCTTTGCGTCCAGCCTGCGCACCCTGTGCGGCACCCGCCTCGTGGGCAGCACCACGATGGGCAAAGGCACCATCCAGAGCAGCCCCCAGCGCCTCTCGGACGGCAGTGCCGTCGTGGTCACGGTGGCAAAGCTCATCTGCGGCGACGGCTCCTGCTTCGACGGCACCGGCCTGACCGTGGACGTGGAGCGCCCGCTGACTGCCGACGAGCAGGCCAGCTACTATGACTACACCCTCGACACGGACCCGCAGATACAGCGCGCCGTCAGCTGCGCACAGCAGCTCACCGGTGTCACCACCGTGGGCGGCGTGAATGACGCTGACATCGCCGCCGACTCCGCCGCAGCCTCTTCGGAGGCCGCAGCCGAGAGCACCGCTTCCTCCGAGGCCGGTGCGGAAGGGGAGCAGGAGGCTTCCAGCACGGAAAGCGCATCTTAAAAAGGCTCTCCCTTTGGGAGAGCTGGCGCGTGAGCGCCTGAGAGGGCAAGGATGCTGAAATGGAACAGGGCAAGGCTATGATGGTCTTGCTCTGACAAAGGCCGCTGCCTATCGCTGTGCAGCGGCCATTTTTCTGCGGCCTTGCCCTCTCCGTCATCGCAAGCGATGCCACCTCTCCCAAAGGGAGAGGCTTTGGCATGTACGTTACCAAATGACAACCGAAAAACAGAAAGGAAAACCACTATGCCGGAGCTGACCGACCTCTCCGTTATCCGCACCCTGTGCGAAAAATACGATTTCGCGCTCTCCAAGGGCTTTGGACAGAACTTCATCATCAATCCCGGCCTGCCGCCCAAGATCGTGGACGCCAGCGGCGTCGATAAGAGCTGGGGCGTGCTGGAGATCGGCCCCGGCATCGGCGTGCTGACCAAAGAGCTGGCCCGGCGCGCCGCCAAGGTGGTGTCCATCGAGGTGGACGAGCGCCTGCCGCCCCTGCTGGCCGAGACCATGGCGGGCGTGGAGAACTTCAAGCTGGTATTGCAGGACGTTTTGAAAGCAGACCTCCGCGCCCTCATCGAGGAGGAGTTCCCCGGGATGCCGGTGGCTGTCTGCGCCAACCTGCCCTACTACATCACCAGCCCCATCGTCATGAAGCTGCTGGGCGACCGCCTGCCCATCCGGAACCTCACCGTCATGGTACAGAAGGAGGCCGCCGACCGTCTGGCCGCCGCCCCCGGCACCCGGGCGTCCAGCGCCATCAGCTGCGCCGTGAGCTACTACGCCACCTCGAAGCTGATGTTCACCGCCGCGCCGGGCAGCTTCTATCCGGCCCCGAAGGTCACCAGCGCTGTGGTGCGGATGGACATCCGCACCACTCCCGCCGTACAGGTGGAGGATGAGGACGGCTACTTCGCCCTCATCCGTGCCGCTTTCGGCCAGCGCCGCAAGACCGCCGCCAACGCCATCGCCAGCGGCCTCGGACTGCCGAAAGATAAGGTCATCGCGGCCATCGAGGCGGCGGGCTTCGACGCCCGCATCCGCCCCGAGGCCCTGACCCTCGAGGACTTTGCTGCCGTACAGCGGGAGCTGAAGTAAGATTTTATCAGAATAAAACGCCAAGGCCCCCGCAGTTCTGTTCCGGACTGCGGGGGCCTTGGCCGTTATGTGGAAGGAATGGAGGATGGCAATGTGCTTACCTCAGCAGTGCGCTGTGGTCTGCGACGCCCACGGTGAAGCTGGCGGTGGAGCCGCTGTGGCGGAGGGTGAAAGGCGTATCGCCCGCACCGAGGGCTGCAACATCGGAGAGGGAAAGGGTAGAAGTGCAGCGTTCGGTGGAGAAGACAATGGTCCCGATGCGCTCAGAGCGGAGGCCGGTCAAATCGGAAAGGACGCCCTGCAGGGACGCCGTCTCATGGGCGACATCGATGTAGAGAACATCGCTGATCTGGTTCAGCCGGACCAGCTGGGCGTTCTGGAGGATGTCGGCCTGAGCCGGGTCGAGGACACGCAGGCCGGTGGAGATGGTGCTGTCGCCGCTGCCGCTGTTGTGGGAGACATCGCGGTACTCCACCTCATTGCAGACCGCGCAGATGCGGTACTCGCGGCTGCTGTCGCCTTGGACAGGCATCCAGCCGCTCCACTGATGGCCGAGGGCGGGCAGCTCCTCCGTCTCAGTGACGACACAGTGTTCGACCGTGCAGCTGCGCTGGCGCTCGCCCTTCTCGGTGCAGGTAGGCTTTTTGGTGATGACCCAATCGCCGAGGGGGTGGGTCTCGCTGCCGGCGGGATAGATGCTCTTCGTGTAGACACCGTTGTGGAAGAGCCGCGTTACGCCGTTCTCTACGAGCTTCACGAAGCCCAGCTTGCCGTTTTCCTCGAGATGGATGATCTCGTCCAGCTTCTTGCCGTCGCGGCCTCGGATGGCATTGTCGGCGTCGGGTGCGGTTGCGGTGAGGTCCAGCGGGGTGTCGGCATTGCCGATGGAGACGATGCCGCTTTCAGTGGACACACTCGCGCCGCCGCTCTTGCCGTTGCCGCCGGTGGTGTTGATGGTGCCGCCCTCAACATTCACAAAGCTGCCGCCGATGCCGCTGCCGCCGGTGCTGTTCTCGCCGGTGGCGTTGCCGCCGGTGGCCTTCGTGATGGTATCGCCCGAAATCTTCACAACGCTGCCGCTGTGGATGCCGTCGCCGCCGGTGCCATTGGTAGAAGCGCCGCCCTGCGCGGTTCCGATGTTGGCGCTGCCGGAGATGGTGAGGATGCCGCCGCTGGAAATGCCGCTGCCACCGGTGCCATTGGTAGAATCGCCGCCCTGCGCGGTTTCGATTTTGGCGCTGCCGGAGATGGTGAGATCGCCGTAACTGCCGATGCCGTCGCCGCCGCTCTTGCCGCTGCCGCCGGTGGCCTTCGTGATGGTGCCGCCCCAAATTTTCACACTGCCGCCACTGCGGATGCCGCTGCCGCCGGTGCCGCCTTTGCCGGTGGCGTCGCCGCCGGCAGTCTGCTGTATCTCGCCGCCCCTGATGGTGAGTGTACCGTTGCTGTGGATGCCGCTGCCGCCGGTGCCGTCCTCGCCGGTGGCCCTGCCGCCGGTAGCCTGCTCTATCTTGCCGTTGGAGATGGAGACGGTGCCGCTGCTGGCAATGCCCGCGCCGCCGCTCTTGCCGCTGCCGCCGGTGGCGTTGATGGCGCCGCCGGAGATGGAGAGGCTGCGGTCGCTGAAGATGCCGCTGCCGCCGGTGCCGCTCTCGGCGTCGCCGCCGACAGCCTGCACTGTCGTGCCGCCCTTGATGGTGAGCCCGCCGTAACTGCTGATGCCAGCGCCGCCAGTATGGTAGGATTTCTCGCCGGTGGACCTGCCGCCGATGGCTTTTTTGATGGTGCTGGTAAGGATTTCCATGGTCTTGCCAAGGATGCCGCTGCCGCCCCTCTTGCCGCTGCCGCCGGTGGCGTTCTCGATGGTGGTGCTGTAGATGTAGAGCTTAAAGTCATCGCTGCTGCCGTCGCCGCGGATGCCGCTGCCGCCGGTGCCATTGTCGGCGTCGCCGCCGGTAGCGTTCGTGATGGTGGCCTTCTCGATGGAAAGCTTACCGTCGCTGAAGATGCCGTTGCCGCCGGTGCCATCGATGCTGGTGGCGTTGCCGCCGGTGGCGTTCGTGATGGCGGCGTTGTCGGAGATGGTGAGCATGTTGCTGCTGCGGATGCCATAGCCGCCGTTGCCATTGGTAGAAGTGCCGCCGGTAGCGTTCGTGATGGTGGTGCTGTTGGAGATGGTGAGCGTATCGCCGCTGCGGATGCCGCTGCCGCCGTTGCCATTGGCAGAAGTGCCGCCCTGTGCGGTTTCGATGTTGCCGCTATGGATGGTGAGCGTGCCGTCGCTGGCAATGCCCGCGCCGCCGTCGCCGGAGTTGGTGTCGGTGGCGTTGCCGCCCTTGGCCTTCGTGATGAGACCGCCCAAAATTTTCACAATTTTGCTGCGGATGCCGCTGCCGCCGGTGCCAAAGGTGCCGGTGGCATTGCCGCCGGTAGTCTGCTGTATCTCGCCGCCCTCGATGGTGAGCTCTTGGTTGCTGCGGATGCCATAGCCGCCGCTTCTGCCGCTGCCGCCCTGCGCGGTTCCGATGGTGCCGCCCTCGATGGAGAGGTCGCCTTTGCTGTAGATGCCGTGGCCGCCGCCCTTGTAGTCGGCAGTTGCATTGCCGCCCTTCGCGGTTCCGATGGTGCCGCCCTCGATGGCGAGCTTGCCGCCGCTGTAGATGCCGTTGCCAGCGCCACTGACTCCGACGCCGCTGCCGCCGCTGCCGCCGATGGCGCTGCCAATGGAGGCAGTGCCAGGAATGGTGAGGGCGTCGTCGCTGTGGATGCCGTCGCCGCCGTCGAAGATGGAATAGCCTTGGCCGCCCTGCGCTTTTTCGATGCGTCCGCCATTGATCGTGACGGTAGTATTATTGCTACTGCCGCCGCCGCCGATGCCGTCGCCGGTGTTGCCACCCACGGCTTCCTTGATGGTGCCGCCGGAGATGGTGATATTGGTAGTGCTGCTGCCAGTGTAACCGCTGCCGATGTCACCGCTGCCGATGCCGGCACCACCGGAGCTGCCACGACCGGAGCCGCCCTGGGCTTTTACGATGGTGCCGCCCTCGATGTTGATGGTAGTATTGCCGTTACTGTTGTAACCGCTGCCAATGCCGGCAGCATTGTTGCCACCGTTGGCGGTGATGTTGCCGCCTGTTATCTCAATGGTGCCGGCACCATTGCCGTCGCTCGAGCCGATGCCAGCAGCGCCATTGCCGCCTGTGGCAGTCAGGCTGCCGGTGTCGTTGCCATCGGCATCTTTTTCGGATGTGATGGTCAGTTTGCCGGTGTAGCTGCCATCCTCGCTCTTTTCGTTGTGCTCGAGGCCGGCATGGAGGAGGTCGTTGGTAAGGGTATTGCTGCCTCTGAGCGTGATTTTCGTGTCGCCCGCGCCCTCGACGCTGAGGGCGGCGTCGTTTTTGGCTGTGATGTTGACATTGTCTAGCGTCACGTTGAGAGTGTTATCGTTGCCCGTGGCCTTGTTGATGATTCGGATGACGTAGTTGGTGACGTTTTCGGCTGTGTTCTTGAAGTTTTCCGCAGCACGCTTCAAGACCGTGGTCGATTCGTTCCGGGTCTCTTCGTCGTCATTGGAGCTGGCGACATTGAGGGATGCACCGGTGTACGTGAACTGGCTTTCGGGCGCAGAGCGGTTGCTCTCTGTGCTTTCCGTGCCTTCGGCAGGGGTGGGAGTGCCGCCGGGCTTGGGGTCGTTTTCCTCGCCGCCTTTGAGGTCGTTTTTCTCGCCGCCGGTGGTGGGAGTATCGTCCGCTTTGGTGTCGCTGCCCCCAGAGCCGGAGGTTCCGCCCTCAGAGCCTTTACTCTCAGGGTCAGAGCTTCCCGCACCGGTGTTCTTGCCGTCGGTGGTGTCGCCGGTCTGGTCCTTTTCCGTGGACTGGTTCTCCTTTTCCTCGCTGCCGCCCTCAGAAGAGTCGCTGCCCTTGGTGTCGCCGGGGTAGACCATGTCTTTGTCTTCGTTTTCGCTGTCTTCTACTTTGAGCGTGGCCGACGCGGATTTGGCGGCAGAGGTTGCGGAGGTGCCGCCTTCGGAAGAGCCGCCGCCGGGGGCGGTGGTATCCTCTGAGCGCTTGCCGCCCTTGATGATGATGTCGCCGTTGTCTACATCACCATTGCTTTTATCTTTGTTGTCGGCGTGCTTGACATAGACGTCGCCCTTTTCGTCTTTGGTGATGGTGATGTCACCATCGCCTATGTAATAGGTACCCGCATACGCCGGTGCGGCCATGCCGGCCACCATTGCGGCTGTCAGCGCCAGCGCCGTCACCCGGTGGGACGCGGGCCGGGGGGTGTTTGTCGGCACCCGCAGCGGATGCCCCAGAACGCGCATTGCGAGCTTGCGATAAGAAATCATAGAAACCTCCTCTGAAAAGTGTGAGTTTTGCACAGAAGCTCCCAACGAAGCGGAAAGAGCTTGTGAAAGAAGCATAAATGTTGAGCTTGATTTATTCTACCACATTCCGGCCATAATGTGGCCAAATCTGCGTGAATCGCCGTGTTTTGTGCGTGAATCGCCCCGCAGATGTCTTGAAACGCCCTGACGACAGCGCTGCATGGGCCGTACAGCGGGGCCGGGGGCAGACAAAGATATTGACAAGCGAGGAGGTTTCTGGTATTCTACTAAAGTACCCTGTGCAAACGATACCCGCTGGTGTGGCGCAATGGCAGCGCAACTGATTTGTAATCAGTGGGTTGCAGGTTCAACTCCTGTCACCAGCTCCAAAAAGTCCTACGATATACCGCTGAAAAGCGGCGTGTGTCGTGGGGCTTTTGCTTTTTGGGAAAAGGTATGCAGGACTGTTCAATAAAGAAAAAAAGTGCTATAATACTTATAAGCCTGAAACTTTACACGAAAGGATGGGTGTGTTATGAGTACAAGAGAATATGCCAAGACTCTGATAGACCAGATTCCGGAGAGCAAGCTGATTTTTGTTGTCCCTTATTTGCAGGGGGCTGCGCTCCCCGATGATGTGGAAATGCCCAATGCGAAGACTCTGGCCGCGATTGAGGAAGTCAAAAATATGATTGAAACAGGCAAGGGAGAACATTTTGAGGGTTCTACCGCGGATCTCTTCGCTCAACTGGCGGCGGAGGGCTAAACCGTGTTAAAAAGGAAACATGAAAGAGGCCAAGACCTGACAGAATGGGTCTTGGCCTCTTTTTCTGCAAGGTATGCAGAAAAATCATGCCGCCCGGCGGGGCGCGGGTATTGAGATCGGCTCATCACGACGCCGCTGTGGTGTTTGGCGGTGCAGCCCTCTCAGGCGCTTTCGCGCCAGCTCCCCCAGAGGGGGAGCCTTTGGCAGGCCGGGCAACTTCCTACTAGACGCCTGAGGCGTAATATGGCGTAAAAGGGCGGGCCTTGCTACAGAGGGCAGGCTCGTCTTTGTACAACCTCTCCGTCACGCCTGCGGCGTGCCACCTCTCCTTGTAGGAGAG
>OKSF01001388.1_pt1 | contig 19634 bp, 13 predicted proteins | sample 1606061 | NCBI WGS metagenome assembly OKSF01 (sample SAMEA3541567, study PRJEB24748) | human gut metagenome | biome: human gut; feature: human-associated habitat; material: faeces | place: China | collected 2012 | reverse complement strand
TCTCGTCACCGTGTTCAACACATTGATCGTGTTGTTCGTCATGTCGATGTTCTCCCATCGCAAGGCGCATGCTTCACCAACACGAATCCCTGATGACATGATAAGAATCATCATATGGTACAGATACATGTAGTGGGCGTGTTCTTGTACGTATGCCAGGATGTTCCGCATCTCATCGACTGAGGGCAAAACCTTCATCGTCTGAGTGTGTTGCATACTTCCCCTATAGCGGAAGTACGGCACTTCATTGATATAGCCTTGTTTTTTAGCGTATATGAACAAGGATTTTATCTTTGCGCATCGCCCATTCATTGTTGTTTCGGCAACTTCTTCACGGTCGAGCATATCGTCTATGTCTGCGCCTGTAATCAGGTCGACTTTTTTGCCGTACAATGGGGAAAGACAGGTATTGAAGATACTCTGCGTGGTTCTTCGGGTTGAGGTCTTTATGCCTGACGTTCGGAAATACTCAGCAATCAGCTCTTTCAACGTGATATGCTTTACGGTCTTGTTGTCGTACTCTCGTAGCATCTCACGCGCTTCTCTCATAGAGTTGACGATGCGACTATGGCGTTTCTGTTTCTTTTTGCCGTTCACATCGTAGGTATAGCCGACTGTAACCGTGACTTTGTAACGTCCGTCAGGGAGTTGCTTGATACTCCCAAGGGTAGCACGTTGACGCATGGAATCACCCCCACTTACTCATGATCTTCTTCAATGTCATCAATGTCAGGCAGTATGTCAACCGTTCTCAGCTCTTTATGGTTCTCAAATATCGCCATAGCGTACTCGTCAATGATAATCTCACGGATACCGCTCTCTAAATCGTGTGAAACTTTCCGTGCTCTTTCATAGATAGACACCAAGTCATCATGACTCATGTTTACAGATGGGGCAAAATTGTAGTTGCTACTAGTAAATACTGTAACATTGATACGAGAGTCCCCTAGCTCTTTTATAGCAATGGGCATGATTTTCTGTAAATGAGTCTTGATTCTAGGATAGCTAGACGATGTATACATCAGCAGCGCATCTGTAGAAACGCCAAACACTTCAGCGAGTTTGACAATGTTATCAAGGCGCGGCTCTCGTCTGCCGTACTCATAGCACGAATAGGCTTGTGGTGTAATGCCCATTTTCTCAGCGACTTCTTTCCGAGTCATGCCGAGTTTCTTTCGGATATGTGTTAGGTTCTCTGCAAAATTCATATAAAAACCCCCTTCTAGTTTGTTATTATAATGCCGAAGTGACAGAAAAAGCAAGGCATAACTTGTATTTTGAGGTACAAGGTGCTATAATAGTGCCGAAACGACATAAAAACTAAAGCAACTGTAATAGTCATAGAGAGGGGGGTAGGAAAACATAGCAATCTAGTATGTATTAACGTCAAGGAAGTGGTCGATTGAGAAAACGAGAGGAAGGATTCTATTCAGTAACATTGTTAGCACCGTCAACGAATTGTACAAAGGCGCATATGGTGCGGTATAAGGGCATCTTGTTCAACCATATGAAGCGGTATTCAAGAAGTCATGACTTACAGTTTGAGGTCTACGGCTGTTTTACCAATGCTCACGTATCGAATCATACAATAGGAACGCCGCACTTCCACTTTGTTGTGTATGGTGTTGGTGCGTCTACTGTAGCACAAGAGATGCGGGCGGCATGGTTGAAGCGTTGGCCTAATGCCAAAGGGGTTTCAGATGGTAGCAAGGTGCATGAAAAGGGCAGGATCTATGATTTGTACGATAATAAAGAAGGTGGATGGCTAGGGTATATCAAGAAGAACTATCGAATGGCTGCTGATGGCCTGCATGGATGGGCGTGTTGTTCGTTCGGATTGGATAGAAAGACAAGGGAGCGACAAGAGAAGCTGTTGTGTCTGCATTGGGATGAATCAGAGCAGAAGCAAGAGACGGCAGAGAAGCGCACGACATACAGGCAGAAGCGCAAGGAAAAGGATATGTTGTACGCCATTGAGGATGACAGCTTTGATGAGTTTGGAAAATAATTGAGCCAAAATGATTGAAAATATGGTAGAATATATACAAGGGGGGAGAAAAATGAAAAATGTATTGAGATTTATCGTCGGTGCGCCAATCGTTCTGTTTATCGATGCCCTTTACGTAGAGACGCTTACCCGTCCTTACTCGAACTTTTTCGACTTTGGCGGTTTCTTGGTGTCCTTGGCGTTTCTCTGCTTTGGGTACTGGCTCTTGTCTAGTATCATTGTTGACCTTGCCAAGAAAAAGAACTTCACGGATTTGGGCATGTGGCGGCTGTTTGGGTTTATCTTCTTCCCGATTGCCTTGATTTGCGTCCTTGCTAAAGACCGTAAGCCAAGTATATTTGACACGAAGGTCTGCCCGTACTGCGCGGAGCGCATCAAGAAAAACGCCAAGGTCTGTCGGTACTGTGGCAGAGAAGTAGAATGATTTCAAAGGGGTATCATGGTAAAACATGATATCCCTTATTTTTTTATGTCAAATTGGATGGATAAAATGGCAGATAAACAACAGTTGGTAATTAATATCATTGCCAATGGCACGGATAAAATAGAGGGTGTCAAGAAGCATACCAGAGAGTCGCACGGCATACAGGCAGAAGCGCAAGGAAAAGGATATGTTGTACACCGTTGAGGATAAAGATGACTTTAGCGAGTTTGGTTTGTAAGGAAGTCTACATAGTATTCCATAGTATTCCATTGTAATACAATAGTATACAATGTAGATATACAATTCAGATAGCACTTAACACTAGGTATATCAAGGCTTCACAGGTTTCAGAACGGTACTTTTTTGGCACAACTACCGTTTTGGTACGTGAGACATGGAAAACCTTGATATTCTAATTGAAAACTATTATCAACTATTACACAGCAAGGAAAGGAAGCATGATACAAATGGAACGTAAAATTGAAGCAATCGTGAAAATCTTGAATCTCATCGCCAATGAGAACGATGAATACAGCGATGTGTTATCCATGTTAGCCAATGAATTGGACGGTATCGCCTATGAGATAGCCAATAAATCAGACGATACTGACGATGAAGTCCCCTACAAAATGGATAGTGTAAGCTATAGTTATGATAAGTTGGGTGATTGTGAGTAATATCGAGTGATATTTGATATTCATGGCGGTACATACCCACAATAATTGTGATTTATGTATACCATCTTCCCCAAATGGGAACATGGTATAGGGTATCCTTAAAAGTAAGGGGTCTCCCCAAGATTGGGGACACTGTAACAGAACATAGAACAGGCATGGGTGAGTGAAATTGTCACCCATGTTTTGTTTAGTGAGGGGAAAAATCCGTAGTTAAAATACACCCCTCTAGAACGCGATTTAAGGCCGTTAGAAAAGCAAGGGTATATAATCATATGCGTTAACGATTGGAAGTGGCAAATTCTACGGAATATGGCTGTCTACGGACAATAGAATCGAATCTATGCGGGCGGCAATGGTCAAGGTCATGCACTTGATCTTGTATCTGTACTAAAGCAATAGTGTATACGCCACTTGAAGCACTGAGGGTATATAGACATATGCATCAACGATTGGAAGGGGCGTAGACAAAGAACTACGCAAGCTCAGTAGCAATAGAATCGAATCTAGCGTTGATTCTCTTGTAAGCTAACATGAATAGCACTGTTTGAAATGGTGACGCATGGTTTTATATGCATGTCTAATTTGATCGTGCAAAATTCAATAGAATTAACGTAAATACACGGCACGGAATGGCAAGGGTATATAACTATATGCGTCAACGATTGGAAGGGGCAAATTTAATTGAATACAATTAGCTACGGACAATAGAATCGAATCTACGCGGGCGGCAATGGTCAAAGCCGTGCACTCAAGATTGAGAATGTATTGATAATATGTATACACTATCGTTAAAACTTTTGAGTATTGATTAAGGAAATGATGTGTAGTAAAATAAGGGTATAGAGGTTAATCAAAACTTATGGTCATAACTATGAAGGGAGAAATGGTCATGAAGTACGGATATGCAAGGGTAAGCACAAGAGGACAGGCAACACATGGCAACAGCTTAGAGGAACAGGTCAGCAGATTGAAGGAAGAAGGTTGTGACTCTATCGTTGAAGAACAGTACACTGGCACGACAACAAACAGGCCGAAGTTCTCAGAGCTGATAGATAAACTCAAGAAGGGAGATACAATCGTAGTCACAAAGCTAGATAGGTTCGCACGTTCAGCAACAGAAGGAAGTAAGGTAATCAAGGCATTGCAAGGGCGCGGCGTTAAGATTCATGTCTTGAACATGGGATTGATTGATGATTCTAACATAGGTAACTTGATTTCTACTATCGTGTTTGCATTTGCAGAGTTTGAACGCAATATGATTGTAGAGCGCACGCAAGAGGGCAAGGCAAGAGCCAGGACTAAGGCAGGATTCCATGAGGGAAGGCCGAAGAAGTTCAGTAAAGAGCGTATTGATAATGCCGTAGGATTGCTTCTGCAAGGCCATAGTTACAAGAAGGTATCTGATATGACTGGAATCAGTACGGCAACACTGACAAGAGCCATGAGGTCTTACAAGGCTAGTCAAATAGAATAACGGATATAACAATAGCCGCCCGCAATGGACGGCTCTTTTGTTGTGCATAATGAAGAATATGAACGTCTACACTGTCATCTACGAGCAGCAGAGAGACAAGACATACGATGACATGCAAGAAGCATTGCACAAGGCATAGGACACGGATGAGAGAGTCATGGACATATTGGCGTTACGATACGAAACGGACTCAAGATTGCGTTCGTTGTAAGAAGCCATAGTTGGCTTGTTCATGATCTCAACAAAAAACCCCCACTTTTCAGCAGGGGTTCGGCATGAAGTGAAGGGTAAGACATCATGCAATCTATATGAAACGTCAAGTGTTTCTTTATATATAAATCATATCACATTACTATGTATTTGTCAATGGGATGGGTGCTAAAATCCATGCCAATTCAGGGAACGTTCTGTTGATTCGTCGCCGCATGGTACTGGCATCGAACTGGCAGCATAGTGAAAGATTTAGCACAACCAAAAACACCCCGCTCAATAGAGCAGGGTATTAATGGTCTTCTTTTCCAGTTCTTATTATATCACATATATAAAATATATGTCAAGTATCATTATCAATGACACCAAAATAATCAATCTGACACCAAAATGAAGGCAATGCTTGAAATCCAGAATGTCGAGTGCTATAATAATGTCGAAGTGATATAAAAACTAATACAATTGTATATGCTGAGGGAAATGAATTGTTGTAGATGTAAGAAAGGCGTGTTACAATAATGGACAAGATTTATACCGTTGAGGAAGTCGCTGAGATTCTCAAGATTCCAAAGTCAACAGCATATGAGTATGTGAGAAAGCATGTCATTCCATCGTTCAAGATTGGCAAGCATGTCAGGATTCGTAGTGCTGACCTTGATGAATGTATCGAGAGAGTCATGTGTTAAGCACTTTCAAGCACTATCTTAGCAAGGGAAATTCAGTATTTACAAGGCTTAGAGGATTTTACATGTTACTAGTTCTAGATATTGGCAACACGAACATTGCCATGGGTACCTATGAGGGCAAGGAACTCTGCAAGCACTGGCGCATCTCGACGGACCGCCAGAAGACGGGCGATGAGTACGGCATGCTCATCAACAGCCTGTTCCACTACCAGGGCATCGAGATGGCGGACATCCATGCCATCATCATCTCGTCCGTCGTGCCGCCGCTCGTCGTGCCGTTCATCAAGATGTGCGAGCGCTACTTCCACCTGCGCCCGCTGATCGTCGGGCCGGGCATCAAGACGGGCATCCGCCTCAACTACGAGAACCCGCGCTCAATCGGCGCGGACCGCATCGTCAATGTCGCCAAGAAATGGCGATGAAATGGGAAAAAATGGCAAACGAAGGCGATCACTACCGTTTGGCTTTTGACCGTAAGAACACTTGGAGCCAAAAGTATAATATGGTGTGGGATAAGTTGTGGAATTTGAACCTATTCCCTAACAATGTAATCGAAAAAGAGCTCAATTATTACCTGACTAAACAGAATCTTTACGGACTTCCTTTGGATTCCCGCAAAGAATACACCAAATCCGATTGGATCATGTGGACGGCAGCTATGTCATCAGACAAGGAAACTTTCCAGAAATTCTCTGATCCTGTTTATAAATATATTAACGAGACAGTATCTCGTGTACCTATCAGTGACTGGCATCATACTGATAGTGGTAAGTGGGTTGGCTTCAGAGCACGTTCCGTGATTGGAGGATACTGGATGCAAGTGTTAATGAATAAATTGAGTGGTAGCAAGTAATTTTCTATTAGGGAGTGATATTATGTGTAACTTATCTACTGTATCAATTCTTCGATGGAATCTAGTAATGCTATTGAGCACACTATTCTGGTTTTCCTGTTCGACAAGCGATAATAATGAAGAGTCGAATGGAAAAGAAGGAGATGAGACTAATGTATCTGTGTATTTACAACAGAATGGATTCCAGAATTTGAATCTAGTGCCCGACCAGAATTTCGTTTCATACAATGTGCTTGTTTGCAAGAGTACCCTTTTGAATGGAGAGATATCTGTTCGATTGAAAACTTGGAGTGACAGTGAATTGAAAGCTTATAATTCTAACAATGGAACAAACTTTCAACTGCTTCCAGAAGATCTTTATCAGCTAGAGGAAATGTTAACACTGAAAGCGAATGAGAAACAAAAAAGTATAGAAATTCAATTTCATTCCTCTGAAATCTTCTCAAGATGGAAGAGGGAAAAAACTAATTATGTACTCCCTCTTCGGTTAGAAAGTGCATCGGTTAGCGCTCAAGAAAACAAAAGAAATTTACTTCTTACGATAGATGTCCAAGCAGCTATTGTCAAGTTGGAGAGTATTAGCGGAGAAATACTATTAAACCAAGAAAAAGTAGAAGTAGACATTAAATCTTATTATGATTTTAGTGGCACAAACCAGAGTACATTTCATTGTACGTTAAGTGTTGCACCAGAGGCTGTACAGTTGGTAAATGATTATAATGCAGCTCATGGAACATCTTATGAGTTGCTACCTGATGACTCGTATACTCTTGGTGGGTTGACTTATTCTGCAGGGAATAATCAAGCTTCTACGAAATTAACTATTCAATCAACCAAACTACATCCTACGTACTATCTACTTCCTCTGTGTCTAACGAATGCCGATAGCGAAACAGTGTTAATAGATAAGTCTGTCCGGATATTGACATTAGTGCGTGGTTATTGCAATCCGATTATTGCTTTTAGCGCACCAGATCCTACAGTAATTCGTGCCCAAGATGGTTATTTCTATCTCTATGGAACAGAGAATACTCGAAATGTTCCTATTTATCGTTCCAAAAATTTGGTGAATTGGGAGTATAAGGGTACAGCTTTCACGGATGCTACTCGCCCCACTTGGGGTGGCGACCACAATATTTGGGCACCAGAGATACGTTATTTCAATAATCATTATGTGCTTTATTATTCATGGGCTATATGGGGAGATGAGTGGAGAAGTAATGTAGGAGTTGCTGTGTCAGACTCTCCTCTAGGACCATTTATAGACAAAGGGTGTTTGATCGACTCGAAAGTGATTGGGGTACAAAATTCCATTGACCAGTTCTTTTATGAAGACAATGGCAAAAAATATATGTTTTGGGGAAGTTTTCGGGGTATCTATGCTACAGAACTCACGGATAATGGCCTGGAAATAAAGAAAAAAACGGATGGAACCCCAGTCCTGAAGAAGCGTATTTGTGGAAATCGTTTTGAAGGGACCAACATATACAAACGTGGAGAATATTATTACTTGTTTGCTTCCATAGGAACTTGTTGTAATGGAGCAACCAGTACATATCAAACTGTGGTAGGGCGTTCAAAGAATGTGCTTGGACCTTATTTAGATAAGACAGGAAGGGATATGTTGTATGATTATTGTGAAATCATTATGAGTGGCAATGAAACTTGGGCAGGACCTGGACATAACTCCATTCTGATTCAGGATGATGTAGGAACTGACTGGATCATCTACCACGGTTACAAGAAGAAAGAAGCCGAAAACGGAAGATATGTTTTAATGGATAAACTGATTTGGAGTAACGATGGATGGCCTTCCGTCAAGAGTAACGCACCTTCCATCTTGGAAGTGGCACCCTACTTTCAGAAATAAATATCCTATACAGAAAAACAAGTAATACTTATTGCTTATGCGATTTTATTAACATATTTAATCTAATTTATTATGAAACAAAAAGTAATGAAAGCCTGTTTGGGCATTTTATGGGGAATGTTTACATTGACCACTTTTCTATTACAGAGTTGCGATAATGGAAAAGAAGTCACTCCGGCTCAAGGAAGTGGTGGCAGTCCCTTTAATCCGCAGCTTCCTATTAGTGTCAAGGAAATCAGTCCGACTAATGGTGCTGCAGGTCAGAAGGTTCTTATTTATGGAGAAAACTTCGGCAATGACCCGTCTCTGATAGAAGTCACTATCGGCGGACAGAAGGCGCCTGTGGTCAACGTACAATCAACTGTCATATATTGTATTGTACCAACGAAGGCTTATTCGGGTGAAATCCAGGTAACTATCAAACAAGGAGAAGAAATCTATTCAGCCGAGGTAGCCGAAATTAAGTTTGAATATCAACGCCAAGTGGTGGTAAGTTCCTTGTGTGGTGCAACTAGTGAGCAAGGTTCCAATTCAGCAAAAGATGGTCCGTTTAATGATTGTGGCTCCATTACGAATCCCTGTTTTATGACTTGGGACCCGGAGGACCATAATTTGCTATATGATGCAGAAGACGCAGGGGACGCTGAAGGTGTAGGACAAGGTATTCGTTGTTTTGACTTCACAAACAAGCAGGTCTATACAATGATTCCCAAGAACTCATTTGTAGGCTCACAGCGTTGCCGAACCATTGATTTCTATAAAGATGACAATGGAAAATATCACATGATTGTAGGATTAGCGCAAGGAAATGTTAATAGTACGGCTGTTATGATGTTCGATCGAATTGAAGGAGGAACGAAGCCGTGTGGGTTCACGTGGGGCAATGGAAGGGTGATCGCACAGAACCAAGGATGCCAAGCTGCTGCAATACATCCTACTACTGGCGACCTCTACTTCTCCAATTACCAGAACAGTCTGCTTTATCGGGTAAAGAAATATGTTATAGAGGAATTTGCAACAGGAAAGAGAACAACCCCTGTCAGACCTGGTACAGCAGATGATGCCGCTCAGACAATATTAAAAGTGCAAGACAAAGAATGGGAGTTCAATATTATGATTCATCCAACTGGTAAATATGCTTATTTCATGGTCATCAATCGCAATTATATTCTTCGCTCAGATTTCAATGGGGAAACCTTTACCGCTCCCTATGTCATTGCAGGTGTTAATAGTAACAAAGACACTTATGTTTATCAGGATGGGGTCGGTAATCAGGCTCGATTCGGTAATCCCTACTCTGGTGTATTTGTAAAGAACCCAGAATATGCCGGAAATTCGGATGAATATGACTTCTATTTGACAGACAGGCATAATCATGCCATTCGTATCTTGTCTCCTTTGGGTCAAGTGACTACCTATGCCGGACGTGGTAGCGCTAGTTTGAATTCAAACCCATGGGGGTATGCAAATGGCCGCTTACGAGAAGATGCACGTTTTAACCGGCCTAAAGGAATTGCGTGGGATGAGCGTGATAATACGATATATGTGGGAGACGCCAACAACTATCGAATCAGAAAGATTGGCCTTGAAGAAGATGTGCCTGAAGAAGATATTAATGAATAAACACCGTATAAAAATGAAAAAAATAACAATTTTATGTATACTGTTGCTATGTGTAGTAACCGACACAATGGCTCAGAAAACTGTTACTGTATCGGGTATTGTTTCTGACAGTAATAAGGAACCGCTTATTGGTGTGAATATTATCGTCAAGGATGTTCCCGGATTAGGAGCCATTACTGATATCAACGGGAAATATACCATTAAAGTAGAACCTTATAACCGACTGGTCTTCTCATATATTGGATATAAGACACAAGAAGTATTGATTAAGGAACAGCGTTCGGTCAATATAAAAATGGAAGAAGATGTAGCTACTACTATTGATGAGGTTGTAATCACAGGTACCGGTGCACAACGTAAATTGGTACAAACCGGTGCCATCACTACAGTAGACATGGAACATCTGATGGCTAATCCGTCGTCTAGTGTTGTTAATGCTTTGGCAGGTAACGTTGCAGGTGTATTAGCCCGCCAGACTTCCGGTCAACCAGGACAAAATGTTTCAGAATTCTGGATTCGCGGTATTTCCACATTTGGGGCTGGAACCGGTGCTTATATTTTAGTAGATGGGTTCGAACGTAGCATGGATGAAATCAACATTGAGGATATTCAAGACTTTTCTATCTTGAAAGATGCTTCCGCTACTGCAATATACGGTTCTAAAGGAGCTAATGGCGTTGTATTGATTAACACTAAACATGGTAAATCCGGGAAAATCAAGATCGACATAAAGGCACAAACCACCTACAACATGCGCACTATTACACCTGAATTTGAAGACGGGATTTCGTATGCAAACCTATTGAATGAGTCACGAATTACACGCAATTATGAACCTGTATATCAACCGGAGGAACTGGAGATTCTAAAAAACGGATTAGACCCAGATCTCTATCCGAATGTGGATTGGATGGATTTATTGTTGAGGAAAGGCTCATGGCAACACCGCGTTAACCTGAATTTAAGCGGTGGTGGTTCTACTGCACGGTATTACGCCTCTATTAGTTACCTTGATGAAGAAGGCATGTACAACACTGATAAAGCGTTGAAAGACGATTACAACACTAATGCAAACTATCGTCGTTACAACTATCGTCTGAATACAGATATTGATATCACGAAAACTACACTATTAAAGTTAGGTGTATCCGGTTGGTTATCTAAGAGAAACAGTCCGGGACTGGGTGATGCAGATGTATGGGGTGAACTTTTTGGCTATACCGCCATTCGTACTCCTTTACTTTATTCCAACGGTCGTGTTCCGGCAGTAGGTACAGGCAACAAAACAAACCCATGGGTAGCAGCTACACAGACTGGATTCAATGAAAACTGGGAAAATGTGATTCAGACAAATATTACGTTGGAACAGAATTTGAAGTTTATCACCAAAGGTCTGAAATTTGTTGGACGCTTCGGCTATGATACCTATAATAACAATCACATCAATCGTCGTAAATGGCCTGAGCAATGGAGTGCCGAACGTTCACGCGATGAAAATGGAAATTTGGTATTCAAGAAAATTTCGGACAGTAGCAATATGCATCAAGAAAGTGGTTCTAGCGGTAACCGTCGTGAATTTTTAGATATGATGCTTAATTGGGAACGCGGTTTTAAGGCACATCATCTCAATGCTACGTTGAAATACACACAGGACTCGTACATCAAAACACAAGACTTAGGTGATGATCTGAAAAATGGTGTCAACAGACGTAATCAAGGATTGGCAGGGCGAATTGCGTATAACTGGAACTATCGATATTTCGTAGATTTCAACTTCGGCTATAATGGTTCGGAGAATTTCGCAAAAGGACATCGCTTCGGTTTCTTCCCAGCATACTCTTTAGCATGGAACATTGCAGAAGAATCATTTATCAAAAAGAATTGGAAATGGATGGGTATGTTCAAAGTGCGTTTCTCTTATGGTAAAGTAGGTAATGATAAGATTCGTCATAACAATGCAGATGTACGTTTCCCTTATCTGTACGCAATTGGCGAAGGCAATAGTTATGATTGGGCAAACTACGGTAGTTCTTATGGATTCACAGGATTAACTTACACAGAACTAGCTTCCGACCAAGTTACTTGGGAGGTGGCAACGAAGAAAGATTTGGGAGTAGATTTGGCTTTGTTTGATGACAAATTCAAATTGACAGTTGATTACTTTGATGAAAGCCGTAGCGGAATTTTCATGCAACGCCAGTATTTGCCTGGCATGATTGGCCTGCAAGGAAAGAGTCCTTTTGCAAATGTCGGTAAAGTAAATTCCAAGGGATTCGATGGCAATTTCTCTTTCAAACAGAGGTTCAATCAGGTAAGTTTGACAGTACGTGGTAATATGACTTACAGCAAAAATGAGATTATTGAAAGAGACGAAGCTAACAATGTATATCCCTATCAAATGCAAAAGGGCTATCGAGTGAACCAGAATAAAGGATTGATTGCATTAGGACTGTTCAAGGATTACGATGATATTCGCAATAGTCCTACTCAAAAGTATGGTCCTGTAATGCCCGGTGATATTAAATACAAAGATGTAAATGGTGATGGTGTAGTGGATGACAACGATATTGTAGCAGTAGGAGCTACTAATCGTCCGAATCTGATTTATGGTCTTGGGCTTTCTGTTAAATGGAAAGGACTTGATGTCAATTTGCATTTTCAAGGCGCGGGCAAGTCGCAGTTTTTCTTGTCCGGGAAATGTATCAGAGCTTTCAGCGAAGGGCAATGGGGTAATATTATTAAAGGAACTTTGGATAATCGCTGGGTAGATGCGGATACTGCCGAGAAATTAGGTATTGCAGCCAACGAGGATCCCAATGCTACTTTCCCCCGCCTAAGTTACACGGACCAAGGAAATGGAAATACAACGATTTATGCTTATACTAATAACTACCGCAACTCTACTTACTGGTTGCGTGACGGTTCCTACGTACGTTTGAAAACGGTTGATATCGGCTACACACTTCCCAAAGCACTGGTTAACAAAATACATTTTAATAATGTACGTATTTTCTTGACTGGAACCAATTTACTTACATGGTCTAGTTTCAAACTCTGGGACCCGGAAATGGGTAGCAATAATGGAGAGAAATATCCATTGTCCAAATCCGTAACGTTAGGTTTGAGCGTTAACTTATAAATGATTAATGATATGAAAAAAATATATATACTATTAGTCGCAATTTTTGCGATCAGTTCCACTTCTTGTTCCGATTATTTGGATTCTGATTACATTTTTGAGGATAGAGAAACAATTGATAAAGTTTTTACCGACTATAAAAAAACAGAACAATGGTTGGCACAGGCGTATACCTATTTGTTGGGACAATGTTGTGATGTTGCAAGTAAACGTAATACACCTTTTGTGTTTGATGATTGCATGTATTATGGCGATGATGATGTTACAGTGGATGCAACCAAAGGCGGTGCTTTATCTTATAATAAATTCCGTGAAGGAGCATACGATGAAAACACTTTCCAAGATACTTGGAACCGTTGTTATAATGGTATTCGACAGGCTTCTATTTTCATCCAGTATGCAGATATGAGCATTGAGCATAGTGCGGAGGAAATCATTGACCTCAAAGCACAAGCCCGCTTTGTTCGTGCCTATTACTATTGGTTGTTACTCCGGAAGTATGGTCCTATTCCACTGGTTCCGGATGAGGGTTTTGATTACAATCAGTCATACGAAGATTTGGAACTTCCCCGCAATACATACGATGAATGTGTAGATTATATCGCTAAAGAGATGGTCTTGGCAGCACAGGGTTTACCTTTGAAAAGAGACCAGCTTTCCATTACCCGTCCTACTCGCGGTGCCGCCTTAGCTACCCGTGCTTTGGCAATGCTTTATGCTGCAAGTCCGCTAATGAATGGCAACGATGATGCGTATGCACAGCAAATGACCAACCGTGACGGGAAACGTTTATTAAATCCTGTATACGACAACAGTAAATGGGCTAAAGCAGCAGCTGCTTGCAAAGATGTGATGGGACTAGGCGTTTACCATATTTATACAGCCGATTTCCGGTCGACTCATTCTATTGCTTTTCCTGCTACCATCGCTCCTCCGATTCACCCGGAATATAGTTATAAAAATTTTCCAGAAGGTTGGCAGAATATTGATCCGTTCGAATCTTATCGTTCTCTATTCAACGGACAGGTAACTGCTATGGACAATCCTGAATTGATTTTTACTCGTGGAAAAAATATTTCCGGTGAACGCATCAAAGATATGGTCATTCATCAATTGCCCACTGTAGCTAAAGGATGGAATACGCACGGCGCCACCATGAAACAGGTAGATGCCTATTATATGAGCGATGGCACTGACTGTCCGGGAATGAACTCTGAATATGCAGGTACTCCAGCTTATCAAGGACGCATAGATACTCGCCCTCGCGCAACTGGTTATACAACAAATAATACAGATCACAAACCGCTTCCAAATGGAGTATCTTTGCAATATGCTGAACGTGAACCACGTTTCTATGCGTCCATTGCTTATAATGGTATGTACTGGCATCTAGGTAATGAACCAGAAGTTCAGAATCAAGATCAACAAGTATTCTATTATCGCGGAGATGGAAATGGTTATGCAAATAGTATGTTCTGGTTGCGCACCGGCATTGGGGTAGCTAAATATGTGCATCCTGATGATACCTATTATAATAGCGATGCAGCCAAGGTAAAAGATAAAGATGAACCAGCTATTCGATATGCTGATATCCTGCTGATGTATGCAGAAGCTTTGAATGAATTGACTGCTAGTTATGAAGTTCCTTCTTGGGATGGCTCCATCACTTACACAATCAGCCGCAACGTAGAAGATATGCGTACAGGTATAAAACCAATACGCATGCGTGCCGGGGTGCCCGATTATGATGCAGATACATATAGTAACCCGATTAAATTTCGCATCAAACTAAAACGCGAACGTCAGATTGAGCTCTTTGCTGAAGGAAAACGCTACTATGATCTTCGACGCTGGAAAGATGCGGAAGTAGAGGAAGCAATGCCTGTTTACGGTTGTTATACATTTATGAGTAATGCCAATAAAGACCTGTTCCACACACCGGTTCCTATATCAAATCTTTCTGCTACTTTCTCACCGAAAATGTATTTTTGGCCCATCAAGCACAGTGAACTGAAACGAAATAAACTTCTGACCCAAAACCCGGGATGGACCTACAATGATTAATCTAAAAAAACTAGAATATGAAACTGAAAAATATCTTATTATATCTGTTACCCATAGCCGGCTTATGTAGTTCGTGCAATGATGAATGGGAAAATGAACAGTTTACACATTATATATCATTTAAAGCTCCCATTAACAGTGATGGTGTGTCTCGAATCAATGTACGCTATAGATCTGGTAATGAAAAGACGACATTTCAGTTACCAATCATTGTGAGCGGATCTACCACCAATGAACGTAACATTACAGTACATGTTGGTTTGGATACAGATACCTTAAAAGTACTAAACCAAGAACGCTTCAATAATCGTACCGACTTGTACTATCAAGTATTGCCAAAAAAATTCTACTCTCATTCAGAAACGGTGCAGATCAATGCCGGGCAAGATGTAGCATTAATGCCTATCGACTTTTCAATGGAGGGCATCGACTTATCAGACAAATGGGTATTACCATTGACTATCGAAGAATCACCTGATGGAAACTATACCCCAAACTATCGAAAGCACTATCGGAAGGCATTGCTTCGTGTGATGCCATTCAATGATTATTCAGGAAATTATAGTGCTGTAAATTACAAAACATATTTGAATGGTTCAGAAACAGATGCACCATACGTGAAGAATTATGTCATGATGTATGTAGTTGACGATGAAACGTTATTCTTCTATGCAGGTTTATTTGATGAAACTCGTCAAGACAGGAAAGGGTATCGGATTAAAGCAAAATTCAACAATAATGGAACAGTAACGCTTTCTCCGGCAGATCCAAATAATAAAATGCAGTTTGCGCTCGGTAAAGATGATTTTAATAATGAGATCACTGCTTCTTACAGTATCACGGAGTCAATGGACGCTATCCGTCCCTACTTAATGCACCGAACCATTATTATCAATAATATCAACTATACGTTCAAAGACTATACAACGATTCCCGGTGTCGAAACTGAATTTCATGTAATGGGTTCGTTGACATTAGAACGTCAAATCAATACTCAAATTCCGGATGAGGACCAAGCTATCGAATGGGAAGAAGGAAACTAAAGGTTGACCGAAAAATAAATAAACTATAAATGGGGATTGTAAATGCTGTGGATATTTGTAAATATCCACAGCATTTCAATCGTTTATTACTAATCGCAATGAATAAATATGTATTGTTTTTAATTTTTATATTTTCATGTATTGGCTGTGGAGAAACAAATGAACAGGATGCCAATACAATAGAAGGTAACACCGATACTTCGCAAATAACAATTGCACCAGTGACGAATTTGAAGGCTAAGATTACACAAAATCCCAATGAACTTTATCTAACATGGACGAATCCGATTACTGTGACCAATATGCTAGGGGTAGAAATCTATTATAAACAGAAAGGTTCCAATGACGAAAAAAGAGTGAATACGATCCAGAAAGGAGAAGGGTATGTACTCCGGTTGACATCCGCAGAGCCTTATTTCATATCTGTTGTTGTGGTGGATAACTACGGAAGAAAATCAGAAAGAGTCACCATTACTGCTATTCCATCGAATAAGGGAGTGCCTTTGGCAGATAGTTGTACGTATGTGCTTATTGAACAGTTTATGGATAAAACGAAAGGAACGTTTTGGGTATCACCCCAAAATATATCTGGAAATTCGGCTAATACTTATATTTATTGGCAACAGGCTCATGCTATTGATGTGGTATTGTATTCTTATGAACGTATCAAAGATAATAATCCTATATTGGCTGCGACATATAAAGAATATTTTGAAAGATGGTTTCAAAATCATGGAAATAATTATCATCACGACAACAACGATCCTACAGGCTTTTCAAATCCATATACTGATGATATGTGTTGGATTGGTCTGACTTTGTTACGAATGTCAGAAGTGTTAGACGATAATAAGTTTGCCGATACAGCCAAGAGGTTGTATGACACTTACATTATTACACGAAAATGGACAGATGATAAAGGAACTGGACTTCCTTGGAATAATGAAAATAATTCTAATGGGCGAAGCCGGAATATATGTACCAATGCTCCCGGTGCTTTGATGGCTGCCAAATTGTATAAAAAATACAATGAAGATAAGTATTTATCAGATGCTAAAATACTTCATAAATTTGCCTACGACAATAATTACTTAACATTGGGAGATGGTAGAATAGAGGAACCTCCTTTAACCTATACGCAAGGTACGTATGGAGAAGCAAGTAGGCAATTGTATCATATTACAAATGAAAAATATTATCTGACATGTGCAGAAAAAGTAATTAGCTATGTCACAACCAGTGATAGGTGCTTAACTAATGGCATTTTGCGTAATGAAGGTCCGTCTATGGACCAAAGCATCTTTAAAGCTGTTTTGATTCCTTATATAGTCAATTTGGCATTGGATGAAGCTGCTAATAGTACACTTAGGCAGAATCTGATTCTTTTCCTGCGAAAAAATGCAGAAACGTTGAGCGCAAACTTGATTCGTGGAACTTATCCGGAAATGTATTGTAACTATTATTGGGGATCCATATTTACTGGAAATATTGCTTCTATGGGCGCACAAGCAAGTGGAGCTTCTCTTTTGGAAGGTGTTCTCCGATTGAATACAGCACTAGAAAATAATTAGTCATAAGCATCACTGTTTAAAATGAAGCAATGCAACCTTAATTATTCATGCGAATCAGTTGTTGAATGTAAGTTCTTGTTTTTAAGAAATTCTTTGATGCTAAAATAGCTTTGATACGCTCCGTAGAACAGATAGAAGGTATATTATTGAATATAAGATAAATAATAAGCAGCTTGCCATTGTTTAAATCCAGCTCAATGACAGGCTGCTTAAATTATAATTACTTATAATATGCTGCAGATATGATTATAAAAGATCTAATATAAATAGAGAACTTTAAATTAAAAAACAGAGAAGTTTTGCAAATTCACTTTTAAAGATTAAATTTGCAAACAGTAAAATAAGAGCAGCAATGATAGAACGAATACTGAAATCCAAGCTAATTGAAATGGCAAATAAATATCCGATTGTTACATTGACAGGACCTAGACAATCTGGAAAATCAACATTATTGAGGAATTCCTTTCAGGACTATGAGTATGTGTCTTTGGAAGATCCTGATATGAGACTATTTGCTACAGATGATCCGAGAGGATTTCTTTCCACCTACCCGGATAAAACAATTATCGATGAAGTTCAAAGAGTTCCGTCACTTTTCTCTTATATCCAAACGCATACCGATAAAGAGAATAAAGAAGGTATGTATATGCTGGCCGGATCTCATAACTTCTTATTAATGGAAAGTGTGAATCAATCATTAGCTGGACGTACGGCAGTACTCAAGCTACTACCGTTTTCGCATTATGAAATGGAAAAAGGAGAAATATTGCCATCCAGTGTAAATGAAGAAATTTTTAAGGGAGCTTATCCACGCATTTATGACAAAACTATAAATCCGGATGATTATTATCCTTTCTATATACAAACATATGTAGAAAGAGATGTGAGATTATTACGTAATATTGGGGATCTAAGTAAATTTATTAAATTCCTCAAATTATGTGCAGGTCGCATAGGGCAATTATTAAATCTTTCATCATTAGCAAATGAATGTGGAATTTCTGTCACAGCAGCTACTAACTGGTTATCTATATTAGAAGCAAGTTATATCTGTTATTTACTGAAACCAGATTATAATAATTATGCCAAACGATTGGTAAAAACTCCTAAGTTATATTTTTATGATACTGGGCTAGCCTGTTCTTTACTTGACATACAAAATGCAGAACAAATAACTACTCATTTTTTACGTGGAGGATTGTTTGAAAATCTTGTCATCAATGAATTTGTAAAAGAATCCTATAATAGAGGTGTCGAACCGGGATTATCATTTTGGCGTGATAGCACTGGCAATGAGGTTGACTTATTAAGAATGGTTGGCGGAAAACAGTATGCCTATGAAATCAAATCAGGAGCAACTTATTCACCGGATTTCTTTAAAGGTATTTCAAAATGGGCTAAACTATCCAATACTCCAACGGAACAATGTTTCGCGATTTATAATGGAGATAGGGATATAAAAACATCTGTCGGTCAAGTGAATGGATGGAATCATTTTAATCTGTTTTAAACCGCCACTAATATATCATGTCTTTATTCCATCTTATTTGATCCCTGAAACTACATTTGGGGATATATTATTTGATATTTTATTCTAGAATTAGAATTTGTTGAAACAATCTGGGATACCCCAAATCCTAGAAATAAATCATTTTTATAGACTACAAAAACACTCGAAAAACCAACTAATTACAACACAGAAACAAGACATGTTAGCTATACATATCTGATAATAAACTAAATAACTAAAAAAAACTTAGTCTGGACAGGACCCGGAAAACCAACTTTGCACGGATGATTTTGCTGGTCACTGGGCTCATAATGCCAATCTTTCAGTGAAAGCGATCATGGGCGTAGCTGGATACAGCGAAATGGCTCGTATGCTCGGTTTGAACGATGTGGCAGATAAATATGCTGCTATAGCTAAGAAAATGGCAGTGAAATGGGAAGAAATGGCGAATGAGGGAGATCATTACCGTCTGGCTTTTGACC
>OKSF01001386.1_pt1 | contig 19669 bp, 20 predicted proteins | sample 1606061 | NCBI WGS metagenome assembly OKSF01 (sample SAMEA3541567, study PRJEB24748) | human gut metagenome | biome: human gut; feature: human-associated habitat; material: faeces | place: China | collected 2012 | reverse complement strand
CGTCCGCCAATGCCCAGGTTTCGGCTTTATCAATCCACATCAACGGTGTATGGATAACAAACTGTTCGTCCATCGCCAGATTCAGAGTGACATTCAACGACTTGATAAACGAGTCGCGGCAATCGGGATAACCACTATAATCGGTCTGCGAAACTCCGGTAACCAAGTGGAAAGCTCCCTGTTCACGGGCAAAGACAGCAGCAATACTCAGAAAAAACAGGTTACGTCCCGGAACAAAGGTGTTCGGGAACGAATCTTCCGGCTTGTCTTCGTCCATCGAGATGCTGGTATCCGTCAACGAATTGCTTCCAAGGCTCCCGATAAAAGAGGTGTCCATCACATGAAACTCCACTCCTGCCCTTTCGGCTATTCCCCGGGCCAGTTCTACCTCGTGTGCATGTTTCTGTCCGTACAGGAAACTAAGCGCATATACTTTGCTGAAATGTTTCTTCGCCCAGAAGAGACACGTTGTAGAGTCCTGTCCGCCACTGAACAGAACTACTGCTGAATCATTTTTCATCATTTATTTTCTTGAAAAAAGTGTTTTTAAGTTCTCCTTATTATATATCCTTTACCTTAAGTACATTATAGGAGATGTCGGTATCATAAACATCGCTCCCGTCAATTCTCTTAACGGCTTTCACGACACGGATGGTGATCGGAAGGATAATCACTTCGTAAAGGGACTTCAGCACAATCTGAGTGCCCATCATCACCAACAGCTCGGGCCAGGCAATCAGTCCGCCGAATGCGATGGGAAAGAAGATCAGTGAATCGGCCGTTTCTCCCACTACCGTAGACCAGATGGCACGGGCAGAAAAATTACGTCCGCCACTGGCCACTTTCATTTTACTCATGACATAGGCATTGAGAAACGAACCGACCAGAAAGGCCAACAAACTGGCTACAACAATGCGGGGAGCCATGCCGAACACAAAATCAAAATGCTGTTCGCCTTCCCAGAAAGGTGCTGCGGGCAACGCCACGGCAATCAGCCCGAGGCCTACCACAAAGAAGTTCATGGCAAATCCGCTCCAAATAATCAGACGGGCCTTTTTAAATCCCCATACTTCGGCTATACAGTCATTGATAATATAGGATATGGGAAACACCAGCAATCCGGCAGTAACAGTGATACTGCCAACCTGAATTACTTTGGTTTCGAGAAGGTTTGCTGCAATCAGGCAGACGTTGAACAGAATGCCGAGCAACATGAAGGGTATAGATACTTTTTCTTTCATAATTCCTGTTTTTTACGTGGTGTTCTAGAATACACGACCGCTATTCACGGCATCATACGTTTACGGGCAGCAAAGGTAGCAATTCTTTTTTAATCGACAAAATAACAATATATGTAACGGGGCATTACATATATTGTTATCGCGATAACATATAATGTAATGCCCCGTCCGGGTACAACATAACAAACACTTAACACACTATTCTTTTTACTCTTGTCACAGAGTTGCAAAAGCCCATTCATACTTCCGGAAAATCCGGCATCGATCTTAATAAGCGCTCTTACGAGAAGTCTTTCAAATCCTGCTGTAATCTTTTGCGGATCAGGAACAGACGGCTCTTGATAGTCCCTACCGGCAAATCCATCTTCTCAGCTATCTCACGATACTTGAATCCGGCAACAAACATCAGGAAAGGCTTCTTCAACTCTTCGGGAACGGCATTAATCACCTTATAGAGTTCCTTCAGATCGTAAATTGTTTCAAAGCGGTTGCCGTCCTCACCTTCCGTCATGGTTTGCGCATAGAGATTATAGGTGGAATCGGTCATATCCACTTCACGTAACGACTTACGGTAATTATTGATAAAGATATTGCGCATGATGGTATACATCCATCCCTTGAAATTCTGGGTATGCACAAATTTCTCTTTGTTGTCCAATGCCTTCAACAGACAATCCTGTACCAGATCATTGGCCGACTCCCGGTCAGCAGTCAGTTTATAGGCAAAATGTTCCAGTTCGGGCTGCATAGCCACTATCTTATGGGTAATATTCATCTTTTCCATTGCTCTTCTTTCTTTCTGATTATCGAATATGCAAAGATTCGCATTTTAAACGGTCTGTCCTATAGCAATTCTTCCGCATAATTTGGCGATTTTTCCCTCGGCCCTTCAACCATTTCCCATTTAAGTTGTTCAATAGGGCAATTCACCTAAAACTTAACTTATAATGAAAACATTTTTTAGATCTGTAGCTATGCTACTCGGATTGGGACTCTTGCCTGTAGCGGCACATGCCCAGAAAAAAGTAATCATCGAAGATGAAGAACCGAACTCCGTGATGTTTGTATCGACCGACAAAGCCGGAGACGAGATTATCCGGATCATGAACGAGACGCGTCTTCCGCGTTTCCAGGAACCGAAGGCTCCACGCTTCGTACTGACCGACCGGCAAGGAAAGTTCGCACTGGGTATCGGCGGATATGTACGGGCAACCGCCGAATATGACTTCGGGGGAATTGTGAAAGATGTAGACTTCTATCCGGCGCTGATTCCTAATAAAGGCTCTGCCGACCGTGCACGCAATCAGTTCCAGATGGATATCAGCACTTCGACTCTTTTCCTGAAACTGGTGGGACATACCAAACGTCTGGGTGACTTCGTGGTTTATACTGCTGCAAACTTCCGTGGAGACGGAAAGACTTTCGAGTTGCAGAATGCTTATGCTACCTTCCTCGGCTTTACTCTGGGATACAGCTATGGTAACTTTATGGACCTTGCCGCGCTGCCTCCTACCATCGACTTTGCAGGCCCTAACGGCTCGGCTTTCTATCGAACTACTCAATTGAGCTATATGTGTGACAAGCTGAAGAACTGGAAATTCGGCGTCGGTGTCGAAATGCCATCGGTAGACGGTACCACGAATCAGTATCTCACCATCAACACCCAGCGTATGCCCGACTTCACTGCCTCAGCACAGTATAACTGGAATGCCAACAGCCACCTGAAGTTAGCTGCCATCGTTCGCAGCATGACTTATTCAAGTTCCGTAGACAATAAGGCGCACTCAAAAGCCGGATACGGACTTCAAGCTTCAACTTCCTTCAACGTGACTCCGAAATGGCAAGTATACGGACAGGTGAATTACGGAAGGGGTATCGGACAATATCTGAACGACTTGAGCAACCTGAATGTGGATATTGTTCCTAACCCGGAAAAAGAAGGGCGCATGCAGACGCTCCCCATGTTGGGATGGTTCGCCGGATTGCAATACAACATCAGCAAAGATGTATTTGTATCGGGCACTTACAGTTTGTCACGCCTCTACTCGGAACACACGTATCCAAGCGATGTACCCGATATGTACCGGAAGGGCCAATATCTGGTGGCTAACCTGTTCTGGAACGTAACCAGCAACTTACAGGTAGGCGCCGAATATCTGAGAGGATGGCGTACGGACTTCAGTAGCAATACCCGTCATGCCAACCGCATGAACGCATTGGTACAATATTCGTTCTAACTTTTTATAAATCTCTCTGAACTCTAACGTAAAAAAAGTCCAAGGACGAACCCAGCCCCGTCTCTGTTATTACCCTACGGAGATGGGGCTAAAAATAAAATTTCACCACACAGGGATTATCATCTTCTACTCTTTTACTTAATGCCCGATATTCTCCCTCGGGAAGTATACTCTTATAATTTTCCAACTCCTCGGTCGGAACGATGCAAAGCATAAAGTCCTCAGTCACCACCTCCGGGCTGATCCGGATTCCCTCCCGTGTCTTCTCAAAATAAAAAACAACTCCATCCTTTTTGCGATAAAGAAGATTTGTAAGTTTCCTTTGGGGATAGGATGACATACTGAATAATTGCGCATAGTAGTATTTATCCGTCTGATATTGCTTGGTGAAATTAAAGGCTATCTTACCCGTTTTACGGTATTCCCTCAGCCGTTCTTCCTCTTCCTTACGTGTATCCGGCCCTGAATTAAAATGATACTGCTCTATATTTATATTCTGCTCTCCCATATCCCAGCGATAAGCTACACGAAGGCTATCCCGTGTGATTTCGTAAACTTCTTCATAAAACGTAGGAGAAAAGTAGGCTTTACCCTGATAAGAATAGAATACATCCCAACAAGCCCAGTTCAGACAGAAGTGATCAGACCAGAACTCATTGATCAACTTCGCCGAATCGGCCTCCAACCGCATGACGCAAGCCCCGTCATCTTTGTTCAGTGCCGACCACGTCAACAGGTCACCGCCCGGAGTCAATCCTATCTTCTGGAAGTTTATCTTCTCCGGCAGTATCTTTTTATCTATAAACGAACCGTCCAGCCGATAGGTATACATCGAACCGAAAGGAGACAACATATACACCAGTTTTCGTTGGTCATTAATGACTGCATCATAAATCTGTGAATATTCACCGGGACCTTGCCCTACTCTCCCGATAGAACGGAGATAGTTCCCTTTTTTATCAAAAGCCATCAACGTGATATGCCTGAAAGTAGGATAATCCTGAGTCAATATATAAGTAGTATCTCCGGAAACAAGCACTCTCAAAATTGTGGCCAGCAGGCAACTGTCCGAGGTTTCCAACGGAATCACTTCAACTTTAGAAAACAGTTCGGAAACGGAAACAGGAGTTTCTTTCAGCTCCACTTTCAGAATATCGGGCTCTTTCACGGGATTAGTCCGGCTGCAAGAAATGCATGCAAAGCTCAATGCAGCAAAGAAAAGAAAAAATGTGTCTCTCATATCTTTCAGGATTAGAACACAAAGATAATCTTAATATAGGAGGGTTAAATGAAAAAGGACCGGATTATTTGAGTAATCCGATCCTTCTTGAGAGTTATATTAATAAAGATTAGTAGAAGCCTTGTATCAGAACTTATAGTCGAGACCGATACCGAATACTTTATTGGTACGAGTAAAGACATCCTTTCCGGAGATTCCTGTACCTCCATAATTAGGAGTCTCTTTGGTATATTTATCGTAATCAGTCCAAAAATAAGCAACGTTCAGTTTCAGGTTCTTCGCAATGTCGAATCCGGCACCAAAACCGTATGAATAAGAACTAACTGCAAAACTCATATCGCTCTGGTAATTATCACCTACACCATATTTGGTACGTTGCATACCGGCACTTACCTGGGCCCATTTACAAACATCCCATTCGATACCACCCAAATATTCGTTAGTACCTTGTTTGATGAAATGCTGTTTACCCATAGTCTGGCCGGTCACAGGATCTTTAGCATCGGCCATACGTGCACTGGTATCAAAGAAATGATGATAACCAACTGAAGCACGAAGTACCGGAAGAATTTCATAAGAAACACCTACTGTCAACAAAGCCGGAATATCGTGCGGAGTATTTACTCCATTCGCAAACAGCCCTGTATTATCTATACGAGTCTTGTTCTCTACATTCAGTTTGGTGTTGAACTCATATTTTACACCAATGTTCCACTTATTCATCTTAAAGTCCAAGCCCAAAATAGGAGTTACCCCCCAACCTGTCTGGTCGCAGTCCAACTCTTTATCAGCCGTCAATTCTGCAACACCGGTCGCTTTCTTTGCGATAGCATCATATTTTGCATAATTAACCATATCATTCGCTGCCAGATAAGCATCTGCAGCTGTTCTGGCTTGCTTGGCATAATCGCTGAAATATTTGTTCACATTTACCATTTCCCCTCCACCGATATTAGCTTCAATATTACGAATATGTCCTTCATATCCATTGCTTACGTAATTCATACGTACACCGGCAAATGCAGACAAGTAATCGGTGATTTTATAAGATGCTCCCAGTTGAAGACCAAAAATCATCTGCTTACCACGCATATAGCTGTCAACCGAGTATTTATTGGTACCTTCAAAGATATTAATCGGCAGAATGCCTCCGTCTACCATTTCTTTACCGGCAGCTACCATCATTCCGGGCACTACAGATACCAATGACTCGAATGAACCCAATCCCTCATTAAAGGTAGCCTTACCACCACCACCGGTTACTGCAAAATTCCCGGAGAATGCCCACTTATCCTTCTTATATACTGCAAATACACTGGGGATGAACGGAGCCGAAGCTTCACCTTTATATACTTTTGTAGCGTTTCCGCCAAAGCCTGCAAACGGAGCGAAAGTAGAAGTGATGGTTCTTGTCTGGAAAGCACTCTGTCCGTTGAGAGACAGATGAAAACCATCTTCCATGAAGGCGACACCTGCCGGATTGGAATATACTGCGTCAATTTGTGTAGAAGCATCACGAGCCAACATTCTCAAAAACAATACGTGCTGATTGGTATTTGTCAGGAGACCTCCCGCAAAAGTTGAAGTTGAAACGATTAGCAACCCGATGCTAATCAAGAATAATTTTCTCATCTAAATCTTTTTTAAGTTATTTCGGGCGCAAAGGTACAATAATATTGCACATGACGAATATTTCTGTGCATCTAATTACGTTTTCACCAACAAATTAATTGGAAACACAAACTGTTTCGATTGAAACAAATAGGAAAACATCGCAAGAAAAGACACCCCGAAAGCCAAACATTACTCCATTGCTAAACGTTTTTATATCATATAGAATATAAATAAGAAAACTATGGCATATACAATCGCATTTTTTGGTACCAAACCCTACGATGAAGCTTCTTTCAACGAAAAAAACAAAGAATTCGGATTCGAACTCCGATTTTTCAAAGGTCACTTGAACCGGCACAACGTGCTGCTGACCCAGGGAGTGGATGCTGTCTGCATTTTCGTGAACGACACAGCTGATGCTGAAGTAATAAAAACAATGGCCGCCAACGGGGTAAAATTACTCGCTCTTCGCTGTGCCGGATATAATAATGTAGACTTAAAAGCCGCTGCCGAAAACGGAGTAACCGTTGTCCGCGTCCCGGCCTATTCACCGTATGCCGTAGCCGAATATACGGTTGCCCTGATGCTTTCACTCAACCGGAAGATTCCGAGAGCTTCGTGGCGTACACGGGATGGGAACTTCTCTCTGCATGGACTGTTAGGTTTCGATATGCACGGAAAAACAGCAGGTATCATCGGTACGGGAAAGATTGCAAAAATACTGATACACATCCTCAAAGGATTCGGCATGAACATATTGGCCTATGACCTATATCCGGATTATAACTTTGCACGGGAGAACCAGATAGTATATACGACGCTCGATGAATTATACCACAGCTCGGATATCATATCATTGCACTGCCCGCTCACTGAACAGACAAAGTATCTGATCAATGACTACTCGATCAGCAAAATGAAAGACGGAGTAATGATCATCAATACCGGACGGGGACAGCTGATTCATACCAATGCGCTGATCGAAGGATTAAAAAATAAAAAGATCGGTTCGGCCGGACTGGATGTTTATGAAGAAGAAAGCGAATACTTCTACGAAGATAAATCGGACCGTATCATCGACGACGATGTGCTGGCACGTTTGCTGTCATTCAATAACGTGATCGTAACTTCTCATCAAGCATTCTTTACCCGCGAGGCTCTGGCTAATATTGCAGCAACGACTTTGGAGAACATACGGGACTTCAAGAACCGGAAACCTTTAGTGAATGAAGTGAAACTGGGCAATGCTTAGAAAAGAGCAACACGAAAAAGTGATGTGTAACAAACAATAATGCCTGCCACTTCTTTCTCAAGAAACGGCAGGCTTAATCCAAGGGGGGGAACCCGGATGAAATACATAATATCCGGGATTACTATTTAGCATTCTCTATTTATGTGCCTTCGGTTCACCCTTTTTTCATCAGTATTCCACAATGCTCTCTAACAAAGGCTCTCCCTTCAGAGGAGCATAAATAGTTACTTTAGCAAAACCATACTTGGGCTCGCGAGTTACTGTTTTAGTCATACAGATGAAGCGGTAGTTATAGCCGCTTACCAGTTGTTTGGCAACCAGAAGTGGAGTATAATCCACCCCTTTCAAAGTCATGCAGGTCTGAAACAATTCTTTATCCTGATCCGTCAATGGTTCAAATTCTCCCCAGCCTCCTATTATTATATCCGCTTTCTCGGAAGTAACTACTGTATAAGGGAATACGTCTTCGTAAAGAACTCCCGTGACATCACGATAATAGGCAAACTGAATCTCTACCTGTCCCGGCTGCAAAAACTGGAAGGTAAAAGACTGTACAGACATTCCACCCAAGGTATCGGCATCTTCTGACAATTCCTCCACAAGGGCAACTCCACCAGTCAGGCGTACTAAAGCGTAACGATAACCAGTACCTGCATGTGAGGTACGTTTGATGGTGATTGTATCACCTACTTTGAATGCTTTCCTAATCATAACAATACGTGTTTTTTAAAAGATTAACTCTGTGAAATTTTCTAATAGCCTGATGCAGTGACCGGCCTTGCTGAGAATAATCTGCCGGGAGAAAACTCCCGGCAGATTTTGGGTACAGTACATCACCTAAACCAGATTCGTTGATGTGGTTCAAAGGTAAAGGGAAAGATTTACAGATCAAAATACTTGAAGTGGGTTATTCTCTCATTTTTTCACTCTTAGTCTCTCATTTTTTCACTTTCACTCAGTAATTTCCTTATTACTAACACGTTGTACTCCTACCTGAAAATCGGTAGGAGTCACCCCAAATTTACCGGAAAAGAGACGATAAAAAGATTGGGTAGACATTCCACACTCCTGGGCTATCGTGTCTACTGTATAATCGGGGTAATCTTTCAGCATCTTGGCAGCATACTCCAAACGAAGATTATTAATGTATTTTGAAAAACTCATTCCGGCATATTGCTTAAAAAGCGGCGCAAACTTATTCTTGGGAATGTAGATTGTCTTGATTAACTCCTCTCTCGAAAAGTCCGGCTGAAGATATAACTGCCGGTTAATGATTTCACGCTCCAGTTTGTCGAACAGCATTTTATCGTGTACCGCATTGTTATCTTCCGTCTCGGGTTCCGGATCGACAGGAACATCCGACTTTCCGGGCTCTTCTGCCTGCAATGCATTTCCATCTATATACGTCCGTACTTCCCGCTCTTTCTGTAACTGTTCTTTCAATAGATGGTTCTCCTCTTTTTTCCGGTAGAGTTCTTCTTTGTGAACCAGCAAATCCTCGATGGTTCCTACCATTGCCTTATTCTTACGGCGTATGGTACGGTTATGTCGGATGGTTCTCCATAAAAGTACCCCTAACAGAAAAACAATACAGACCACAAATATCAGCAAGGCATTCCTCATCCGCATATCAGCGGCTTGCTGCTGAATAAACATATCCTTTTCATTCGTTTCATAAACCGCTGCCAGTTCCAATGCAGCACTTTTCTGCTCTCTGGCCTTAATGCTATCACGCAACACAGCCAGCTGTTCAAAATATCTTGCAGCAGTCCGGTAATCACCTTTATCCCGATAGGCACGCCCGAGGGACTTCTTAATGGTGACCATATAATAATTTACCGTATCTTTCCGCATGACATATACCTTTTCACGAGCGGAATTCATACGGATCACCTGATCATACATCTTCCGATCGAACAGATAAGGCATAATCAGGTAGTCATCGCGATCGTATTCCTTACTTACTGACAAAAATAGCCGGTAATAGCGGTCAGCCTCTTCCGACCGCCCCAACCGGAAAAGAACCACAGCGTAATGGGCGTACATCGCCTTTTTCTCCTTTCCACTCAATCCCTCCATCGGTATCTCACTGCCGGTCTCTTCCGTCACGATCCTTTCTAATGCAGCCAGTGTTTTCAGGGCCTCTTCACTACGCCTGTCCGACTCCTGGAATATCAGCAAAGTATTATAATTATAGCGCAGGTTATCGTACTTATATGGGTAATCTGTTTTTTCCATCATCGCTACCGCCTGCTCCATAAATTCATATCCCTTATCCTTATTACCCTGATAATAGAGCATCTTCCCCATATTAAACAGAGCAACGGACTGCATCGCTTTATCATCACACAGCTCAGCCCTCTTCAAAAGCAAGTCCACATACTGTGCCTTTTTATTCTCATTGTGCAAACAGTCGTAACACGAAATCATACGGTGCACCTGTTCCATATAGTTTTTATCACTATTGAGCACCGAGTCACTTTCCAAAGCACGCTTATAGAATTTCAACGCCCAGTAGTATTGCCCTACATTGAAATACAAATCGCCTTCCACCACATCCAAGCGGAACGGAGGAAGCGACTTCTGTTTCCTCAGCTGCTCCATGATCTGCTGCGCTTTTTCAAAGTCGGAGAATGTATACTTATATACGTTGTCATCTGTAATCAAACTGTCCGGTAAAGAAAACGTTCCGGCGCAAACAGACACCGGAGATATAAAACAATGAAACAGTACTAACAGAATAACATACAATAACTTTCTCATATCTTCTTACTATTGGCAGATTTTAGAAGCACAAAAATAAGATAATAATATTTTCAACAAAATTTTCTCCGGCTCATATTTACCGAACGCATTCAAATCTCTTCTGTTTGCCGGATTTCAGGAGCCTGATTGTTTCACTTCTGGAACCGCCTCCTTCCCCTTGTTCCTAATAAAAAAGTGAACGCTTCAAACCATTTATACTTCCCAATTGTTTGGCTTATAGAATACATTTTAAAAGAAAGGATACATTATGAAAAAGGTAGTTCACCGCTCGGATACCCGCGGACGATCTTTATATGACTGGCTTGACAGCCACCACAGTTTCAGCTTTGATGAATATTATAATCCCGAACGCATCCACTTCGGCGCTTTACGGGTGCTGAATGACGATCGTGTCGCACCGGGAGAAGGTTTTCAGACCCACCCACATAAAAATATGGAAATCATCTCCATCCCCCTGAAGGGATTTCTGGCACACGGAGACAGTAAGAAGAACAGCCGTACCATCACTGTTGGCGATATTCAGGTGATGAGTGCCGGAACAGGCATCTATCATAGTGAAATGAACGGCAGCAAGTCGGAACCTGTGGAGTTTCTACAAATATGGATCATGCCCAAAGAGCGAAACACCCACCCACTCTATCAGGATTACGACATCCGGGGGTTGCTGAAGAAAAACGAACTGGCCCTGATTCTGTCACCGGATGGCAGTACACCAGCCAAACTGCTACAGGACACCTGGTTCTCGATGGGTGAAGCAGAAGCCGGAAAAACGCTTGAATACAAGACACATGGAACGGATACGGGAGTCTACGTTTTCCTCATCGAAGGAGAAATAAAAATAGACGATATCATCCTGACCCGCCGCGACGGATTGGGAATCTCTGAAACCAAAAGCTTTGAGATAGAAACCCTGAAAGACTCCAAGATATTACTGATAGAAGTACCGATGTAAATTTAAAGTAATTGCTTATGTCAACCGATCATACGTCCACACATCCTGATTCCCCTCTTCACGGAAGAGGGGCCGGGAGTGAGACTATCAACCTCGCTGCCATCCGGCAGGAGTACACCAAAGGCGGGCTGAAGGAAGGAGATCTTCCCGACAACCCGCTTTCTCTTTTCAACCGATGGCTGCACGAAGCTATCGATGCACAAGTAGAAGAACCTACAGCCATGCTGGTAGGGACCGTATCCCCCGAAGGGCGACCATCGACCCGTACCGTATTGCTGAAAGATTTACATGACGGAAAATTTATCTTTTATACCAATTATGAAAGCCGTAAAGGCAGTCATCTGGCAAAGAATCCGTATATTTCCCTCTCTTTCGTCTGGCACGCGCTGGAAAGACAGGTACACATTGAAGGTATTTCCTCAAAAGTCCCTGCCGGTGAATCCGATGCCTACTTCCACCAACGCCCCTACAAAAGTCGCATCGGAGCACGCATCTCTCCTCAAAGCCGTCCGTTGAAGAGCCGGATGCAATTGATTCGCAGTTTCGTTGCAGAAGCTGCCCGATGGGTAGGCAGAGAAGTGGAACGTCCGGTACACTGGGGAGGCTATGCCGTCACCCCTGAACGAATCGAGTTCTGGCAGGGTAGAGCCAACCGACTGCACGACCGCTTTCTCTACACCCTCCAAGCGGACGGAAGCTGGCAGAAAGAGAGGCTTGCCCCTTGATATTTCCGGTTATTGTGCTTGCGCAACCAACAAATAATACGTAATATTGCATTCATAAAATACATCCGCTTATGATTCTGGATTATATATACCACAGCGGGTTTGCCATCGAAGCAGAAGGTGTAACCCTTATCATTGATTATTACAAGGACTCTTCGGAAACGGAACGAAATAAAGGTATCGTACACGACCGTCTGCTCCAACGACCCGGCAAGCTGTATGTACTTGCCTCACATTTTCATCCCGACCATTTTAACCGGGAAATACTAACCTGGAAAGAGCAACGTCCCGACATCATCTATATCTTCTCAAAAGATATCCTGAAGCATCATCGGGCACAAAGTGAAGATGCGATCTATATTAATAAAGGTGAGGAGTACGAAGATGATACACTGCGCATTCAGGCTTTCGGTTCTACGGACGTAGGCATCTCCTTCCTGATTCATCTGCAAGGGAAAAACATCTTCCATGCCGGTGACCTCAACAATTGGCATTGGAGCGAAGAGTCTACCGAACAAGAGATACGCAAAGCCGAAGGCGACTTTCTGGCAGAAGTGAAATTTCTCCGGGAATCTGCTCCGGCCGTCGATCTGGTAATGTTCCCCGTCGACCGCCGAATGGGAAAAGATTATATGAAAGGCGCCCAACAATTCATCGAACGAATAAAAACTACTATATTTGTACCCATGCACTTCAGCGAAGACTGTGAAGGAGGTAATGCTTTCCGGTCTATAGCCGAAGCCGGTGGATGCCGTTTTATTACCATCACTCACCGGGGCGAAAGCTTTGAGATATAACTAAATAAAACATACGATTATGAACAAACTGACACAATTTTTTCTCGTGTTATTTATGATTTGCCTGCCTGCAACCCTTTGGGCAGACAATGACAAAGATGATGATGACAGCAGATACCTTGCGGGCGCTGTGCCCGAAGTTGACGGACGGGTAGTTTTCAGCCGCGAATTCAGCATTCCCGGTATGTCACAAGACGAAATCTATGAACGGATGCTCAAGTGGCTTGACGGACGCATGGCCCAGAACAAAAACAATAGCCGCGTGGTATATAAAGACCAAGGTGTCATTGCCGCAACCGGCGAAGAATGGCTGGTATTCAGCTCTACCGCTCTTTCTTTGGACCGTACTTGGCTGACCTATCAAATCACCGTCAACTGCCAGCCGCAGAAGTGCACAATGGAAATAGAAAAAATCCGCTACACTTATCGTGAAAAAGAAAAATATACAGCCGAAGAATGGATCACCGATAAATTTGCTCTGAATAAAACCAAAACCAAACTGGTACGTGGTCTTGCCAAATGGCGCAGGAAGACGGTAGACTTTGCCGATAACCTTTTTGAAGAGGCAGCAAAAGCACTGAGCCAAAAACCTCAGGAAGCCGCAGCAGCAGAAGCCGCTCCGAAAAAGCCGGCAGTAGTGACCGCTCCGAAAGTTGTGGTAATCGGTGGTGAAAAAGAAACTGAAAAGGTAGAAAAAGCAGCTACGGTTACCCCCGCAATCCCTGTTACCCCTCCAAGCACAATGCCTGGCTATAAAGAGGTAGCTCCCGATCAAGTTCCTGCCAACGCCATCCAGATGGGTGCAGGCCGACTGGTGATCGCTATCGGCTCCGATCCTTTCAACATGACCATGATGACAGCTAACGCCGGAGGATCCATAGGAAAAATTTCCGGAAGCCCTGTTGTATTCAGCATCCTCTCGCCCGACCAGCCTTACGAGCAATTGGAGAAAGCAGAGACATATAGCATACGTTTCTATCCTACAGGACAAAGCGAGCCGTCTGTCATACTGGAATGTCAGAAGCTTCCTGCCCCGACACCAATGGAAGGACAGCCCAGAACTTATGCAGGTAAAATAACAAAAGCATTTATGAAATAAATCAGCCACCACAGATTACACGGATAAACACAGATTGAATTTTAATTAGATTATTAATATAGACAATCTGCCCTAATCAGTATAATCTGTGGTGCAACTTTATAAGTTCTATTTTAACCTAAAACAAAATAAACTTAGCAACAATGGAAATAAAAAGTAGATTTGACCACTTCAACATCAATGTGACTGATTTGGAACGCAGCATTGCTTTCTACGAAAAAGCACTGGGACTGAAAGAACACCACCGGAAAGAAGCCGCCGACGGTTCCTTTATCCTGGTATATCTCACAGATAGCACCACCGGATTCTTATTGGAACTCACTTGGCTGAGAGACCATACCGAAGCATATGAATTGGGAGAGAACGAAAGCCATCTCTGCTTCCGTGTAACGGGAGATTATGATGCCATACGCCAATATCACAAAGAAATGAACTGCGTATGCTTTGAGAATACTGCCATGGGACTGTATTTTATCAACGATCCGGATGATTACTGGATCGAAATATTGCCGGAGCGGTTCTAAAACGATAAACGACGCATGTTTCTAAACAATGAACGATAAACAGGCTGCACATTAATATTGCAAACAGTTTATCGTTCATCGTTATTTACCGTTTGTGTCTATTCGCCCTCTTTCTCCGAATTTCAGCTTTCATCTTGGCTGCTCCGGAACCATGGGTTCCCTTTATATAAGTTGTTTTTTTCGCTTTTGTTTTCACTTTATTTTCATCTTTTTTCAGGCCTTCTTTCTTTCCTTTAAAGACAATCCCACCCATAATTGCATCTTCTAAACTCATAATCTTTCCTTTCTTATTCTATATTTTCCGTGGACAAAGATACTCTTTTTCTGTGAATTCCCTATCTTTGCCCGCTGTAACAACTAAAAACCAATCAATGGATACATTCCTGCTCCCGGCAGAAAAAGACCCGATGGGTGCCGCCATAGCCGATTATTATCACAATCACAAGGCAGACAGACTGCGTGTATTTTCTTCTCAGTTCGATGAAGACGAAATACCCGTCAAACAACTTTTCCGCGAAGCCGGACAGATGCCCCTGCTCGAACGCACAGCTCTTCAGATGGCTACCGGAAGAATACTCGACGTAGGCGCCGGAAGTGGCTGCCACGCCCTTGCTCTTCAGAAAGCCGGCAAAGAAGTTTCTGCCATCGACATCTCTCCTCTGGCCGTCGAAGTAATGAAACAACGGGGAGTAAAAGATGCCCGCCAGATTAATCTGTTCGACGAACACTTTGCCGATACTTTTGATACCATACTGATGTTGATGAACGGTTCCGGTATCATCGGACGCTTGGAGAATATGCCTGTCTTCTTCCGTAAGATGAAACAAATACTCCGCCCGAATGGTTGCATCCTGATGGATTCAAGTGACCTCCGCTATCTGTTCGAAGATGAAGACGGAAGTTTCCTGATCGACCTGGCCGGAGATTATTATGGAGAAATCGACTTCCGCATGCAGTACAAAGACATTCAAGGTGATTCTTTCGACTGGCTGTATATCGACTTCCAGACCCTCAGTGCCTATGCTGCCGACAATGGCTTCAAGGCCGAAATGATAAAAGAGGGCAAACACTATGACTACCTGGCCAAACTGACTGTTGTCCCGTGACCGGGCAGGCATGAAAACTCCCGATAACCGGTCCTCCTAAAAGACTAAAACGGAAACAATAACGGCAACACGAACACCATCACCACGCCCATAATGATCTGCAACGGAAGGCCAACTTTTACATAATCCATAAATGTATAGCGTCCTGCCGGCATCACCAGTGCATTAGGCGGCGTGGAGAAAGGTGAGGCAAAACACATACTCGCCGCCACCGTCACGGCAAACAGAAACGGATAGGGACTCAGTCCCAACTGTACGGCAGAGTGAAGCGCAATAGGAGCAAGCAGCACCGCAGTAGCCGTATTGCTGATAAACATCGTCATCAGCGAAGTAGTGAAATAGATGCCTGCCAACAAAGCAAAAGGCCCGTAAGTACCCAGACCGTTCACCAATGATTGCGACACCACTTCCGAAGCCCCGGTTTTCTCCAATGCCAATGACATGGGCAACATTCCCGCTATCAATACAATACTCTCCCAGTTGATTGTTTTATAAGCTTCTTCCACATTGCGGAAACATCCGGTCAGCACCATCAGCAGAGCTGCGACAATTACTGCCGTCACAGGGGCCACCGGAATAAAGTCGAACATCATGGTTATAATCATCCCCAACATGATCAGTGCCGCTACCGGTGCTTTATGGTTCAAGGTCACTTTAGCTGCTTCAGCCAATGGTTGCCCCAGAACGACCCATTGCGACTGGTCTTCACCAAGCCTGGCAATGTTTGCCCAACTTCCCTGTACCAGCAAGACATCTCCCGAATGCATTTTTTCATCCTTCAGGTTTTTCAACAAGTAGTCACGCTTGCGCTGAATTCCCAATATATTAATGCTGTAATTCTCCCTGAATCCGGAAGCTTTTACCGGTTTGTTTATCAAATTGGCAGTAGGCAGCAACAAGATTTCGGCAATGCCTATCTCCTGAAAATCGAAACCTTCATCCGTATTATGCAAATTACCTTCCGTCTTATGTGTATCCAATAAAGCCAGACGATTCTCACCGACAAAACGTTTCACGTTCTCAAACTCCCCTAATACATAAAGAATATCTTCTGCTTCAATCAGGGTTCCCGCTTCTGCCATCTCCTGCTTTTTTGTCTTAAAAAAGTGTCGGGATGAAACCGATCGGCGACGCACTTCCAGAATTGTCACATGATACCTCTGCGGAATCCCTAACTCCTGTATTGTTTTACCGACAATTCCTGAAGATTCTTCGACCTCCACCCTATACAGGTTCTGCGATAACTGATATTCCCCCGCCAATTCCTGAAGCGACTTATTCTTATGCTTTCCCCGCGTTTCTTTATCTGTTTTCTTCGTCAGGAATATCTTGCTCAGCGGGATCAGCACAATCAGACCGACAGTAACACATACCAGTCCCACGGGAGTGAAGGTAAAGAAAGAGAGCCGTTCATATCCGGCTTCAATCAAAGCATTCTGTATCACAAGGTTAGGCGGAGTACCAATCAACGTCATCATACCACCCATACTGCTGGCAAAAGCAAGAGGCATCAGCAGACGGCTTACATTGATATTGGCACTCATGGCCATGCTGACCACAATAGGCAGCATCAACGCCACCGTTCCCGTATTGCTGACAAAAGCGCCGATAGCCGCTGTCACCAATATGATCAGTACAAAGAGTTTCAACTCGCTTGTTCCCGCAAACTTCAGGATACGGCTACTGATCATCTTTGCCAGCCCCGTTTGGAAAATAGCTCCGCCCACCACAAACAGACCGATCATCATGATAACAACAGAATTGGAAAAGCCCGAAAGCGCTTCCTCCGGAGTAAGGATATCGAAAAGTATTAATAATACCAGCGCACACAATGCCACTAAGTCAGACCGTACCTTTCCACTCATGAAAAAGGCAGCCGACAGTACGAGAATAATAATCGTTATAGCCATAAAATAAAAAGATGGGGTGATTCCATGCTAAAAACAAAAAATCACCCCTGCTTGTTCAACTTATTTCTTCAGCATTTCATCAATTTGATTTACCAGTGAAGTAAATTCCTCCTCGTTATACAAACGAGTCAGCTTCACAATCTTACCTTCCCGGTCTATCAGTACATTGCGGGTGATACCCGATTCACGCAATGCATATTTTGCAAATATATCCGCTCCCGGATCCAATCCCAACGGATAAGTCACCCCTACTGACTTACCAAATGCAATCACTTTGTCAAGAGGTTCGTCACGATCAATACCGATCAAGGCAAACTCCGGATTGCTTTGATGTTTCAGCCAGATATCTTTCTCTATAAAAGGCATCTCTTTACGACATACTCCGCACCAACTGGCCGTGAATTGCAACATCACCACTTTGCCACGAAGTGCAGAAAGCTCTATCTGCTTTCCATCTGTCAGAGTAATAGTAAAATCGGGGGCCATCTCTCCTACTCTCACAATATATCCTGTGCTGTCTGCCGCAACACTATCCGTTTTCACCACTACACTATCCGCAACAACGGTTGCTTTATCCGCTTTTCCCTGTCCGGAACATGCTGCCATACCCCAAAGAAGCAATGACAGACCACATACATAAAAAAAGTTCTTCTTCATACTTTTCTATAATTAATTGATTTGCAAAAGTAAACAAAGAATCCGATTTATCAAACACTATTTTTATGAAGCATTTTTTGCCAAAGTATTTGCAAGTTTAAAAGTTTTTCCTACCTTTGCACCCGCAAAACAGAAATGACGCCTCTTTAGCTCAGTTGGCCAGAGCACGTGATTTGTAATCTCGGGGTCGTTGGTTCGAATCCGACAAGAGGCTCAATAAAAGAGAAAGGATCAGCAATTGCTGATCCTTTCTCTTTTATTGAATTAATTTCTTTCCGGAACTTACCTCCGAGCTACTACTCCTTCTTCTTTCTCACGTAATAAGGTACAAAAACAAAAAGAAGGATTTTCCCCACTTTCTTTAAAAACGTATCTAACGAATGATGCTCCAAAATGTCAGAAATATAATTTTAAAATATTCCTTCACCGAACGATTACATATATATTTCATATTATACCGTATTTTATCGGGCATAATCTGTTTTATATATGCCTTGTCGGGATCCGAAGCCTTTCCAAGAATCGTATTTTCATCCACATATTCAATAGAAGCATAATCCGTAATTCCGGGACGTACGCTCAATACCTTTTTCTGGTCATCAGTATACAAATCCACATACTTACGAACCTCAGGCCGTGGTCCCACAAGACTCATATCACCTTTCAGTACATTGAACAACTGGGGTAATTCATCTAATTTATACTTCCGGATAAAATACCCGGTACGGGTTATTCTGGGATCTCTCCCCCCTACCGTTATCAATCCCTTCTTATCAGCCCCCACACGCATTGAACGGAATTTATAGACATAAAAGTCCCGCCCGTATTGTCCCACACGAAGTTGTTTATAGAAACCGCCTCCTTTACTTTCAAGGCAGATGGCTATATAAAGAAAGAGAAAAACGGGAGAAAGCAGAAGAATTCCCAAAAGGGAAAAAACAATATCAAAAAAACGAATCAAGAAGCTTATCTGTTTAGTGTTTGTAAATATACTATCTGTTTTCTGCGATTACGGTCGTATAGGCCGCCTTTACAGTATCAATAATGAAATTCAATTTTTCACTATCCAGTTGAGGATATATCGGCAATGATATCTCACCCTTAAAATTCTGATAAGCCTGTGGATAATCATTCATATCATATCCCATCGATTTGAAGAACGACAACATCGGCATCGGTATAAAATGTACATTCACAGCCACTTCACGTTTAGCGATCTCGTCAATCATCCGGTCACGTTGCTCTTCTGTAAAGTCTTTCACACGCAAAGCATAAATATGATAAGAGCTTTCCTTTTCTCCATCTACAGAAGGCGGAACGATGGCCCAGTCACAAGTCGAAAAAGCATCATTGTAAGTATTGAACACCCTCTTCCGCTCCTTCAGTAACTCCGGATATTCCCGTATTTGCGCCAGTCCGATGGCAGCATTCACATCGGCCATATTGATTTTCATTCCGAAACCGACAATATCATAACGCCATCCCCCGGCTTTCGATTTCGAAAAAGCATCCTTAGTCTGGCAGTTCAGGCTCATCATCCGGAGTTCTT